>PVMK01130620.1_pt1 | contig 101737 bp, 90 predicted proteins | sample 1853481 | NCBI WGS metagenome assembly PVMK01 (sample SAMN08533507, study PRJNA380276) | Marine sediment metagenome, whole genome shotgun sequencing project.
GGAACTTTTAACTCCCCTTATAGCTTTATTTGGACATAAGAAACTCTCCGATATAAAAGTAAAGGATATTGAAGAATTTAAGAATCTTAGGCTTAAAGAAGTAAAGTCCTCGACTGTAAATAGGTCTTTGTCAGTATTAAGACACCTTTTTAACCTAGCTAAGAAGTGGGATAAATATTATGGAGATAACCCTGTATCGATTGCTGGTCTTTTAGAGGAAAATAACACAATTGAACGAATTCTTACTCTAGAGGAAGAAGAAAGTCTATTACATAACTCTGCACCTCATTTGCAGAATGTTATTATTGTAGCTTTAAATACCGGTATGAGGATAGGTGAGATACAATCCCTTAAATGGAAAGATGTTGATCTGGAAAATAATATAATTACTGTAGATAAAACCAATAGTAAAAGTAAAAAAGAACATAGGGTTTATATTAATAGCATATTGCGAAAACTACTGCTTGAGATAAGGTTAAAGTCTGGGCAGGAAGAATATGTATTCCTCAACGATGATGGTAACAGGATAAAGAACATAACCACAGCATTTAAGAATGCTCGTAAAAGATCAGGTCTAAGTGACTTAAGGTTTCATGATTTAAGGCATACGGCCGCAACAAGAATGGTAGAGTCTGGGGTCAATATTGTAGCTATTAGTAAGATACTTGGACATAGTGATATTAAAACAACAATGCGATATGCACATCCTGAAGAATCACTTAAGGATGCGCTTGAATCACTAGGTAATTTCGGTAAAACTACCACCAATATCGCCACCAATGAAATTTCTTCAAATGACGGGGTTGGCGTAACTAACTGAAAACATTACATTTGGGCGGGTGGCGGAATGGTAGACGCGACGGTCTCAAAAACCGTTGGGCTTTGCCCGTGAGGGTTCGACTCCCTCTCCGCCCATTTATGTTATTGGCATCGAAAATCGTGGTAAAATTATTGTTTATTCTCTCTGTTTTTTGTAAAAAACAAGGTTATTGCAGCTCCAATTAATGAAAGAAAAGCGGTATAACCTATACCGATCCTGAGGCCCTTAACATATGAATCCCTTATGTTTGGTAATAGCTTATCCAAAGTAGACGATCCAAGTTCATTTTCTAAAATCTGCTCGGTATTGCTCCCCAGTATAAAGGATTTTATGTTTCCAATGTCCGTATTTGTTAAATTTAAATCAAGCTCTGTAATTTTCCCGAGAAATTCGTTTATTGAAGTATCAATGAAAATTGTTGTTACAATCGCTATACCAAACCGCCAGCCAGGCTTGACACCCCTGGTAGTCAACAATCCCAAACTCGGTTAAAATATCATGATCGTCTTAAAACACCCGATTGAGGGTTCTTAATAAAATAAGCTAAAAAGGATTTTTAGTTTGAAGTAAGGAGAACCAAATGCCAATCTACATGGATCGTCATGACATCGAAGGCACTACTGCGATTGATGTTGCAGAGGCCCACCAGAAAGATCTTAAGATTCAGGACAAGTATGGCTGCAAGGCCCTGACATATTGGTTTGATGAAGCAAATGGTACGACTTTTTGTTTAATAGATGCTCCGCACAAACAAGCGCTTGAGCAGATGCACCACGATTCTCACGGCGATGTTCCCAGCAATATCATTGAAGTCGCCCCGGAGACAGTAAATGCGTTTTTAGGTAGAATTGAAGACCCCCAACCAGCTAAGCCAACTACTTCTACCGGTGATATCCCTATTATTGAATCTGCTTTTCGCATTATCATGTTCACTGATATGGAGGGATCCACTACTATAACAACACGCCTCGGCGATGAAAAATCAATGGAACTGCTTCGCACTCACGATGCCATTATTCGCAACGCTATAAAAATTCATGGCGGCAGTGAAGTCAAACACACCGGTGACGGATTCATGATTTCCTTTTCATCTGTTTCTCACGCAGTCGAGTGTGCTATTTCTATCCAAAGGGGTATTAATTCTTATAACAAAAAGGATCCCGTCACTCCTCTTCACCTCCGCATAGGACTCAGTGCCGGTGAACCTGTCACAGAAGGAGGGGATTTGTTCGGTTCCACTGTCCAACTCGCTGCCCGCATCTGTGACCATGCAAAACCCGAACAGATTTTGGTCACAAGTGTAGTACAAAAGTTGTGCATGGGGAAAAAATTACCCTTTTCCGATCTTGGCGAGACAACTTTACGGGGTTTTGATGAGCCTGAGTTGCTACATGAGGTCATTTGGCAGGCGATTTAGAAGAAGCAGGGACGTCTTCAAGAAACAATTACCAATATTTATTGTTTACAGGTTGATAATTTAATACCTTGCCATATCGGGGTCGAGCTTTTCGGCCCATTCGTCAATGCCGCCTTTTAAATTAACCACGTTTTTAAATCCTTTCTCTTTAAGAATGGCAGCAGCTTTCATGCTCCTGGTTCCATGGTGGCACTGAAGTACAATTTCGTCGTCAGGGTTAAGTTCGTCTGAGCGTTCACCTATTTCACCAAGCGGGATAAGTCTCGAACCTTCAATCTTACAGATATCATATTCATGAGGTTCCCTTACATCTACGAGGATTATCTCACCATTGCTTTTCTTCTTCTCTGCAAATTCTTCACGCTGATTTCAGGAATTGTTTCAGTAGGTTTCTCCTGCACGTTTTCCTGCCCGAGTTCGCCCCTTCCAATTCCGCAAAACTCTTCATAGTCTATAAGTTCTGTAACAATTGGGTTATCGCCGCAAATAGGGCATTCGGGATTTTTTCTTAATTTAAGAATCCTTGGTTCCATTTCCAATACATCAAGGAAAAGAAGCCTTCCAATAAGCGGATTGCCTTTGCCCAGGATTAGTTTTACTACTTCAGATGCCTGAAGTGTTCCAATAATTCCGGGCAATACTCCAAGCACTCCGCCTTCGGCGCAACTTGGTACGAGCCCCGGGGGAGGAGGTTCTGGATAAAGACACCTGTAGCATGGGCCTCTCTCGGCATCGAACACACTTACCTGGCCTTCAAACCTGAAAATACTTCCGTAAACATTTGGTTTCCCAAGAAGCACACATACATCGTTTGTTAAATACCTTGTTGCAAAGTTGTCAGTCCCGTCAACAACAATGTCGTAGTCCTTAACGATTTCCATTGCGTTGTCGGATGTAAACCTTTCATTATAGGTCTTTATTTCAATATCTGAGTTTAGCTCCAGCAGTCTTTTCTTGGCAGAATCTACTTTTAGCTCTCCGATACTGCTTTCACTGTGAATTACCTGCCTTTGAAGATTGCTAAAATCAACAACATCAAAGTCCAGTATTCCGATCTTTCCGACACCTGCCGCTGCAAGATAAAGCGTAAGTGGTGAACCGAGTCCACCGGCACCTATACATAGCACACTGGCGCTTTTCAGTTTCTTCTGGCCTTCAAGGCCTACTTCCGGCATTATTAGATGCCTGCTATACCTACTTATTTCATCATTTGTTAATTCCATTGCCATATCCTTTAAAATACAATAATCCGAATAAACTAATACATATTCTATATATTTTCAAATAGATTCATAGTCTTAAAAAAAGACTCAATTTTATTTTTTGTATAAAAAGATCCGTTCCCAGTAAAAAACGCTTTCTACTGGTCTGGTTAGGTAAATAAAAATTCAGGCAAGTAATTACAGATTAAATCTTAATTACTTTTGTCGCTGTGGGCCCCTTTGCTCCCTCAGCAGCTTCAAACTGTACGGTATCGCCTTCATTAAGGCTCTTATAGCCCTCACCTTCAATAACGCTATAATGGACGAATACTTCCTTTTCCCCATTCTCGGGAACTATGAAACCATAACCCTTGGAACTGTTAAACCACTTTACTGTACCTTGTTGCAAACTACTTACCTCCTAAAAGAATGCCAATCACCAACTTCAACTATGGCATAGCCAAAAAAAATTGTCAATAATAATTTTAACCCTGTTTAAAAATATAGTGTATAAACTTTTTGTCCGTTATATTTCCTTTTGAAAATTATAACAATGAGTAATAAATAAATGGATAAAAAAGAGTTAAGAAAACTTTTTCCAATAACTGATAAATACATCTATCTCGATCATGCAGGTGTGGCCCCTGTAAACCTGATGGCATTGGAAGCAGCAGGCAATTTCATGGAAAGTGCAACCCGTAATGCTGAGTTTGATTATAATAACTGGACTGAGCAGGTAGAGGGAGTGAGAGCTGATTTTGCAGATTTAATCTCTTCCAAACCTGAGGAAATTGCTTTTGTAAGAAATACTTCACACGGAATTTCTCTTGTTGCCGGCGGGCTGGAGTGGAAAGAAGGGGACTCCATAATAATCTATGAAAAAACATTCCCGTCCAATATATATCCGTGGCTAAATCTTGAATCAAAAGGAGTAAAAGTAAAATTCATAAAATCCGAAAATCCCTTTTTTACGATATCGGATATTGAAAATTTGGTAGACTCCTCAACTAAACTGATTTCGTTAAGTTCAGTGGAATTTACAAACAGTTACAGGGTTGACCTTGAATCATTCGGGAATTTCTGCAGGGAAAAAGGCATTTACTTTTTTGTTGATGCCATACAGACTTTAGGTGTTTTCCCAATAGACGTAAATAAATTTAATATAGATTTTTTAGCTGCAGACGGGCATAAATGGCTCCTCTCACCAGAAGGTACGGGTATATTCTTTTGCAGCAACAGGGTTGTTAATGTTCTCCACCCACCAATTCTCGGATGGAAATCAATTGTAAATGAGTTTGAATTCGAGATTGTTGATTTTAATTTAAAACCCAATGCGCTTAAGTTTGAAGAAGGGTCCCAATCTATTTTAGGCATACTTACGCTTGGCGCATCTCTTAAGCTTCTTAATAAAATCGGTATACAAAATGTGCAGGAAGAGATACAAAGACTTGGAGACCTGATAATTAAACTTGCAGATGAAAGAGGGTTCCAATTAAATACTCCGTCAGACAAAGAATCGAGGGGTGGGGCTATTGTATTTAGCGGGGAATTTGACCCGGATGTAGTTATGGAAAAACTGGGTGAAAAAAACATAATGGTCAAATCGAGAGGAGGGGGGCTCAGGGTTGCACCCCATATTTACAACACAGATGAAGAAGTCTTAACCCTGTTCAATGAAATTGATAATATATTAAAGGGCAATAAAAATTAAATGAAAACGAAACATTATTATTTGTCGTCAGTTCTCATTTTTCTTGCAGGGGCACTGATCTTCTCAATTTATGTTTACAGAAATTATTCAGAACTTAATGAGTACCTTGTGTCCATAGACATGCCGGGTGAAGGGACAATTAAAATAGATGCACCCGGTGAATATGATTTTTATTATGAACTCGAAGATGGGAAAGAAGACCTTTTGGATGAAGATAATTCTATCCCGGACTTTGCAATAAAAGTTAAAGGGAAAGACGGAAAATATATAGCGGTAATTAAATCACCAGCAACAAAAAAATATGAATATATGAAAAGGGTTGGCATCTCGATATACCAGATAAACCCAACTGAAGCCGGGATGTATGAAGTTACAGGCAGTTATACAAATATTAATAATAATAAAAATTTTCAATTAAAATATGACAGGGGCTTTTCTAGGAAAAGATCAGTTACTGTTGTCAATGCGCAGGCTTTATTTCTTTTTCCTATAATCGTATCTTTAATACTGTTTTTATATGCTTATTCTAGAGATAGACTTTAAAAAATTGTAAAAGGAGCTTTTCAGATGAAAAGACTTTACAGGTCAAGAAAGAATAAGATGATTGCAGGTATATGCGGGGGTATATCTGAGTACACAAACCAGGATCCGACACTTATAAGGCTGCTTGTCGTACTGGCTGGAGTATTGACAGGGATTGCTCCTTTCATCTTAATCTATATTATCAGCTGGTTTATCATTCCATATGAAGACCAGGAAGGGTAATTTAAATTATTAAATTATGATTAAATCCATAAATAAAAAAGTATGGGCATTTGATGTGGAATGGGTGCCGGACCCTCTTGCAGGCAAACTCCTCTACAAGCTTCCCGACGATATGCCTGATGTTGATGTAATAAGAGAGATGTGGAAGAAGGGCGGGGCCACGGAAGAAGACCCTATGCCATTTCTGAAGATTACTTTATGCAAAATTGTTTCACTTTCTATGGTGACAAGGCATGAGGATAAGGGTGAAGTAAAAGTAGAGCTCCATTCCCTGCCTTCACTTCCGGTAAAATCCACTGAAACTGATGAAAAATATATAATCAGTACCTTTCTTGATACTCTTGGCAGAATGAAACCCCAGATTGTCGGTTATAACTCCGTGTCCGCCGATTTAAAGATATTAATACAAAGGGGAATAGCCAACGGAATTATGGCAAAACATTTTTCCAAAAGGCCGGATAAACCCTGGGAAGGTGTGGACTACTTTTCTGACAGGAGTGAGCACAATGTAGATTTGATGCGAATATTAAGCGGCTGGGGAAAATCAACTCCTTCACTTAATGAAATATCTGTAGTTTCTGGTATTCCCGGCAAACTTGGTATAGACGGCAGTGAGGTAGCACCAATGTGGCTTGAGGGCAGGATCGATGAAATAGTTGCCTATAATGAGTACGATGCCCTCACAACATATCTACTCTGGTTAAGGATTGCTCACTTTGCCGGACTATTTGATGATAATGAGTATGTTACTGAGCAGGATCTGGTTGAACAGCTCATAGTTGATGAATCGCAGAAAGAAGAAAGGAAACACCTGCTTAAATTCCTTGAAGAATGGAAAAGGCTCAGGAGTTATCATTCCTGAATAAATCATGAAAGAAATTACCATTGCTTCACTATATAAATTTATAAATATATTGGATACTGAATCTTTCCGAGAAGAACTGCTTTCCGAATGTAAAAATCTGGCGATCAAGGGGACCTTTATTATTGCCAGTGAAGGCATAAACGGGACTATAGCAGGGACCGGGGAAAATATAGAGTCTGTTATAACATTTCTTAAAAAAGACAAAGGGTTTAAAGATATTGAGTGTAAGTATTCATTTGATGAAAAAATCCCCTTTTACAGGTTGAAAGTAAAAATTAAAGACGAGTTAATACCGATAGGTGTTGACGGTGTGGACCCGAGAGAAATTGTTGGTACCTATGTTAGCCCCAAGGAATGGAACAAGCTTATTGAAGACCCGGAAGTTTTATTAATTGATGTAAGAAATCAATACGAAATTGAAGTAGGTAGTTTTAAAGGTGCTTTAAACCCGGAAACGGATAATTTCAGGTATTTTTCCGAGTTTGTTGAGAACAACCTTGACCCTGGTGAACACCGTAAAGTAGCAATGTTTTGTACCGGGGGAATAAGGTGTGAAAAGGCTTCGTCGTATATGCTCTCGAAGGGTTTTAAAGAAGTGTTTCACCTTAAAGGAGGGATTCTCAAATACCTTGAGGATGTCCCAAAAGAAAAAAGCCTGTGGGACGGGGAATGTTTTGTATTTGATAACCGAACCTCTGTTGACCATGACCTTCAAAACGGAATTTATGATCTTTGCCATAACTGTAGATTTCCTGTATCCCCGGAAGACATGGAATCCGAATATTTCGTAAAAGGCATTTCATGCCCAAGGTGCCACGACTCAATAACACCTGAAAGAAGAACATCCCTCGAGGAGCGCAACAGGCAGATCCGGCTCGCAAAGGAACGTAACCAGTCTCATTTGGGTGTTAACCAAAGAAGAAAAACCAAAATCATGTAATTTAAATTGTTCTTAATGATTTTTTAACAAAAATATATTAAGTTTATAAAAATCAGCCCCTATAATTATTTGTTTAAATTAAAAAAACTCTTAAATGGCCTGAGTTTTCTGATTGAAAAAATGAAGGGCCAGAAAATTTATGCACACATAAATTTGGAAAAAGGCGAATGGTCCGAGCTTGCTGAAATGGCAAGTAATTTACTTTAATATATTTGATGTTTCCCAAATGATGTTTATCTTAAGATATTATGGAACGTTTAAACATACTGTTTGACGGTGTTTGCAATCTATGCAGAGGTTTTGTTGTTTTCACGATAAAGCGGGACCCCGATGCAAAATTTAAATTTGCTTCCCTTCAGTCAAATGAGGGTGGAAATCTTCAAAAAGAGTTTGGTATCGACCCCGATAACATAAAAACAATGGTCCTTGTTGAAAACGACAATTATTATTTAAAATCAGATGCAGTTTTAAGGATCTTTAAACACCTGGATAGTATGTGGTTTATCCTTTATTATCTTATTTACATACCAAGGCCTATTAGAAATTTTGTATATGATTTAGTTGCGAATAACCGTTATAGGTGGTTCGGGAAAAAGGATGTGTGTATGCTCCCGTCTCCCGAGTTAAAAAAAAGGTTCCTTTAAGATTTACCCCGGTTCTCCTGTATAATATTTCTCCGGATTAATTAATATGATTAGATTTAAAATTGCTGACCAGGACTGGGAATTTAACGAGGTCCATAAATTAAATTATGAAACCTTTGCAGAGGAAATCCCCCAGCATGGTACTAACCGGGAAAAAACCTTAGTAGATAAATTCCACGGAGAAAATAACTACATAATCTGCCTCAAGAAAAATTTAGTAGCAGGTATGATCGCGGTCAGAGACAAACGCCCGTTTTCCCTTGATCTCAAACTCGATAACCTTAAAGAATATATACCTGGCCATAGCTCCATATGTGAACTCAGACTGCTTTCTATAAGGAAAGGAGAGAGGAACAGAAAAGTAATACAGGGGCTTTTCCAATACCTTGCTCAATACTGTGAACAGATGAAGTATGACCTTGCTATTATATCTGCGACTACAACACAGGAGAGGCTTTACAAGACCCTGGGATTTAAACCATTTGGCCCTTTAGTCGGTACCAACGGTGCACGCTATCAGCCAATGTTCCTGACACCCGGATCATATTTTAAATTTAAGAACAGGACCAGGGTTCTTAAAGGTACGGGAGAATCTACAAATAATAATGACAAAATCTTATTACAACCGGGGCCGGTAAAAGTAAAGAGTGAAGTTGAAAAAGCATTCAATGCCGAACCAATTTCACACAGGTCAGCCAAATTTAATAAACTCCTGAAAGATACTGAGAAAAGTTTGTGTAAATTAACAAATAGTAGTTTTGCCCAGATTTTTATGGGTTCGGGTACCTTAGCCAATGATCATATTGCGGCTCAGCTTTCAACCATAAAAAGTAAGGGACTTATACTTCATAATGGGGAGTTTGGGGAAAGGCTTATTGACCATGCAAAAAGGTTTAATCTTGAATTTGATACATTATATGAGAACTGGGGAGACCCTTTTAATTACAAGAATATAGCAAGGAAAATAAAAGAGAGTTCTTATAACTGGCTGTGGTTTGTCCAATGTGAAACGTCCACAGGGATTTTAAATGAGGTAGAATCATTAGAGCAAATATGTAGTTCAAACGATGTTTTGCTGTGTGTCGACTGCATAAGCTCGCTTGGCATAATTGATACTGATTTAAGCGGGGTTTACCTTGCATCAGGAGCAAGCGGCAAGGCTCTGGCAGCATATCCGGGACTCAGTTTTGTAATCTATAATAAAAATATACTGCCGAATACCTCTATTCCACGTTACCTTGATCTTGGCTATTTTATACAGTCTGAAGGTGCCCCGTTTACACTTTCATCAAACCTCCTTTCAGCATTGAATAAGTCTTTACAATTGCTTGATGTAAATAAAAACAGGGACTTTGCTTCCGGGGTTGGAGAAATTATCAGGGACGGGTTGGAACAAATGGGTATAGAAATTCTTAATGATAACCCTAATTCTTCTCCGGCTGTTATTACGTTTAAAATCTGTAATAATCTGAATTCCATAGCTGTTGGTGAAGAGCTGGAGAAGCAAAATGTTTTTCTTAGCTACAGGAGTAATTACCTTTCAGAGAGAAACCTTATGCAATTTGCCCTGATGGGTGAATATGACTATCAGGACATAGAACAGGCCCTGTATAAAATCAACCAAATTATTGCATTGAATTTTTTGTAGAAAAATAGTTATTTATTCAGAATTAAGTAAAAAAGTTTTCTTAAAAGAGTTTAGAACCTTAATTATTAATTAGTTGTTTCTTTAAGGCTTTCTTTTAAAAGTTTGTAGTCAATACTGTCGGCAAGTGCTTTCCAGCTGGCTTCGACAATATTCTCGGAAACACCGACAGTACTCCAGTTGTCATGTCCGTCGCCTGATTCCACGAGTACGCGAACAACCGAATCAGTACCTTTCTTGTTTGAAACAACTCTTACCCTGTAGTCAATCAGTTTTACTTCTTTAAGGGTTGGAAAAAAGTTTTCAAGTGCTTTTCTGAGCGCACCATCGATAGCATTTACCGGCCCGTTGCCAGTCGCAGATGTCTTCTCATTAACACCGTCTACCTGTACTTCCACTGTTGCTTCGGAAACAGTCTCTTCATTTTCGGATTTCTTCTCAACAAGTGTTTTGGCACTTTTAATAAAAAACTGTTTTTTGTAAAGACCAAGTGCTTTTCTTACAAGGAGTTCAAATGAAGCGTCAGCACCTTCGAATTCATAACCATTATTTTCCAATGTTTTAAGGTCATTCAACACGTCAAGGATTTTTTTGTCTTTTGGATCAATGTCGATACCCAGTTCCTGCGCTTTATAAAGTATGTTGCTTCTCCCGGAAAGGTCCGAAATAAGTACACGCCTGTGATTGCCAACAGTTTCGGGACTTATATGTTCATAGGTCTCGGGGTTTTTCATTACTGCACTTACATGGATGCCGCCCTTATGTGCAAATGCACTTTCTCCAACATATGCTCCCTGCTTAAGTGGGGGTAGGTTGGTAAGTTCGTGAATAAAATGTGAAACATCGTACAGTTTTGTAATTTCCTCATCTGACAGGCAATCAATACCCATTTTTAATTTCATATTTGAAATAATAGAACAAAGATTTGCATTGCCGCACCTTTCCCCGTAACCATTCATAGTGCCCTGCACCTGGCTGGCACCACCCCTGACGGCATAAATAGTGTTTGCAACACCTACTTCACTGTCGTTATGGGTATGAATCCCAATTGAAGGATTATCCAGTTTTTTATTTACCTGTTTAATTATTTCTTCTATTTCCCATGGAAGTGATCCGCCGTTTGTATCGCAAAGAACAAGCGTATCAACGCCTGCATCGAGTGCAGCTTTTAATACGCCGAGTGAGTATTCACTGTTTCTTTTATAACCATCAAAAAAATGCTCGGCATCAAAAAATACTTTTCCTACCCGTTCCTTAAGATATTCAATTGAGTCATAAACTAATTTCGTGTTTTCTTCGAGAGAAATTTTAAGGGCCTCGGTTACGTGGAAATCCCAGCTCTTGCCTACAATTGTGACCACCGGGGTCTCAGCCTGCAGCAGTGCCTGGATGTTCTCATCTTCATCACATGATTTTTTTGCCCTTCTGGTACTGCCGAATGCTGCAATTTTTGCTTTCTTTAATTTCAGTTTTTTTGCTTCTTCAAAATATCCCTCATCCCTTTCATTGGAACCCGGCCAGCCGCCTTCGATATAATGGACACCCAGGTCATCCAGCCTTTCAGATATTCTGAGCTTGTCATGAATAGAAAAAGATACGTTCTCCCCCTGAGTGCCGTCCCTTAAAGTTACATCGTATATTTCTACAACCCTATTTGCCATGTTTTTTCCCTAGTTTAAATGAATCGTGAAGAGATCTAACAGCTAATTCTGTATACTTTTGCTCGATTACACAAGAAATTTTTATTTCAGATGTACTAATCATCATTATATTAATTCCTTCTTTGGCAAAAGTGTTAAACATCTGCTGGGCAACCCCGGAATGAGTTTTCATTCCGACACCCACAATGGATACTTTCGAAATTTTATCGTCAGATACAACTTCCCTGGCTCCAAGTTTTATTGCAATTTCCTTGGTGATTTTAATTGACTGTTTAAAGTCTGATTTGGGCACAGTAAACGTCAGGTCTGTAAGGCCGTCGCTGCTGATGTTCTGAACGATCATGTCTATATTAATACCCTTATCCGCGAGTGGTGAAAAAAGTTTTGCTGCAATTCCTGGCTGGTCCGGGACCTGGATTACTGTAATTTTTGCCTGGTTCTTATCATAGGTAACACCCGAGATAAGAATATTTTCCATGGAATCCATAGCTTCCTCCTCTTTAACTACCCACGTACCTTCGGCATTAGGTTTTGCCGTAGGACGGACATGAAGTTTTACTTTATATTTCTTTGCAAATTCAACCGCTCTGGCCTGAAGCACTCTTGATCCAAGGCTTGCAAGTTCTAGCATTTCTTCGTAGGACACCTTTTTTATTTTTCTGGCTTTAGAACATATACCGGGATCAGCAGTGTAAATACCGTCTACGTCATCCTTGTATAATTCACAGGAATCTGCTCCCAGTACCGATGCAAGAGCTACTGCGGTAAGGTCGGATCCCTCCCCTTCCAAGAGTAGTTACATTGCCCTCATCATCTACGCCCTGGAATCCTGCAACGACAACAACTTTTCCGTTTGCAATTGCTTTCCTTATATTTTTTGCATCTATGTTCTTTATCTTAGCTTTTGAATAAACACTGTCAGTAAGAATTCTTATCTGGTGGCCCTGATATGAAATTGAATCATGTCCCTGAGCTTTAAGCCTTAGGGCAAGGAGTCCTGAAGAGACCTGTTCGCCGCTTGAAGTTATAACATCAAGTTCCCGTTCATCAGGCGGATCCATAATGCTGGAAGCCAGTTTTACCAGGCGGTCAGTTTCCCCGGCCATGGCGGAAACAACTACCACAATATCGTCGCCTTCTTTTTTGTGTTTCGCTATTATGTTTGCAACGTGACGTATCTTTTCTACGTTTGCAATGCTTGTTCCACCGTATTTTTGAACAATGAGAGCCATTGTGAACTACCTTTTATCTTTAAAATTCTTTTATCCTGATTATCAATTTCATCTTTATTTTCAAAAATTGAAACCTCTATTATAACTGTATCTTTTGGTAATTCATCAATGATTTTATCTGCCCATTCAATTACACAAACTCCATCCGAACAGAAGAAATCCTGGTACCCCAAAATGTCGAGTTCATCGTCCTGTGAGATTCGATATACATCAAAATGATAAAAAGGAAACTTTCCCTCATATTCATTCATAATCACAAATGTAGGGCTTGACGGCTCCTCTTCGACACCCAGCCCTTTTGCAATTCCCTTGGTAAGTACTGTTTTCCCTGCACCGAGTTCGCCTATCAGGGCATATACTGCACCGCCCAGAGAAATTTCTCCAATTGTTTTCCCAATTTTTAATGTTTCATCATGATTTTCTGAAAAAAGAATATATTCGCTCATAACTGCAATAAATGTTAACGGATAATTTCGAAAAAGGGTTCTTTTTCAATGAGATTTATTTCTTTTAATGCAGCGGGAATGCTGTTTGCAACATCTGTTGCCGTAATACCTGACCTTCCAATTTCTTTAGTTACTATGTCTCCTGAGAGGCCATGAGTAAAAGTTCCGAGTATACAAGCTTCCCCCGGGTTGTACTGCTGTGAAATCAAACCGGCTATTACACCGGCAAGAACATCGCCCATACCACCGGTTGACATTCCGGGATTACCCGTAGGATTTACGTAAATTTGTCCTTCAGGAGTGGCAACTATAGACCTTGCCCCTTTTAATACAATGAAACATTTATATTTCGCTGCAAAACCCGAGGCATGACTTATCCTGTTTTCCTGGATTTCTTTTGTGTTTGTACCTGCCAGCCTTGCCATTTCACCTGGGTGAGGCGTAAGAATTACAGGTATTTTCAATTTTTTCAGAATATTCTTATTGTTAGCAATTATATTAATTGCATCCGCATCTACAACAACCGGGACTCTTATTTTCTTTAATAAACCAACCAGGAACTGTTCCGTACCCTTATTGGTAGATATACCAGGCCCTATTGCAAGAGATGTTTTTGTTTCCATTATCCGAACAGCATCGTCCAGGGACTCGGAATTGAGATAACCCCTGCCGGAATCATGTAGTCCCTCGGACATTGGCTCCACTATCTTTTCTTCAATTGATTTTATGACGGATTTTGGCGCTCCTATTGTTACAAGACCCGAACCTGACCTTACGGCAGAATGAGCACACAATGAGGCTGCACCAGTTTTGCCGGTTGATCCGGCAATAATCAATGTGTGACCATAAGTGCCTTTATGAGTATCACCGGAACGGCCTTTAAGCATCTTTTTACATGTTCCGAAGGTAATTAACTCAGTCTTTATATTTTCCTCAAGTATCTTTGGAGTAGTAATGTCGGCTATAAAAAGTTTTCCAGTATATTCAACGCCGGGATAAATTGTAATCCCTGTTTTTGGGACAACAAATGTTACCGTTGCTGCTGCTTTTACTGCTATGCCAAGGGGCCTTCCACTATCAGCATCGAGTCCGGAAGGTATATCAACAGATATTTTCGGGGCCCTTAAAGAATTTATTTTTTCTATAATTTTACCCGCCGAACCTTTAACTTCCCTTACCAGTCCGGTACCAAAAATTGCATCCACTATCAAATCACTTTTATTGTAGTTTGAGAAACTGCTGTTGATTTTTTTTATATTTTTTGATATTTTCCTGAGTGATTCAAGGTTGGTTTTAGCATCACCCTTATAATCTGCAGGGCTTTTGAGAATGTATGTCGATACATCTTTTCCCGCCGAGATAAGATGTCTTGCTATTACAAAGCCGTCCCCACCATTGTTGCCGCCACCGCAAAAAATTGAAATATTATTAATTTGAGGATGGTTGTTCAGAATCACATTGGATACAGCCCTTCCGGCATTTTCCATCAGGACCAGTCCGGGTATCCCATATTTATTTATAGTTATATCGTCTATATCCCTGACGATTTTTCTTCCGGCAATTTTCATATATAACAAGTAAGGATAACTGAGAATTTATATATGAAAATTATATTACTTGGCCATTCCTGCACCAGCTATGGGGCCCGTATCTCCAAAAGTTTTTTTAAGTGTGTTAATAAATTCGTCAGTATGATCGGAACAAAAGAAATAAGTTAGGGCAATACTACTTGATTTTGTAACATTAAGTACATAGTAATGTCTGCTGCAAAGGTCTTTACTGCATAGTGCACACTGCTTTATTGCCATGCGCTCCCCTTCAATCGGACATTGGGACCCATCAGCTTCTATAACATCACATTGAAATATTTCTACTGTTACTTCTTTCTTCGACAATTTAAACTCCCGTATTCAGATTTTGTTCTTATTAACTATATACCAAATAATTACATCTAATTTCAATATTAAGTTTTATAATATAAAAAAATGTGTAGTTGTATCCGGATTTGCTATTCTTACTCTAATTATTAAATTTGATAATTTTAAAATATTCCTTATAATCACGGATAATGATTTCTACAGAACAGGCAGTAAACGCTGTTGCAAAATATATATATACAAAGGCTACCAGAAGACCCAAGCTGGTAAATCTGGAAATAACCAAACTTTGTAATGCCACATGTGATTTTTGTGATTACTGGCAGACAAGGCATGAAGAACGCATTACTGATTACCGGCCGGTAATAAAAAAGATAAATCCCCTCGTTACGGTTATTACAGGCGGGGAGCCCATGCTCAGGAAGGATTTGCCGGATATTGTCAGGCAAATTAAAGAATGCTCAATGTTTATATTTGTCTCAATGGTAACTAAGGGCGATCTTCTCACCGTTGAAAAAGCCGGGCAGCTTTTTGATGCCGGAATGGACCAGATTGCGGTTTCCCTTGATTTTCCGGGCGAGACTCATGATAAATACCGTGGTATACCCGGACTTTGGGACCAGATTTCAGATCTTATGCCAAAACTGGCCCAGGCCTACCCACAAAAAACATTTGTTTTAAATACAATAATTATGGAAGACAACCTCGACTACATTGTTGATATTGCAAAGAAAGCGAGGGAATGGGGTGTTAGAGTTTCTTTTAGCTCTTATTCTGTAATGAAAACAAATAACGAAGACCATTTTATTAAAGATGAAAAATTAAGAAGAGTTAAAGACCTTGTTGCAGAGTTAATTGACCTTCGCCGCCAGTGGAAAGGCACAATACTTTCAACCGAATATTACCTAAATGAAATTCCCGCATACTTTGAAAGGGGCGGGGTCCCGGATTGTCTTGCCGGTATAAGTTTTATACAGGTTACTCCAAGCGGGCACCTTAAAAGATGTTCAGAAATGCCCGTAGTTGCTCATTATTCGGACTATGCTCCTGACCTTTTCGGTAAAACAGAGTGTACTGCTTGCTGGTATAGCTGCAGGGGAGAGACACAGAGTCCTGCAAATGTGAGTAGGGCGCTTGAGTATATGGGCGTCTGGATTTAAATCCTTGATGTCATCCTGAACTCGTTTCAGGATCCTAAATTTTCTGTTCAATTTCTATATTGTCATTCCCATTATAAGAGTTTCGTTCTTATTTGTTGGTCATTTCGGCATTACAAAAAATACGTTAAGAAAATTAATTATTTTAGCGTTAAGAATGGCTTTAGGGATGAGGAGGAATTAAAGACATTTAGCTAAAATATTTAATTTTTAGTATATTTTTGTTAAGCCGTGATTTTTGGTTCTTTGTATCTAGACAAAGAACATAAAGAAATTAACAGACTATGTAAATTGCAAATCTTCATTTTCTTTATCTTGATATAAAGAAAACGAACGTAAGTCCGAGTAAAGTTGTTACTTAATTCGAAATAAAAATTTCAATATAGTTTTGAGGTTGTATTTTTTCTTTCCCATAGTTCTAAATATCAAGGCTGGCAATATGTCATCCTGAACTAGTTTCAGGATCTGGGGATGCTGAAATAAATTCAGCATGACATTTTAGTTATTCATTGCAGGCCGTTTTAAAAAGACAAAAGAAACGTATTGTTAGGCTATTTAACTTTCCAGATTGTACCGCCTGCCTTATCTTCAAGAACAATACCTTTTGCATCAAGTTCATCCCTGATTTCATCTGCACGGGCCCAGTTCTTATCAGTCCTGGCCTGTTTCCTTTCTTCTATAAGGGCTTCAATCTCTTCAGGGGTAAGCCCCTCAAGATTGGCGGATGATTTTCTGCCTTCCAGGTATTCATCCGGGTCTTTTTCAAGTATTCCAACAACTGAAGAGAACTTTTTTATCTCTTCAAGTGTATCGGATAAGGTTTTTGTCCAACCATTTGCATCGATAGATTTATTTATAGCCCTTACAAGGTCAAACAGGTTTCCAATTGCATCAGCAGTGTTAAAGTTGTCACACATAGCCCTGAACCAGTTTTCCCTGAATTTCTCAAGGTTTTCCTGCAGCTCAGTATCAACTGAATCCGAAACCGAACTTAGATCAGTAGCTCTTTTGAGGGTTGTATATATACGTTCAAGAGATATTTCAGTGTCATCCATTACCTGTTCGGAAAAATCAGCAGGGTTTTGATAATGATGTGATAAAAAGAAAAATCTTATTGATTCGGGTGTCCATCTTTTTACAGCATTTTGAACAGTGAAAAAATTGCCGAGAGACTTGGACATCTTTTCACTGTTAATCTGGATCAGCCCGTTATGGAGCCAGTGTTTTACAAACTGTTCACCACTTGCCGCTTCAGATTGTGCAATTTCATTTTCATGATGAGGGAAAATAAGGTCTTTTCCGCCGCCGTGAATTTCAAAGTTTGTTCCAAGATATTCCATGCTCATTACGGAGCACTCAATATGCCACCCGGGCCTGCCATTACCCCATGGGCTTGGCCAGGAAGGTTCTCCTTTCTTTGCCCCTTTCCAGAGTGCGAAATCAAGCGGGTCTTGCTTCTTTTCGTTTACATCTATACGAACACCTTCAAGCATGTTGTCAACGGACCTTTTAGAAAGCTTGCCGTATCCCTTGAATTTTCTTACAGAGAAAAAAACATCATTCTCTGATACATAACCATGTCCGCGGTCTATAATTGTTTGAATAAGTTCAATTATCTGTTCTACGTGCTCAGTCACTTTAGGTTCAATATCCGGTGTCTGAACACCGATTGAAGCCATGTCGTCTTTATATTCCTGGATAAATTTTTCTGAAATTTCTTTCGCCGGTACACCAAGCTCATTAGCTCGGTTAATAATCTTGTCGTCAATGTCAGTATAGTTTCTTACAAAAGTTACATCATATCCTGCATACCTCAGAAAGCGCTGAATAATATCAAAAGATACAGCCGACCTTGCATGGCCAAGATGAGCAGAATCATAAACAGTAGGGCCGCAGGCATACATCCTGACCTTGTTTCCTTCATGTGTCTGCATCTCTTCCTTTTTCTGGATTAAAGAATTGTAAACTGATATTTTGGGTAAATTGTTTGTCATAGTTGATTTATAAATTTGTCATTGCGAGGAGAATTTTATTTGAAGAAGCAATCTTTTACTTGTTTGGCAAGGGACTGCCACGCCTTTGGCTCGCAGTGACAGAAATGCTAAATAAGGTCTTCCCCACCGTCTACTCCTATTACATTTCCTGTTATCCAGTGTGCATCATCTTTTGATAACAGTACAACAGCTTTTTGTACATCATCCGGAGTTGTCAGTCTTCCACTTGGGTTTGCCTTCATGGCATGTTCTACAAGGGCTTCACTTCCCGGAATTTTTCTCAGTGCCGGAGTATCTGTTACACCGGCCCTGATTGAATTGGCGGTAATGCCTCTTGGGGCAAGTTCAACTGCAAGCTGCCTGATATGTGCTTCTATTGCAGCCTTTGCCGCGGATACAGCGCCGTATGTAGGCCAGACGCGGTGACTGCCGGAACTTGTCATGGCAAATATTCTGCCGCCCTGTCCCATCAACTTTGAATTAACAAGGTCCTGGGTCCAGTAGATAATTGTATGCGCCATAACATCCAGGGTCATATCTATGTTCTTGCGGTTAAGCATTTTATTTTCTTCTTCGTCAATATAGTTCTTCAAAGTACCGAATGCTATAGAGTGTATTAATACCTTTACCGTATTTTCCCCGGTGATTTCCTGCATAGCCTGGACTGTCTCTTTACGTTTTTCCCCGTCAGCTACATTTATATTATAGAATACTACTTTGCTCCCGGTATCTTCTATGGCCTTTTTAACTTCTTCAACCTTGTCCATCGTACCCCTTCTGTCGAGATGTATACCGAAAATGTTCATACCCGCTTTCGCCAGCCCTATACTCAGTGCTTCACCAAAACCACTTGAGGAACCAAGTACTACTGCCCATTTATCTTTCAGATCCGTATGCATTATTTATGTACTCCTATGTAATATTTCTTAAGATTTAAGTTAGAGATTGTACGTGTGTGTAATGCTAATTTCAAGATACTATTCAATTATTATTAATATGATCTATGAGTAATACTGCATTGAAAGAAATATATATTAATAGTCCTTTACTATAAAATACCGGATTTTGTATATATAGACCTGTAATAAATGTATATAATACGTAGTGTTTAAAGGGCCATTAATATTATTTTTATATTTTTTTTAAATTGTCTTGTCAAAACTTTTTTCTTAGTTAATATGATATCCCCAATCAAGAATTGATTTACTAAACAGATTAATTCATGTGGTTGCAGTTGTTGTATATTGACTTTAATTTAACAACTGCTTATAATGTTACTCCCTCCTTTTTAGGGGGTTTTGTGATCTTTGAAAATTAAATAGCAATAAGAAGCGGGCGACAAGAGTTAATTCAATCAAGTATTAAAATTTTTTGTCAAACTTATATGAAGAGTTTGATCCTGGCTCAGAGCGAACGCTGGCGGCAGGCCTAACACATGCAAGTCGAGCGAGAAAATTCCTTCGGGAATGATTAAAGCGGCGGACGGGTGCGTACAACATGGATAACCTACCTTAAGGTCCGGGATAACCTCGGGAAACCGAAGCTAATACCGGATAAGACCACATTATCTGCGGATAAAGGGGTAAAAGTTTTTCGCCTTTTGATGGGTCCATGCTCCATCAGGTTGTTGGTGAGGTAAAAGCTCACCAAGCCGAAGACGGATAGCCGGCCTTAGCGGGTGATCGGCCACACGGGGACTGAGACACGGCCCCGACTCCTACGGGAGGCAGCAGTGGGGAATATTGGGCAATGGGCGAAAGCCTGACCCAGCCATGCCGCGTGAAGGATGAAGGCCTTTGGGTCGTAAACTTCTGTCAGGAGGGACGAGGGGACTTCGGTCTTGACGGTACCTCCAGAGGAAGCCCCGGCTAACTCCGTGCCAGCAGCCGCGGTAATACGGAGGGGGCAAGCGTTGCTCGGATTTACTGGGCGTAAAGGGTCCGCAGGCGGTTGAGTAAGTTAGATGTGAAAGCTCAAGGCTTAACCTTGAAACTGCATCTAAAACTGCTTGACTAGAGTCCAAGAGGGGTCGGCGGAATTCCCGGTGTAGCGGTGAAATGCGTAGATATCGGGAGGAACACCAGTGGCGAAGGCGGCCGACTGGCTTGGAACTGACGCTCAGGGACGAAAGCGTGGGTAGCGAACCGGATTAGATACCCGGGTAGTCCACGCCCTAAACGATGGATGCTAGGTGTGGGGATTTTATCTCCTTGCCGAAGCTAACGCATTAAGCATCCCGCCTGGGGAGTACGGTCGCAAGGCTGAAACTCAAAGGAATTGGCGGGGGCCCGCACAAGCGGTGGAGCACGTGGTTTAATTCGATGATAAGCGAAGAACCTTACCAGGACTTGACATGTTTACCTAAGCCGATGCGAAAGCATCTGGTGGTTTTGAGCTTGCTTAGAACGGTATTCACAGGTGCTGCATGGCTGTCGTCAGCTCGTGCCGTGAGGTGTCCGGTTAAGTCCGGTAACGAGCGCAACCCCTATTTTTTAGTGGCCAGCATTTCGGATGTGCACTCTAAAGGGACTGCCGGTGACAAACCGGAGGAAGGTGGGGACGACGTCAAGTCAGCATGGCCCTTATGTCCTGGGCTACACACATGCTACAATGGCTAGTACAATGGGTTGCCAAATCGCAAGATGGAGCTAATCCCATCAAAGCTAGTCTCAGTTCGGATTGCAGGCTGCAACTCGCCTGCATGAAGCTGGAATCGCTAGTAATCGTGGATCAGCATTGCCACGGGGAATACGTTCCCGGGCCTTGCACACACCGCCCGTCACACCACGAAAGTCGGTTCTACCCGAAATGGCTGTGCTAACCTTCGGGAAGCAAGCTCCTAAGGTAGGGCTGGTAATTGGGGTGAAGTCGTAACAAGGTAGCCGTAGGGGAACCTGCGGCTGGATCACCTCCTTTTTAACGGAGAATTTCCTCGAATCCCCACTTCTTTTTTGCTATTCTAAAAGTATTATTGGGCGTTCTCAAGATACAACTTATCAGGGCCTATAGCTCAGTTGGTTAGAGCGCACCCCTGATAAGGGTGAGGTCGTTGGTTCGAATCCAACTAGGCCCACTAAATTTTCTGAACTGTGCCCACTAAATGTACTAAGGTACTGGGGGTGTAGCTCAGTTGGGAGAGCGCCTGCTTTGCAAGCAGGAGGTCGTCGGTTCGATCCCGGTCACCTCCATATATAAATTTTGACTTTTAGATCTTTGACAACTGAATATAATGCTGAGTAATTAAACGTGCCATTAGATATTTTTCAATTTTAAGGTGTTATCGAGGATTTTTATGCCTCGCAGATAAGATATGTAGGGCAGTAGGTGGATGCCTTGGCGACGGACGGCGATGAAGGACGTAGTAAGTTGCGATAAGCCTCGGGGAGCCGCTAAACTGGCTGTGATCCGGGGATTTCCGAATGGGAAAACCTGACCAAGCAAACCTTGGTCATATTATTGTGAATACATAGCAATAATAGGCTAACGAGGGGAAGTGAAACATCTCAGTACCCTCAGGAAAAGAAATCAAAAGAGATTCCCCTAGTGGCGGCGAGCGAAAGGGGAAGAGCCCAAACCAGAGAGAACTTGTTCTTTCTGGGGTTGTGGGACCTTAACGTGGGACCTTGCGAAGTAGTAGAACAGATTGGAAAGTCTGACCATAGAGAGTGATAGTCTCGTATACGAAACTTCAAGAGGCCCTAGAGGTATCCCGAGTACTCCGGAACACGAGAAATTTTGGAGGAATCTGGGTGGACCACCATCCAAGGCTAAATACGTGCCGTCGACCGATAGTGAACGAGTACCGTGAGGGAAAGGTGAAAAGAACCCCGATGAGGGGAGTGAAATAGAATCTGAAACCAACTGCCTGTAACCAGTGGAAGGGCTATGTCCTGAGCTTGCTCAGGAAACGCCTGACCGCGTGCCTTTTGCCTAATGAGCCGGCGAGTTATCCTCAGTGGCAAGATTAAGCCGATAGGTGTAGTCGTAGCGAAAGCGAGTCTGAATAGGGCGTTTAGTCACTGGGGATAGACCCGAAGCTAGTCGATCTATCCATGGCCAGGGTGAAGCAGAGAGAAAACCTTTGTGGAGGCCCGAACCGCTCAGGGGTGAAAACCTGTCGGATGAGCTGTGGATCGGAGTGAAAGGCTAATCAAGACTAGTGATAGCTGGTTCTCCCCGAAATATATTTAGGTATAGCCTCATATGATGACCAACGGAGGTAGAGCACTGGATGGGCTAGGGGGTCGAAAGATCTACCAAACCCAATCAAACTCCGAATGCCGTTGGGTTCAGTATGGGAGTCAGTCAGTGGGAGAGAAGTTCCATTGGCGAGAGGGAAACAACCCCAGATCGTCAGCTAAGGCCCCCAAATCTAGACTAAGTGGTAAAGGATGTAAGTTCGCATAAACAGCCAGGAGGTAGACTTAGAAGCAGTCATCCTTGAAAGAAAGCGTAACAGCTCACTGGTCGACGCAAACTTGCGCCGAAAATGAATCGGGGCTCAAGTCTAGTGCCGAAGCTACGGGTTGTACTTAATGTACAGCGGTAGGGGAGCGTTCCCAACAGGTTGAAGGGCTACCGTAAGGAGGCCTGGACAGTTGGGAAGTGAGAATGCCGGCATGAGTAGCGATAAAAGTGGTGAGAATCCACTTCGCCGAAAACCCAAGGTTTCCTGGGCAAGGCTCGTCCTCCCAGGGTGAGTCGGGACCTAAGGCGAGGCCGAAAGGCGTAGTCGATGGAAAACGGGTTAATATTCCCGTACCACTCTATTTGAGTGATGGGGTGACGGAGAAGGGTAGGTCAGCCGGGTGATGGATATCCTGGTTTAAGCTAGTAGGAGGAAGAGACAGGAAAATCCGTTTCTTCTTAACTCCGAGAAGCGAGTACGAGAGACTTTGGTCTCATAAAGTGATTGATCCCATGCTTCCAAGAAAAGCCTCTAAACGTTGATAATAGAGTGCCCGTACCGTAAACGGACACACGTGGGTGAGTTGAGAATACTAAGGCGCGTGAGAGAACTCTGGTTAAGGAACTCGGCAAATTAGCCCCGTAACTTCGGAATAAGGGGCGCCCAGATGTATGTGAAAGCCTTCGCGGCTGTGCAGAAATCGGGTTGCAATAAAGAGGGGGTGGCGACTGTTTACTAAAAAACACAGGGCTCTGCTAACACGTAAGTGGATGTATAGGGTCTGACACCTGCCCGGTGCCGGACGGTTAAGAGGACTTGTTATCTTCGGAGAAGCTCGGAATCGAAGCCCCGGTAAACGGCGGCCGTAACTATAACGGTCCTAAGGTAGCGAAATTCCTTGTCGGGTAAGTTCCGACCTGCATGAAAGGTGTAACGATTGCCCCACTGTCTCAACCAGAGACTCAGCGAAATTGTGGTTCCGGTGAAGACGCCGGATACCCGCTACGGGACGGAAAGACCCCGTGACCTTTACTACAACTTGGCACTGGATTTTGGGCCTCCTTGCGTAGGATAGGTGGGAGCCTGTGAAACTTTACTTCTGGGTAGAGTGGAGGCGTTGGTGAAATACCACCCTAGCAGTTTCTAGAATTCTAACTTAGATCCGTTATCCGGATCAAGGACAATGTCTGGTGGGTAGTTTGACTGGGGCGGTCGCCTCCTAAAGAGTAACGGAGGCGTGCAAAGGTTCCCTCAGCCTGTTTGGAAATCAGGCGTAGAGTGCAAAGGCATAAGGGAGCTTGACTGTAAGACCGACAGGTCGAGCAGGAGCGAAAGCTGGTCTTAGTGACCCGGTGGTTCTGTGTGGAATGGCCATCGATCAACGGATAAAAGGTACTCCGGGGATAACAGATTAATCTCCCCCAAGAGTCCACATCGACGGGGAGGTTTGATACCTCGATGTCGGCTCATCGCATCCTGGGGCTGAAGAAGGTCCCAAGGGTTTGGGCTGTTCGCCAATTAAAGCGGTACGCGAGCTGGGTTTAGAACGTCGTGAGACAGTTCGGTCCCTATCTGTAGCGGGCGAAGGAGAATTGAGGGGATCTGCTCCTAGTACGAGAGGACCGGAGTGGACGAGCCTCTGGTGTACCAGTTGTCGCGCCAGCGGCAGCGCTGGGTAGTTATGCTCGGAAGGGATAACCGCTGAAAGCATCTAAGCGGGAAGCCCACCCCAAGATTAATTCTCCCGAAGCTAAAGCTTCCTAAAGGTCCCTCGAAGACTACGAGGTTGATAGGCCAAAGGTGTAAGCACTGTGAAGTGTTGAGCTGATTGGTACTAACTGACCGTGAGGCTTACTGCGAGGCTTAAAAGTTCTCGAACTAATGGTGTTCGTTTGAAAGCTCGGCATTATATTCAGTTGTCAAAGACTATTACTTAATCTCTATTCCAAACATATTCCAATTAATACTTATTTACATTAAAGGATTTTATATTTAATGTTCCCTTCTTTATTAAAAAAGGCCTGCAATGAATAACGTTAAGAAAATATAATTTAAAATCGTAAAGAATCGTATAGGGGTTGAGGAAGGATTATACGATTTAGATTTTAAATTGTATTTTTAGTGTATGAATTGCCAGCCTTGATTTTAGAACTATGGGAAAGTGGAAATACAACTATAGAACTATAATTCAAATTTTTATTTCGTTTTAGTAACAACTATCTCAGTTCAATTTTATAACAAGACAAAGAACAGAATGAATTTGAAAAGGTTGCTTTAGAGGGAGTTCGTGATGAGCTATGGCCGGGATTTTATGCAGCATATGTTCTTGGCAAGCTGGGTAATTTTACAAGACCAAGTGTTCTTTCCGGGTTTCTTGAATCAGCCCCGGATAGTGAAAACTGGTCTATATCTGCTGCCGAATTTGTATTAAGTAAATTGTCAAAATAATAATTTACTGAATCAAATACCTTCAATACCCATCAATAATAATTAAAATGGTTGACATGGAATATTTTCTAAATTATATTAAACCATATGGTTAAACGTTCCGAATATTTCCTGTAAAATTCACGAATTATAAAGGGGTGTACAATGATTAAATTATATGGAGCAGAAGTTTCCAACAATGTAAATAAGGTGAGATTTACAGCAAACGCTTTAGGGGTTGAATATGAATTGAGTCCTATTAATTTATTCAAAGGACAGCAATACTCAGAAGATTTTCTTAAATTAAATCCGGTAGGAAAAGTACCTGTGATGCAGGACGGGAATTTTATACTGTTCGAAAGCATGGCAATTTCAAAATATCTTGCCAACAAGCAGGACTCTTCCCTCTATCCGCAGGAATTACAACAAAGGGCTGTTGTAGACCAGTGGATAGATTTTTGTGATATTCATGTACAGACAGCTTTTAACAGGGTCTCATTCAACAGGCTAATAGCTCCTATGATTGGTGCAGAGATTGACCAGAACTCCCTTAATTTCGGACTTGAAATGCTTGATAAGTATTTCCCGGTTTTAGATGCCCAGCTCGGACAGTCCGAATATCTTACCGGCAGTGAATTAACGCTGGCCGATATTAACTTGCTTTCAATCCTTGACCCCGGAGAGGTATCGGGGATAGATTTTTCTATATATCAAAATCTTCAGAACTGGTTTCAAAAAATGAAACAGCAGGAATTTTATACAAAATGCCACAGTGACTTCAAGGATATTATGGCAGCAATAGGATAATTAAAATAAATTATGGAGAAATAAAATATGTCTAATACTATTCACGATAAGCGCTTTCCAGGTGAAAGTGATGAATACAGGAGAGCACGGAATAAATTACTCCAGGCCGAAATTGAACTTAGAGAAAATATTGAAAATGTTGCAAGGCTCAGGCGACAGCTCCCGCTGGGAGGAATAGCAAAGGATGACTATGTTTTTGAAGAAATTATTAACGGCGAAGTAAAAGAAATAAAACTTTCCCAATTATTTGAAGCGGAAAAGGATACGCTAATAATATACAGTTTTATGTATGGCCCCAAAATGGAGAATCCATGTCCTGCATGTACAGCAATAATTGACGGATTTAACGGGTTTGTTCATCACCTGGAGCAACGTGTCAATTTTGCAGTTGTGGCTAAATCGCCGATCATGCGAATAACTGATTTTGCCGATTCAAGAAACTGGAGCGGCCTTCAACTTCTTTCATCTGAGAAAAACAGTTTTAATTCAGATTACTTTGCCGAGACCGAGGAAGGTTCCCAGATGCCAATGTGTGATGTTTTCGTAAAAAAAGAAGATGGCATTTACCATTTCTGGGGCTCCGAATTGTTATATGCCCCGGCAGAAGGGCATCCCAGGCATATGGACCTTATGTGGCCAATCTGGAACTTCCTTGACCTTACTCCGGAGGGAAGGGGAACAGACTGGCATACAAAACTCTCTTATGATTGATAATTATTTGATTATTAAAAGATTCAGGCGAATTGTTGAAGAATTTAATACCGAAATAATCTCCCGGATTGGTCTACAGTGGCATTGCTTATTAATGGGACAATAACAGGTGACTTTCAGGTATCTGAGGGTAGAGTATATGAAAAAGTAAATACTCAATCCGGAAACCGTTTCTTCTGTAAAAGCAAATGGTACCACGGAAATTGAATATAGCGGTACTGTAATACTTTCGGGCAGTTTCTATTTGGATTAGAAAAATTTAATATCTTTTAATAAATCAATTATAATAATAATGTTTTGCAAAGCATAATATACCTTCAGCAGAGTAATCCATATCTTTTTCCCATACTGCTTTTATTGGCAATTGTAGTAGTTGTTATTCTTGCAATCTATTCGATCAGAAAAAGCAACCTTGTAAAAATGCTAAATTCTGACCTTCTGAATAACGAACATATATTCAAGGAACTTGAAGAGAAAGTAGAAACCCTCGGCAGTCAGCTTAATATAAACAGAGAAAGTGTGTTAGAGCTAACTGCAGATAAGAAAGGCCTCGAAACATTGATACATGAAAAAGATAAATCACTGAATTCTTTTGAGACCCAGATAAGTGAGTTTAAGTCTGAAAACTATGAACTACAGTCCAATAATTTAAACAAGGAAAAATTTATAAGCGAGCTAGAAACAACTATAGAAAAAGACAGGGAAACCAATCTCCAGAAACTTGCAATACTTGAAGATGCCAAGGAAAAACTCTCCCTGGAGTTTCAGAACCTGGGAAATAAAATTTTTGAAGAAAAAAGTAAAAAATTCACAATTCAGAATAAAGAAAATCTTGAAAGTGTTCTTAACCCCCTAAAGGAACAGATTAAGGATTTCGACAAAAAGATCTCTGATACATATGAAAAAGAAACAAGGGAAAGAGTTTCTCTTGTAAACCAGATCGAACAGCTTAGGAACCTAAATGAAAAAATAAGCCAGGATGCGGTTAATTTAGCCAATGCCCTAAAAGCAGAAACTAAGACACAGGGTATTTGGGGTGAGTTTGTGCTAGAAAAAGTCCTTGAGATTTCGGGCCTTGAAAAAGGCAGGGAATTTGAAACCCAGGAAACTTTCCGGGATGAAGAGGGCAATATGTTTAGGCCTGATGTTATTGTCCACCTTCCCGATGGAAAAGATGTTGTCATTGATTCAAAAGTATCATTAACAGCATACGAGAGGTATAGCTCAAGTGAAGATGCAGAAGAGAAAATGCAAGCCTTGAATTCTCATGTTCAATCTCTTCAGAACCATATTAAAGAACTCGGTTCAAAAAAATATGAAGAATTAAAACAGATCAACACCCTGAATTATGTACTAATGTTTCTACCGATTGAAGCTGCTTACCTTGTAGCAATAGAAGCTGATAAGGACCTGCTAAGAAAAGCATTCGATAAAAATATTATTATCGTCTGCCCATCGACGCTTCTATCGACCCTGAAGACAATTCAGAGTATCTGGCAGTTTGAACATCAGAATAAGAATGCCCAAAAAATTGCTGATGAGGCCGGTAAGATGTATGACAGGCTGGTTGATTTTACGGTACACCTGGAAAATATTGGCAATAGGTTGTCCCAGGCATCAATTTCCTATGAGTCTGCTATGAAGACACTCTCCACAGGAAAAGGTAATGTTGTTAAGAAAGCTGAAGATCTTAGAAAACTTGGTATAAAAAATAAGAAATCCATCTCAAATGAATTAACGGATAATGAAGAAACCCTAATACCGGAAGAGCCAGATCAAAACCCTCCATTGAAATTTCCTTATAAGACTTAAATGTTAATTAGTATTAGAAATAATATTGATATGATTGTGCCGGACAGTTGTAAACCGTCAAAAAATATTAACTCATAATTCTCATCATCCATGTAATTTGTCAATGCCAAAGTCGTAAAGAGAGAGGCTGGTATTATCCCTGTGTAATTCCCCCTAAGAACTAAAATAATTAAAAGATCCAATAAAGATATGTATATCAGGTACCTGACGTGTTTAACAGCAGAGGACTTTTTTCTTAATGATGAAGTATATGCATTACAAAACAAGAAAATACCTATTACTATTGCTAAAAGGACTACATCATTTAGTTTTCCGGCCACATATGCAGGAAGCCATACTGTAACGATTAACCATGATAAAGTAATATATGTTGCCGAGATAAGGGGTGTTACTTTTTATTCTCCTGTGAAGCAGTCCAAAAATGAAAGGTATTACAAGTATTGGTAAAATATTAAATCCAAGATAATAAATTGTTAAAATTGATACGAGAATGGATAATCCGGTAAGAAGGTAAATTAAAGATTTATTATGTATTATAAAATTCACCCTTTGCGGATTTGTAGCCTGGTCAAAGTTAACGTCTCTTAAATGGTCGATATTATAAATAACCAGGGTCCCGCAGAAAATTAGAACCAGTAGCATATAGTTAATACCGGTGTTAAGGAATATAAATGTATAAATAGCAAGTGCTGTTGCAAGCATAGCAGCAATTGATCCCGTATAAGCCAGGAATTCAATGATTCTAATAAGCATCTTAAGATATTAACAAATATAACGAGAGTAAAAAGTAAGGAGAAAAATTATGGAACATAATCATGCAAACTTTTATGTAGACCTAATGGGAAGACTCGGGCCACCTTTGGTTTCAGCTACGCTTGCCGGCTGTATAATTACGGATAGTGTGATACCCGTTCATATATTATTAATGGGTACTGGTGTGGCATTAATAGCTTTACACCATTGGTTCACTTTTCATGTTAAACAAAAATCTTAATTTGTTTAGGTTGGTTATAACAATAAGTTAATATTAAATATGAATATATTCTCATTTCAACTTATTTGGTAAAGGTTCTCAATAAAGAATAGGAATTCAATCCACATTTCTTTAAAAAATGCATTAAGTACTTTGCATAAAGGCCCAAAATGTAAATACAATTTTTAATACATCACTATCCTTTCTGTAGGTTATTTTTCCACACACGAAATTATGTTAGAGTAGTCTTAACATGGAAACGGTTACTTTTGCAGTAATAGCAATATTTGTTTTAGGTTACGGCCTTATTTCTAAACGGCTTGAAAAAACTGTTATTTCCGCCCCTATTATTTTCGTTCTATTTGGTATTTTTTTATCCGGCAAAGTAACCGGACTGATATCTTCAAGTGACCATGTCTTTATTGAAATTGTTGCTAATCTGACACTAATACTTGTCTTATTTATAGATGCTTCAAGGATTGATCTTAAACTTCTAAGAAAGGAGGGGGACCTTCCCCTTGTTCTACTTTCAATTGGCCTACCACTTACAATAATATTTGGAGTTGGTGTAGCGCTAATATTATTTACGGGCCTTCCAGTATGGGAAGCTGCAATTCTTGCAACAATACTGGCCCCTACAGATGCAGCACTTGCCCAGGCAGTCATCAATTCTGATAAGGTCCCGGTTTTTGTATAAGGCAGGCACTAAATGTTGAAAGCGGCCTTAACGACGGAATCTGCCTGCCAATATTACTTCTCTTTATTTCTCTCGCGGTATCATCTGAGGGCGGGGCCAGAGTACGTCGTACTGGATAAGTTTTACTTCCAAGCAGCTTATACTTGGCCCTGTGGTTGGTATTCTTGTGGGATATATTGGCGCCAGACTGATTACCCTTGCCGTGGAAAAAGAGTGGATGTCCTGCGATTTTGAGAAACTTTCAGGACTTGCACTTCCCCTTATAGCCTTTTACCTTGCTGAACCATTTGAAGGCAATGGTTTTATGGCAGCATTTTTCGCCGGTTTGATATTCGGCAATTTTGCAAAAAAGGTTGCCAAGCCTGTACATGATTTTGGAGAAGCAGAAGGTTCTTTACTCATTCTGCTGACCTTTATTTTATTTGGAGCAATAATGGTCCCAAGGGCTCTAGAGCAGATAAATTTACAAATCATTGCATACTCGCTGCTAAGTCTTACCGTAATAAGGATACTCCCTGTAACACTAAGCGTGGCCGGGAAGGGGATCTTAACTTCTACAAAAATATTTATGGGTTGGTTTGGCCCCAGGGGCGCCGCATCGATACTGTATGTATTGATTATACTAAAAGAAGATATGCTTACTCATGGTGAGCTGATTTTTAATGTTTCCGTAATAACGGTTCTTACTAGTGTGTTCCTTCACGGGATATCCTCTGTCCAGGGTGTTAATGCATATGCAAAAAGACTTGAGGGGGAATCATCTGATATTACGGAGAAAATGAAAAATGTATCCGAAATGCCCACAAGAGGATTATAATTATCTCGAGGATAGTATGGATGTATAAATTTATTTTTACTAACCGTTCTACATATAGGGACCTTGGGCTATTTGTTATCAGGCTTGGGATTGGTCTCAGCTTGATGTTCTTTCACGGGCTGCAAAAGATTAAGGGAGGGCCTGAGTTATGGACGGAACTGGGTAGTGACATGTCTGTAGTGGGTATAAATTTTTTGCCCGTATTTTGGGGCTTTATTGCAGGATTTGCGGAGTTCTTCGGTTCATTATTCTTAATTCTTGGAATTTTTTTCAGGCCGGCAGCTTTGTTACTTGTAATGGTCATGGTAATTGCCGTGCTTAAGCATCTGAATATCCCTGAGGGAAGTCCTGGTGCCGGGTGGTTGGGTGCATCACATGCACTTGAACTTATGATAATTTACATTGCTCTTATTCTTACCGGCCCTGGTAAGTATAAAGTATAACAAACTGATGTACTTTGATACTGAGAAAAAAAATAATTCGGACTTTGACCTAGATCTCACCGAGCTAACTAAAGAGTCCGAAAAATTAGAACCAAGATTCAATGTAATACTACTGGATGACAATGACCATACGTATGAATATGTAATTGAAATGCTCATGAAGGTATGCGGCCATACAAAAAAATTATCATATGAGATGGCATGTGAAGTGGATTTCCTAGGTAGAGTTATTATATATACCGGAGACAAAAAATCTGCTGAAGAAAAGAGGGACGGCATACTGTCTTATGGCCCGGACTGGAGGCTCGAAAGAAGCACCGGCCCGATGAAAGCACGGCTTGAAATCTTGGATTAATTATTTAAAGGATAAAAATAATATTTTCAGAGACTTACCCTGCTGTAATTTTTTGAAGCATCCATTTCTCTGTATTAAGCTATATGTCTTTAGTTTTATTTTCGTTTCCGCAGGAAAAAATTAGATGGGAAAATATTATTAGAATAAGTGCAAAGCTGTATATCATTTTTATATTTAACCGAGATTAGATTTTAATACTCTCAAAAAATTACTCCCCATAATTTTTCTCACTCTTTCTTCTGTATATCCCTTTTCCAGAAAATACTGTGCAACTACAGGCAGGCTGGATATCTGCCGTATTTCTTCCGGAAATTCTTCTATCTTTCCACCATCAAGATCAGTGCCGATCCCAACATGGTCTTCTCCACACAGATTAATTATATAATCTGTATGTTTAAAAATATCTTCTAGTGTAGGTGTGTTTTTACCTGTTTTCAAAAAAGTGTTGTAAAACACAATCCCCGTTACACCACCTCTTTCGGAAATAGCCAGTAGCTGATCATCGTAAAGATTTCTAGGATGATTAGTTAGTGTTCTGGCATTCGAGTGTGTAGCAATGGGAATAAGATTTGTAATCTTAATTGCATCCCAAAAGCATTTTTCGTTTAGGTGTGAGAGGTCAAGAGTAATCCCAAGATTATTCATTTCCTGGATAAGTTTCTTTCCTTCATCAGAAAGTGCAGAATCTGTTTCATGGCCTGAAGCATATTTGTTTTTATTATTCCATGCAGGGCCAAGTATCCTGATCCCCTTATCAAAATAGAACTTCAGGTCGTTTATCTCTTCGATTGGGTCAGCACCTTCCATAAGTGTCAGAAAGCCAATCTTTTTATTGCTCATCAGCTGGTCCAGGTCATGGTTGTTTAGTATCCTGGCAACGTTGTTACCATTTTTATCAAATATATCATCATAGACCTGAACCTGGGCTTTTGCCTTTTCTACTGTCTGATCCGGCCTGTGTTTGGGGTGCACAAATATTGTGTTAAATACAAGCCTTATTCCTGCTTGATTAAGGCCGGGAAGGGTAATCATGCAAGGGATATCCGGGTTTATGAAGTCTCTTTCAAAGTAGTTAATGTGAAAAGCAATGTCTTCATGAGCATCAACTATAAACAGATCATCCATTTATTAAATACCACCTTTGTAATATCCTGCGCTTGCAAATGTCACTACCGACCCGGTGTCTTCTTCAAGAGCGTTGTCGTAATCGAGGATAGTCCCGTATGAAGCATCAGTTACTTTTAACATGCTGTAGATCGAGGATAGTCCGCAAATTTTTCTTTTATCTTTTTCTTCTTCAACTGACCTGTAAAAACCTTCGGCATCTATTTTTTCAGTATATTCGAGTGATATAGCGTCCCTGTTCCTAATCCATGAAAGTGTTTTTTCATCAACCTGGTCCTTATCACCGAATTTCGGGCCAACATGCGCAAGGTCCACACCGGCAATTACAACAACTGAGTCCCCATAACTATCTATGATTTTTTTTAATTCTGTAAGAAATGTTGAGATCTTTTTGTCTTCAAAAGGGGAAGATCCATTACCTATAAACTGGTGAAACGAATTACATAAGACCGGAATGATTTTAAAATTCTTTTCTTTTAGTATATGCTGAAGAAAAACAACCTGAAACTCTATGGAATGTTCGGTCCTGTGAAATATTTCTCCCTCATAAAGATCCCATTTGCATTTATCTTCAATCCTGTCCAAAAAATCAGTATCGGTATCAATTGTTCCAAGTGGTGTAGAAAAAGGTTTCCGTGTAAGTATAAAAGGATTATCATTTTGCGCATAATGAGTAGTTCCAAAGATTAGATAGGTGTTGGCATTTGATTTATTTATAATCTCTCTGTATGCCACGGCGTAAGAGGTGCCGCCTCTGGTAAAATCAATGTGGGGAGATACCAGTCCCCTTAATATTTCATTTTCATTTTTTAGCGGTAATATATTTCCGGCTTTTTCAAAGAAATCATCTAACATGTTGTTTAATTTTTCCTTACTCTCAGGATAAGACAGACCAGAGAGATAGGCTTTCCTGGTATCGGAGTTGAAGAAATTGTTTTCGATCAACTGTTGATGGTTTATATAATTTTCATTTTCCAGGAGCAGTGAAGTGTCGAGCATTTTTACAAGTGAATCTAAATCAGCCTTTTCAATTACTTTTCCATATTTTTCTTTTAATGTGGCAATAACGGAATCAATGCTGTTGTTTCCATCAAAGAAAGTCATAATATAAAGGGCAAGTTCAGATACAACTAGTGGGGCAATATCACTGTTTTGAGGGTCTTTTATACAATACATTTTTCTTCCATCTTCTTCTACCGGAAATGTATCGACTGCGATTAACTTTGGATATACCATTACACTCTTTCCCCATTTGCTTTTCCCCAGCCACCACCTCCGGGCGTTTCTATTCTTAATATATTACCGGGTTTAACTTTAAAAGTTTTCTTTGGAGGAAGCAGCTCCTTTCCTTTTTCTGTGATAAGAAAATTAATCCCTTTTGTACCCGGATTACCGCCGTTTATACCGTAAGGAGCATTCAATCTCCTTTCAGTTATTATGGTGACTTCGGTATTAGTTAGGAACTTAAATTCTCTTACTATTCCATTTCCGCCTTTATATCTTCCTGTACCACCGGAACTCTTTCTTATGGAATATGAATTTATTATAATGGGAAGTTCCCGTTCCAGTGCTTCGATAGGTGTATTTAATGTATTTGTCATATGTGTTTGAATAGCATTGATACCATTTTTGCCAAGCCTGCCACCCATGCCACCGGCAATTGTTTCATAGTATGCAAATTCTGTATTTGTTTTGGGGTTAATTCCACCAAAGGTAACATTACTCATTGTCCCGGCACTAGCTGCCTGAATTTTTTCGGGAATTATGTGTGACAATGCTCCGAAGACTGTATCTACTACTCTTTGTGATGTTTCAACATTTCCTCCTACAACAGCAGAAGGGTATTTAGCATTTAAGATAGAGTTGTTATCGGTAATGACCTTAATAACATTTAACGGGCCGGAATTTAGGGGTATGTCTTTTGCAAGGCACTGAAAGACATATAAAACCGCGGAGGTAGTAACGCTATATGGGGTGTTAAGGCATCCGGTAATTGCCGGAGAACTTTCCCTGAAATCTACATCTACTTCTTCTCCATTTATGCTGATAGAGACACGTATTTCAATATTTTCATTGCCCTGGCCGTCATCATCCAGGTAGTCGGTAAATCTATATGTCCCGTCTGGAATATCATGAATAACAGCCCTCATAATTCTTTCACTGTATTCAAGAAGTTTTAATGAAGCTTCAGTAATTTTCTCAATACCGTATTTCTCAACTATTTCTGTTAACCTCCTGGCACCCACTTCAAGACAAGCGATCTGTGCTTTAAAGTCTCCTTCTCTTTCCTCGGTGTTTCTAGTAGTACTGAGAATTTCATCAATCAGTTTTTTATTTAATTCCCCTTTTTTATAAAGGTAGGATGGAGGGATAATGATTCCTTCCTGGTGAATTGAAGTTGAAAGTGGCATAGATCCCGGGGTTTCGCCACCAATATCTGCATGGTGCGCTCTGGATACGGCAAAAAATTCAAACTTGTTATTAAAGAATACCGGTTTTATACACGTGATATCCGGCAGGTGAGTACCACCCTGAAAAGGATCATTTAATACGAAAATATCTCCATCATTAATTTCCATTTCTTTAATGGCATCTACAGAAAAGGACATAGAACCAAGGTGTACAGGGATATGAGCTGCCTGGGCTATCATGTCCCCTGTACTGTTGAATACCGCACATGACAGGTCGCGTCGTTCCTTTATGTTGGGAGAATAGGCTGACCTTATCAGAACATTGCCCATTTCTTCTGCAACGGTGCTCAGCAAATTATTGAATATCTCAAGTTCTAAATTGTTAACACTCATATGAATCTATGCTCCTCAGTTTAGAATAATCAAATATTTTAAATTGAAATACTTAAAATATGAAATTTATTTTGTTGCTTAAAAACTGATATAGTAAATAACCGGAAATTAATAAAATATAATTTTGTTTAAAGGAATGTAGAAATGAACAGTTGCATATATGTTTTTATATTAGTATTACTCGGTCTTATTATCTCATGTGTTCCAAAACAAACTGAACCCGTACCACCAATTAGTAGTAAGGAAATTCTCAAAACAACTACTTCATGGGACGGTGATAAGATTATTTACCCCGAAGGTGATCCTGAAATTACGGGGATAATAATTGAACTCCAGCAAGATGTTGATACAGGGTTTCACTGTCATCCCGTACCGAACCTTGCGTATATGCTTGAGGGTGAGATAGAGGTTGAGGTGTTTGAAGGGCCAAAAATAATATTTAAAAAGGGCGATGCATTTGAAGAGGTGATAGATACCTGGCATAAAGGAAAAGTACTTAAAGGGCCGGCTAAAATTCTTGTGTATTACGTAGGTAAGATTGATACCCCTATTACTATTAAGCCGAAAACAGATGATTTAGAAAGCTTAAAATGCATTGAATAGTTAATACCGCATTAGTGCGGATAACAATCAAAATTATATTTGTTATATTTGGATAAAGATTATCATATCAGGGAATAAAACTAAGTGGTATGATGGTATTTTTGTACTGCTCCCCTTTTGTCAAGCTCTGTTTAAGTTGGAATTATAAAAAATAAATGCCTTCTCGCGATTCTCATGAACTCGCTTCCCATTGTGCTCACTGAGCCTATATCTAACTTATGGTAGTATTATAGGCGGGGCAGGTCATCCGGCGGCGGAATTGCGATCTAAAGGATCGTCGCTTGGTTCAGGTATCGCTTACCGAGCAGAGCAAAGTTCTTGCCAAAAATGCCCTCTTCCCCCTGCAGGGCACTCTCGCAGAAGCTATTGGCAAGCTGCTGGAAATTGGGTTAGAGTTTCTCGAGTGCATTGTTGGACTTATTCAAATGCAACACGTTGACGCCGCACCGATCTTGGAGGCCGGACCGATTGACCTAGTGTTGAGAGATACAGGAGCATGAAGAGGATACGAAGAACATGACAGGAGGATACCTTTGACATACGAAACAGAGAACAAAGCCAAGGTCTGCTTTGACGACGTATATACCGCGCAAACACTTCAGCAGTCCACCGACGATGAAGCGTTCCAGATAATAGAGCATTTTACCAATGAATACTGAGGTGATGGGGATAAAGTGTCTGATTATTGCGGCAGGCAATGGCAGCCGACTACGGCAGAATGGTGACAGCAAGCCCCTCATCCCCATTCTGGGCATTCCCCTTATCGAACGTGTAATCCGCTCCGCCATGGAAGCCGGTGTGGATGAGTTTTACGTTGTCATCGGCTGGCAGAGCGACTTGGTCCGTGATTTTCTGGAACGGCTGGCGAAACGTCTAACAATTCGGATCACGCCACTGGTGAATGAAGATTGGGAGAAAGAAAACGGCTTTTCAGTGCTCAAGGCACGGAACGTTCTGCAAGAGCCGTTTCTGCTGCTCATGGCGGATCATCTCTTTGATCCGGAGCTTGTCCGCGCCTTGACGACCCATTCCCTGCCCGATGGAGAAGTAGCGCTCGTAGTGGATAGCAATATTCACAATCCCCTCATTGACATGGATGATGTGACTCGCGTTAGGGTGAAAAACGGGAAGATCTGTGATATCGGTAAAGGGATGACCGATTTCAACGGCTTCGATACCGGTATTTTTCTCTGCTCTTCTGCCATCTTTGAGGTATTTGAACAAAATAGAGAAAAAGACGGCGATATGACACTATCCGGGGCGATACGTGTCCTGGCTGAAGATGGACGCGCCAAAGCGATCTCTTCAAACCGTTTCTGGACTGATGTGGATGATCCTGCGGCCTTCAAAAGGGCGGAGAAGGCCCTGCTGGACCGTCTCCGAGACAAACCGACCGACGGGCCGGTATCACGGTACTTGAATCGTCCCCTTTCCGTGATGGTTTCCCGCCATTTGGTGAAACTCAATATTACGCCCAATCAAGTTTCCCTGTTCTCGTTTCTGTGTTCCCTGGTGGCCACAGGATTGTTTATGATGGGTGGATATATCTCCTTGCTCATCGGTGGTGTTCTGGCACAGTTCGCATCCATCATTGATGGTTGCGACGGCGAAGTGGCCAGACTTAAGTACCAAAGCAGCGACTTCGGCGGCTGGTTCGATGCAGTGCTGGACCGCTATGCCGACGCCTTCCTGCTGTTCGGCTTGACCTGGCACTTGCTGGCAAGGGAAGTGAACGGCTGGGTTCTCTTCATCGGCTTCATGGCCATTATCGGCTCGTTCATGCTGAGTTACACCGCCGACAAATACGACAACCTGATGCGCGAGCGCATCAAAGCCGGGGGTGGGGCCTGGCTGCGGATGGGGCGGGATGTACGTGTGTTTCTCATCTTTCTTGGGGCAGCGACGAATATGGTACTCCCGGTGCTTGTGGTTATTGCCATTGTGATGAATGTTGAGATCATACGTCGTGTCAGGGTTGCGTCTGTTGGCTAACATCGAATGTGCGAAACAGAAAATCCGACTGATCATTGCAGGCTCACAAGTGCCTGAAGATCAGTGTCACGCTGACAACACATTGGAGTGGCTTTTGCGGCTGGAACCGGATGCTAGCGAAGCCTTACAGCTGGCGGCACTAGCCCATGACATCGATCGGGCAATCGAGAGAATCAAGGTAAGACGAGCAGACTTCGACAATTACGACGCCTTCAAAGCAGCCCATGCCCGAAACAGCGCTGAAATACTACGCCCGATTCTGACCGCTTGCGGTGTGGAACGAAATATTGTGGAGGAGGCCTGTCGGCTGGTAGAGTTCCATGAGGTGGGTGGCGATCCCGGCTCCGATCTGCTCAAAGATGCAGACAGCATTTCCTATTTCGATGTCAACCTGCCGCTTTATTTTCAGCGTGAAGGTTGGGACGAGACCAAGCGGAGATCACGCTGGGGTTACCGCCGGCTTACTCCAAGAGCGCAAGAGATCGTCAAACACATCGACCACGAGGACAAGGAACTGTCGCGTCTGCTGCAAGAGGTGATTCATAAAAGCATCAGCTGATGTGGTGTTTTTTCTTGGCCACGATAATGATTTTGCCCTTTAGCCTTGGATTGTCTGTCAAGCCACCGAAAACAGGCCCACCATTAAAGTCAGAATTTCGTCCAATTAGAGCTTCATCACAATTACGACCAAAAAGAATAAGAAAATCCGGTTAATCATACATCTATAATATTAACGTCCATATACGTCCCTCTGTTTCCCTGCCTACTTAATCAAGCAGCATTTAACAGACTCCGACCTCTATCTTTGTAATAATCCTCTTCCGCCTGAATAGGTGTGCGGTATCCATGTGCTGAATGTAGATAGCTCTTGTTGTAATATTGAACCCACCTATCCAGTTCTAGACTAAGCTCCCTTTCATTCTCCCACTCCCTTAGCCAAAATAGTTCTTCTTTCATTGTTCTTATCATTCTTTCTGTATCCGCATTCCCTTTTGGGTTATTGTAGCTAGTAAATACTTGCTGTACTTCAAGATTAGAACAAGCTTTCATAAAGCTTAGTGATGTAGGCTGACTCCCGTTGTCGCTTATGAGTTTTAGGTTATTTCCTCTTACTCCTTGTGGATATTCTCTGTTTAGTGCTTTATTAAGAGCTTCTAACCATTCCCTGCTTGTTGCTCTTGTTCCGCTATAATGTCCTACTATCTTCTTTGTATACCAGTCAAGTACTATTACTACATATACCCAGCCTGTGTTAGTCATGACCTTTGTCATGTCTATTCCCCACCACTCTTTAGGCTTCTCTGCTCTAGGTTTTGGTCTTTCTGATACTCTTTTAGCTATAAGTCTTGTAGGCTTAACAGTAAGCATATTTTCTCTCATAAGCCTGTATATACGCTTCTTATTAACTATTAATCCATTTATATATCTGAGATAAGCCCATACTCTTCTGTAACCCCAGAAGGGATGTTCTGCTTTTATATCTTTTATTCTTTTAAGTACATATTGATTATGGAGAGTTACAGAGTCAGACGTATTTCTCATATGAACTCGTCCTCTGTTTTTTTTAATTCAACGGTAAGTGAGCCGATTATTTGCGTTAGCTCTTGATTCTTCTTACGAAGACGGTTTACTTCTCCGTCATCTTTTTTAGATTCAAATGCTCTATGAGCTTCAGATAAGAACTTATCCCGCCAGAGGTAGTATTGATTCTGATGTATACCGTAGGCGTTGCATATCTCTGATACAGGTCTTCCAGATAAACTTTCAAGCACTATCTTGGTCTTAGTTTTAGAATCCCATCTCCTACGTTTCATTGCTCCCACTCCTTATGACTTTTTCAAGGTAATTTACCAACTTAAGTCTACTAGGTTCTTAATGGGGAGCAGTATATTTTTAAATATAATTCAGTAGTGCCAAATTCTAATCTTAATCTTGAATCTAAATTCTGGGGCTTGATATACTATAATTCTATTAAAAGTGACATATCACCAACACTTTCAAAACAACTAAGAATTATTAATATTTCTTGATTAACAATTATTATGCAAGATTAAAGATAAAACTAAAAAACAACTCATTGAAGTTTTTTTGATAAGACGCTAAAGATTTACGGTTTCCATATTTCCCAAAGCTTTGACAAAAGAATACAAGTAAGCAAGTATAAAACATCCAGCAATAATTAGAGTGGTGAAAGGAACTAACCAAGCTAATATCAGAAACACATTAACCATACAAACAGCAAAAACTGTTTTGGCTTGGCTCCGAATCATATATGGCATTGGATATGGCCATAGCATGGATATTGTATTTATTAGGAACACAATAATTAATAATAAAACAGGGTTAAAACCGAATAATTCTGCTAATAAGAGTGTGAAAAACAGATGACGAATGAGTTCATTTGTGGGTGATCCGGCTCCATTCGAAAAAGTCAGCCTAGAAACCACACGAATCAAGATTGAAACAATAGCAATTAAACTAATGGAACCACAAATCAAACCATAATGCATTCCTATAACCATAACAAACAACGTATGGGCAACTGCATCGCAAACATTATCCAATTTAGCACCAAAATCACTCTTGAGTCTTAATTTTGTGGCCAGTATGCCATCCAAATCATCCATGATATTGTTATAAATAATCAGAGGAATGATATACTGATAACCATTATCAAAAAAAAGCAATGCTAGTGGAAGGATACCCAGTATGGATACTATATTGGGTATATTTTTATAAACAACTTTTCCAAAACGTTTAAGCTTCATTGAATACCGTCATTGTTGCACCTTAAATGTTGATTGGGCGTAGTATGAAAAAGTGATTTGTCAACTCAGGAAAAGTGGAATTGAAAACCGCTGGAACACGGATAATCCAAGGATTACAAAATCTTAAAACCCAATAGGTCAGTCGCCCAACAATTGTAATGGCCTGCAGCGGTTTAGGAGTGATTTCTTGCCATTTTTTCATGGATTCACAACCCATCTGCAACAGATTGTATGGCAAATTTGCTTCCGATTTAACCAGCTCAAGATTACACTTTTCAAAGATATTCATATAGGTTTGTACTGAACGATAAACCGCTTGGTATGCACCATCTCTAATGACAGAACCCTCACGCACCGTCGTTTCACGACATAATATAACACCGCCTTTTTCCAGAAATGGAATAAGTCTGCGCAATAGGGCAATAACATCGTGTTCATTAAGGTACATAAGCATTCCACCTAAAAAGACCATTGAATAGTTTTCTTCCGGCTCAAACAAAAGGACATCACCTTGAACCGGATTCACGTTTGGGCATGTGGCACATCGTTGCACCATGGCTTCAAACAAAGGAGTACTTGCCTCTACTGCCGTCACCTTTTTAAATTGCTGAGCAAAATATTCCGTCCAATAACCAATTCCGCAACCTAAATCTAATAAGTTGTGAAAATTTATTTTCTGTTCTTGCATGAGTTGCTTGACAATCCGGCATTCAGCTTGGAAACGAAATTGTCCCGCACTAGAAGGAAAGCCAAATCCATCCATCATGTAGGGGCCTAAAATGGATGGAGTCGCGTTATGCCAATAGTTATAGATTGTTGTATAATTTACCTTGATCGGTGATTGTTGTTTCATTGGCTTGTGTAACTTTTTGTTTTACCTCGGGCAGCGCTTGATTGATAAAGTTCTGCTCACACTCAAATAAGTCTTCCACTGTATCAATTTCATACCAAAGTTCCTTCTCAAACAACACACTTTGAAAATTTAGACTGCCATCTGCGATCATTTCCGCAAAAACTGTTTCATAATAATCATTTTCCCTTCCAACAGAAATAAAGTAGTCCAAACGTTTGGCAATCCGTTTCCAAGATTGTCGCGAAAAACTGTAAATATTGACCGTTTTGTAGGAAATATCGTCCGTATTGGCTGAGAAAGCATCAAGATTAAATGCAGTTACATTGTGTGGTATATCAGGGTCAACAGTAATTGTTGTACCATTCATCCATGGCAAAATATGCGAGACAGCAATCCTGTCGGGATAAAGCATATTTTTCAGCTGGGAGGGAGCAAATACAAGGTCGCTTTCAAACAACAGGAAGGGGACTTTAATTTTATTCCGTACCATCCAAAGCGAATAGAGGTTATTGGTTGTTCTGTACTTTGGACTGACAATGTACTCAACAGTAAGGTTTCCTGCGTTATCATCCAGAAATTGCCGGATACTTTGTTCCAAATGGCCCTACAACAACAATTAAGCGTCGGAAATTATGCTGGTGAAGGTTATGAACTAAGTGAGCTAAGATTTCTTTTTCATTAACTTTAGTTAGGCATTTAGGCATATTATTGGTTAAGGGCTGTAAACGGTGTCCGATGCCGGCGGCAAGCAGTAAAGCCGTCGTTATTTGTTTGTTGTGTTTAGTCTTATACATAGGTTTCCTTTATTTTCTGAAATAGTGGATCTCTAAAATAGGAACTTAATCCTTCCCCAATCACACCCACCAATGAAATCTGTAATCGTTTTATAGTAAAAGTTAGTTCTATCGTCACCCAGTGATATTAGTCTTTTACTTGCATAACATCTATTTGTTATGCCTCAATGCTCTGACCCTGAGAAAATCCACCCTGGCTTTGTTTTACCAGCACGTTCAAAACCTAATGCTTTATAAAGCTATATTGTGTTGCCATCTGTGGTAAGCATTTGTTGATGAAAACTATATTACTTTGACTGCATTGTTTCCATACATTTTACGACCAATACCTTTGCCCTTATATTCTGGACGAACTAACATATGCAGATACTAAACGATCAAATGTCCGTTTGATATTGCATTACCTCAATTTGTAAATCTACCTGATATTAATGAGGTTACCAATTCTTAACCAAGGGCTTCCTGCATTTTATCACCGATTTCCGCAGGACTCTGGCATGTTGTAACGCCCGCTTCATTTAGTGCAGCAAACTTATCTTCCGCACTTCCCGAGCTTCCCGAGATAATAGCACCTGCATGGCCCATTCTTTTACCCTTTGGAGCAGTTGCCCCGGCGATGAACGCGGCTACTGGTTTTGATACATGGTCATTTATAAATTCAGCTGCTTCCTCTTCATCGCTTCCGCCGATTTCACCTATCAGTACAATGCCGTCTGTGTCTGGGTCATTCTGAAAAAGGCCGAGAGCATCAATAAATGTAGTCCCGATAACAGGGTCCCCGCCAATACCAAGGCAGGTTGACTGGCCTATTCCAAGCTCGGAAAGTTGCCATACGGCTTCGTAGGTCAGCGTACCGCTTCTTGAAATAATGCCGATTTTACCAGGTGTATGAATATAAGCGGGCATAATACCGACCTTAGCCTCACCGGGTGTTATAACTCCCGGACAGTTAGGGCCAACAAGCTTTGTAGCAAAGTTGCTTAGTGCATCTTTAGCTTTTACTATATCAAGAGTTGGGATTCCTTCCGTGATACAGATAATAAGTTCGATATTTGCATATGCAGCCTCAAGTATTGAATCAAGTGCAAAAGCAGCAGGTACAAAAACAAGGGTTGTGTTTGCGCCTGTTTCAGCAGCAGCTTCTTCCACTGTATTAAATACCGGGAAGCCGTCTACTTCGCTGCCGCCTTTACCCGGCGTAACTCCCCCAACAACCTGGGTGCCGTAGTCCCTGCACTGCTGTGCATGAAAAAGGCCCTGGCTTCCTGTAATTCCCTGTACTATTACCTTTGAATCCTTGTTTACTAAAATGCTCATATTTATTGTTGCTCCTGGTATGTATTACTGAATGGGAAGCAGAATAATAACATAGAAATTTCCGTATTCAACTTTATAATCTACTCGATATTTTGTATTTGTTCCCTCATCTTTTCAAGCTCTGCCCTTAGTGAAATGATATGATGTGAAATATTGGCATCCTTTGATTTTGCAGAAATAGTGCCTGATTCCCTGTTCATTTCCTGAATCAGGAAATCCAGTTCTTTTCCAACTGGTAGTTTGCTATTAGTGGTTTCGATAAATTTTTCAAAATGTGCATCAAGCCGGACAAGTTCTTCTGTAATGTCGCTCCTCTCGGTGAGGATGGCTACTTCTTGGTAGAGCCTTGCCTCGTCTATGTTTTTATCATCCAGCAGGGTTTCTATTCTTTCCTTTAATTTTTTTGAAGCTTCTTTTGCAAAGTTGTTTCTTTTCTTTCTAATACTTGTAATTAATTTCTTACAGTTATTTATTCTCTTAATAAGATCTGTACTTAACTTCTTTCCTTCGATGGCCCTGCTCTTGTCGAGTTTCTTTAACGTATCATTAAGAACCTGTTTAATGTTGCCTAATGTAGTTTTTGAAATGGTTTTTTTTGTTTCTCCGTTATAAAGTTCTTTAAACATCAAAATGTGGTTAAGGCTAATTTCGTCGTTTATTCCAAGTTCGCGCATAAATTTTTTGAGGCTAGTAAGGTAATTTTTACCCGCTTCATTATTAAACTTTATGATTCGGCTGCTGTTGTCTTCTATATTTATGGATAGTTTAACTTTCCCACGGGATATCTGCTTCTTGGAAATCTCCATAAATTCAACTTCAAGTGAATTTAACTGTTCGGGTATTTGAAACTTTACGTCAAGAAATCTGTGATTTTCACTTCTTGCCTCTATTGTTATCTTCCCTTCTTTATGGGTGGCTGTACTGCTTGCAAAACCTGTCATACTTTTCATTAGTAATTACCTTCTTTTAGTTTTTCTGTATAAATTTCTCTAAGCTTATAAAAAACACCAAGCATATTATCAGAGTTATAGTCCGGGTAGGTCCACTCAAGGGCCCTGAAACTTTTTTGCTGATATACAAGCGTGAGATCCGCATACACTCCTTTTCCGAGGTAAGGCCTGTGATAAAAACCCCTTGCCTGTTGCCAAAATAAGATGTTCCCCGGATATATAGCCGGGGTCTATGTTGATGGTTCTCCTTTCCTCAAAGGAAAATTGTTCTTCCAGTGAGTTGGTAAAAATTTTTATCTCAACAAGTTTATCCCTTTCGATAAGATTTTGAAAGCCTATTACCTTCCTTTTAAGATTTTCTCCCATCTCTTTTTTGTAGTATCCGGAATGCTTAAATTCGAGTATTTTACTTTTTAATGAGAGAGGTCCTAAATTATTTTCAAGGTACTTTATACATGTTTTCAACTCCGAAGATTCAATGTATATGAATGCTATAAACAGTTGCACAGGGGGAGGTTTAATAAGTTTGCTCATTTTGGGGGTTAGAAAGTTAAATTAAAATAAACTTTCTTTCTTGATATTTAATATTTAACTCCTTATTCTATACCAGAGTTTAAAGGTCTTGTATAAAAATATTGTAAACTATGAAAAATTTAATTTTAATAATTCTTCTACTTTTACCTATTTCTTTGATTTCCTGTGTCAAGAAACAGAAATCATCGAATTATCCCAAAATTGCTAAAACAGATGTATCAGCTACAAATGTTGTTGAAACTTTTCTTGAGTCATTAAAAACTGACAATTTCGGTAAAGCCTATGACCAACTATTTGTTATCCATACTGACAGAGAGGGCTATATAAACAGATTTATAACGGCAGAAGAGAAGTCAACTCTGGTGAATTACAAAATCCTGGCAACCCAGCTGTTTAGAAACACTGCAATAGTGGTTGCCGAACTGGAGACCCAGCACACCCTGGAAGGTGGAATCGAAAGAAGAATTGCTAGATTTAAATACGACCTAAAACTCCTTGATGACAAGTGGAAGATAGCCAAAGAAAGCTGTATTGAAAACTGCACATAATTAACTCGTATAAAAATGATTAAAGTTACCATAATTGGAGTTGGGGGTAAGATGGGAAGGAGTATCTTTACCACCCTTAATAATGATGAAGATATTAGTATTGTTGGAGCTGCCGAGTTGCCCGGACACCAGCTTGTAGGGAAAGACCTTGGTGAAGTTATGGGTGTAGCAAACAACGGTGTTGAAGTTTCCGACAATATTTATGATGCTGCAGGGGATTCGGATATTATTGTGGATTTCACTGCTCCTGAATCCACAATATCCAATGCTGAGTATGCTTCAAATAATAATAAATCAATTGTAATTGGTACTACAGGATTTTCCACAGACCAGAAAAACACTCTCAATAAATTTTTGGCATCGGTTCCATCCGTGATATCTCCAAATATGAGTATAGGAGTCAACCTTTTATTTGAACTTTCGAAAAATGTTTCTAAAATCCTTGGAAAGGAATTTGATGTGGAGATTGTTGAAGCTCATCACCGGAACAAGGTGGATTCTCCCAGCGGTACCGCCCTTGGCCTTGCAGAATCTGTAGCTGAGGGACTAGATGTAAATCTGAACGATAACGCAGTCTTCGAAAGGCACGGAAATATTGGAAAACGAAAAAATAATGAGATCGGGATCCAGACTATAAGGGGAGGAGATGTTGTCGGTGACCATACTGTAATGTTTCTTGGTGACGGTGAAAGAATTGAACTTACACACAAAGCCCTAAGCAGGGACAATTTTTCTAAGGGCGTTCTGAGGGCAGTAAAATGGCTACCGGGGAAATCCCCTGGTATTTACGCCATGAAAGATGTACTGGGGCTTTAAATATTCTGATATCCAACCTTCTTAATTTTCAGAAAATATAATGTTTGCTTTCGAACTTAAAGAAAAAGATAAAAATACCAAAGCAAGATGCGGACTAATTACTACTGCCCATGGAAGTGTCGATACTCCGGCTTTTATGCCCGTAGGCACGCAGGCAACGGTAAAAACCATGACCCCTGCTGACCTCGAAGGTATGGGCTTTCAGATCATGATTGTTAATGCCTATCATCTTTACCTGAGACCGGGTCATAAGCTTGTAAAAGAATTAGGGGGACTTCAGAAATTTATGGGCTGGAATAAATCTGTTGCAACCGACAGCGGGGGTTTCCAGGTGCTGAGCCTTGCAAAAACACGAAAAATTCTTGAACATGGGATCTCCTTTCAGTCGCATCTGGACGGGAGTTCTCATTTCCTCACCCCGCAAAAGGCTGTAGAAATTCAGGAATACCTTAATTCTGATATTATGATGTGTCTTGACGAGTGCCCGCCGGTTGAGGCCCCAAAAGAATACATAGAAAAAGCTGTTGATCGTACAACAAAGTGGGCAAAAGAATGCAAGATTAGTAAAACTGATGATAAAAAAGCACTTTTTGGAATTGTACAGGGTGGAATATATGAAGATTTGCGCCAGAAATCAATGGACGGGCTAATGGAGCTGGATTTTGAAGGATATTCAATCGGGGGACTCGGAATAGGTGAAGAATCCGAGGAGACTTACAAAACTACCGAGTTTTGCCTCAACTCTCTGCCTGAAAATAAAGTCAGGTATTTAATGGGAATTGGCAAGCCGGCGGATATTGTAGAGGCAGTAGCAAAAGGGGTGGATTTGTTTGATTGCGTGATACCAACCCGGAATGCCAGAAATGGAAATGTCTTTACAAATAATGGAAAAATAGTTATAAAAAATGCTCAATATTCGAATGATAATTTACCGCTGGATGAAAAATGCGGATGCTACACTTGTAAGAATTTTTCCAGGGCTTACCTGAGACATATTTTTTTAGCAGGGGAGTTTTTATCTCATAGGCTTCTTACTCTTCATAATCTTTATTTTTATGCAATTCTTATGAAAAGAATAAGAGAATCTATTGTGCAGGGAAAGTTTGAAGAATTAAAGCATGAAATGTCATCGAAGGAGAATACCAAACAATGAAAATTATAGTTGCATTAACCCCGGTACTAATTTTTCTTACATCATGTGCACCCCCTGGAATGGGCGGCGCAGAGGGTGAAAGCGGATCGCCAATAATTGCGGCATTGCCGTTTGTACTTATTTTTGGACTTTTTTATTTTCTTATACTAAGGCCCCAGCGGAAACAGTCACGGCAGAAAGAAGATATGGTGAAGAACATTAAGCGCGGTGATAAGGTCATAACTGCGGGTGGAATACACGGAAGGGTTGTAAATACAGAAGAAGAACTCTTAACAATTGAAATAGCCAAGGGAGTAAATGTTCAGATAGCCAGGGCCAATATTTCTGCATTAGTTAACCAGGACAAAGCTGAAACCAAACAGAAAGGGGGAAAGCAGTAGAATGAGAAAAGTATCCAGAGCATGGGTCTTAACAATTGTATTCATTTCTTTAATGTCCCTGATCTTTCTTGCTCCCACATTCGCCGGTGACAACCTGCCTTCATGGTGGTCAAAAGTTTTTCCAAGCAAGGGTATCAGGCTCGGCCTTGATTTGAAAGGTGGTATTTTCCTGTTACTCGGAGTACAGGTGAATGAATCCGTAGAGGTGGAATTAAACTCAATAAATGAGATAATTAAAAACGATTTAACAAAAAGCAGGGCTCTGGTTAAATCGTCTAATATTAACGGCAGCACACTTACTCTGAATTTCTATTCCAAGGATGACCTCGATAAAGCACTTACTGCTGCTAATGATAATTTTAGTAACGTTGCTTCAATTTCAGCAAATGACCTCAGCATCAATATCCAACTAAATTCCGAATATATTAAGGAACTTAAGAAAAACTCTCTTGCACAGGTAAAACAGGTTATTGAAAACAGGATAGCAGATTTTGGCCTGATAGAACCTTCTATACAGACAACAGGTAATGACAGGATTCTGATACAGGTCCCCGGTGCTTCCCAGAAGGACAGGGAAAGGATTGTAGACCTGATAAGAAAAACAGCCGTGCTTGAATTCAAAATTGTAAATGCAGCCGGAATAACAGAAGATATAATATTGCAGGGACAGGGAGTTAGTTCCAAAGATGAACTTGCTGCCAAGAACCTTGAAATACACCCCGGGGAAACCGGTAATCAGAACGAAAACTTCTTCCTTACCGAAGATATTGCAAAAGTAACCGGAGAATCAATATCTGATGCGAGGATAACATTTGATAACTTTGGACGTCCTGCCGTGCTGTTTAGATTTAAAGGAGAAGGTGCGGCCAACTTTGGTGATCTTACCGGTGAAAATATAGGGGAAAGGCTTGCAATTGTGCTTGACGGCAATGTCAAATCAGCCCCGGTTGTAAATGATAAAATTACTTACGAAGGAACAATCACGGGTACTTTTACTCCTGAAGAAGCAAAAGACCTGGCACTTGTTCTCAGATCCGGATCGCTTCCCGTGCCTGTTGCTGTAGAGCAGGAAAGGTCTGTAGGGCCGTCACTCGGGCAGGATTCGATTGATAGTGGCAGGATGTCAATGATTGTCGGCGGAATACTTGTACTTCTGTTTATGGCCTTTTTCTACAGGCTGCAGGGTATTGTTGCCGATATTGCACTTCTTTTAAACATGCTTTTTATTATGGGATTCCTTTCAGCTTTTGGTGTTACTCTTACTCTTCCCGGCATAGCGGGCCTTGTGCTTACACTTGGTATGGCTGTTGATGGAAATATTATTATATTTGAAAGGATAAAAGAAGAACTTCACATTGGGAAAACCCCGCTTGCTGCCATTGAGGCAGGTTATTCCAGGTCTTTATGGACAATTCTCGATGCGAATATAACCACGCTATTAACTGCGCTAATTCTATTCTGGTTTGGAACAGGCCCGATTAAAGGGTTTGCAGCAACATTATCGATTGGAATTATTTCAACCGTATTCAGCAACGTTATTGTTGCACGTCTGATAACTAACTACTTTTACAGAGACAAGGAGATTTCAACAGTCAGTATATAGTTGAACTGGAGGATAGATAAACTTTGGATATATTCAAATTAGATAAAACATACGATTTTGTAAGTAAAATTCCAAGTGCGGTCAAATTTTCACTTCTTTTAATTGTTATTTCAATCGGCTCGATTGCTTATCACGGTGGGCCGAACTGGGGTGTGGAGTTTACCGGAGGAACTGAGCTGCAGGTAAAATTTCCTACCGGGCCCGAAGTCAAGTATATAAGGGAGAGCCTTGAAGCCCTGGGATATGAAGCTGAAGCCGTGCAGCAGTTTGGCCTCGCTTCTGACCACGAATATCTTATTTCGTTTTCTCCGAAGGTAGTGAGTTTTGATCAGATACAGGACTTTAAACAGAAATTAAATGATGTTATTGCCACTACACCGGAATATGCCGGTGCCCAGATTCAAAGAATTGACTACATAGGCCCGAAAATTGGTAAGGAACTTATTCAGAAGGCTATATTATCAATATTACTTGCATGCGTAGGTATCCTGATTTACCTTGTATTCCGTTTCGAACTCGGTTTTGCAATCGGGGCTGTTATAGCACTTTTTCATGATACCATAATAACACTTGGTGCGATTTCGCTTGCCGATAAGGAGTTTACCCTGGCTATTGTTGCCGCTTTATTAACCGTGATAGGTTACTCGGTAAATGATACTATAGTTATTTTTGACAGGATCAGAGAAAATATGTCTAAATCCCTGCAGAAGAATTTTGGGACGATTGTTAACGAAGGTGTTTCGCAGACTTTATCCAGAACGATCCTTACCGGTGTGACTGTATTTATAGTACTCATTCCTCTTTTCTTTCTGGGAGGAGCAGTAATTCATGATTTTGCCTTTACATTAATTATAGGTGTCCTGGTAGGAACATATTCATCCATTTTTGTTGCAAGTGCCTTTGTTGTTTACTGGAGGAAAAGAAAATCGGCTGAAGACAGCTAAGTAGATATGGAAATATTTCTACTAATACTTTTTTTCCTTTTTTCTATAGTGGGCATTATAAGCCACTTCTTCGGGCTCCCCGGCAACTGGCTTATTCTTGGAGTCTCATTTCTTCTGGCCTGGGCTGGCCATTTTGACAAAATACAGATCAGTACCTTAATTATACTGCTGACCTTAACTCTTTTCGGAGAACTTGTAGAGTTTTTACTTGGAATTATAGGTGCTAAAAAATACGAGGCAAGCAACAGGGCTATCGCAGGTTCTATTATCTTCGGGATTGCCGGTGCTGTTTTAGGAGCACCTTTTTTTCTGGGTATTGGATCTATCATAGGTGCATTTGCCGGCGCTTTTGCCGGTGCTGTTATTGCTGAGTTGTTCCAGGGTAAGAGAATAAAACAGGCAGTCTCATCCGGCTGGGGAACACTTCTTGGAAGAGTCGGCGGCTCATTTGCAAAGATATTTATAGGTATAGTTATGGTCGTAATTACACTGAGCGGTTATTTTAACAATTGATATTTTTCACGGATTTATTAGAATTTCAAACCTCGGAAGAGAACTTAAATGAAAGAGATACTGGAAGAAGCCAAAAACGGTATTACTGAAGACCTCAAAGGTGCAAAAGATGAAAACGCACTTCTACAGATCAAATCCAAATATGTAGGGAAAAAGGGTGTTATAAACGAACTGCTAAAATCGATGCGTGATCTGACTCCAGAAGAAAAAAGAGAGATGGGTCAGGCTATAAACGTAGTTAAGACTGATATTGAGGCTAAGATTGAAGAAAAGCTTACTGAAATAAAGGAAAACATTAAGGCTAAATCACTAAGCCAGGAAGAGATTGATTTAACACTGCCTGGAAGGGGCCTCCCTCCGGGGGGGAAACACCCTGTTAACCGTGTTATGGATGAGATTGTTTATAACTTTGAACGATTGGGTTTCAACGTAGCAGAGGGGCCTGAAGTCGAGCTTGATTATTATAATTTTGAAGCACTAAATATTCCAAGGGACCATCCTGCACGAGATATGCAGGATACCTTCTATATTTCCGATGATATTGTCCTTCGTACACACACTTCACCGGTACAGATAAGGGTAATGCAGCAGCAATCCCCTCCGGTAAAAATTATAGCACCTGGTAAAGTTTACAGGTGTGACAGCGACGTTTCACATACCCCGATGTTTCATCAGATAGAGGGACTACTTGTAGATAAATTTGTGACATTCGGAAACTTAAAATCAATAGTTACACAGTTCATACAGCTTACTTTTGGTAAAAATACCAATGTCAGGTTCAGGCCAAGTTTCTTCCCTTTTACCGAACCAAGTGCTGAAGTGGATATTGAATGTACGATGTGCAAGGGTAATGGGTGCAGGGTCTGTAAACAGACCGGATGGCTTGAAATTATGGGCTGTGGTATGGTTGATCCCGAAGTATTCAAAAGTGTTAATTATGATCCGGACGTTTATACCGGGTTTGCATTCGGTATGGGTGTTGAACGGATTACAATGCTCAAATATGGAATAAATGATATAAGGCTATTCTTTGAGAATGATATCAGATTCTTAAAACAGTTTGTTTAAATTGTATGAATGTGAAATTAATATATAAGCCAATAAATATTAAAATAAAACCCTTCACTTACAAATTTGTATTCTTAATATTTTACTCCTTCATCTTACTTTCAATTACGAGTTGCCACTCTGGGGACAAGCTGTCGAATTCAATTAAGTTGTCTGCTGAATACATCGATAATTTCAGTAAGCCTAATGGGATGTTTGATTATGAAGTTAATATTCTTACCGGCAATGTATCTGACAGAAATTATAATATACTAAGGCACTCGGGGACAATATATGCACTTGCCAATTACTATCTGGAATATAAAAATAGTAAATCCCTAAAAACCCTTGAACAGGCCACCCACTATTTAAAGTCATGCTGTATAAAACCTGTTGAGGATAAAAATGATATTCTTGGTGTGTGGTCCTTTAAATCCATCAATAAATCTATGAGATATAACCAGCTAAAACTGGGAGGTACCGGACTTGGTCTTGTTGCTTTGCTTAGTATGGAAGAAATAAAACCAGGTACAACAGATGCTGATACACTCAGAAAACTTGGCAATTTTATACTGTTTTTGCAAAAGGAAGAAGGAAATTTTTATTCAAAATATAATCCCTCCACAGTAGGAAGGGATGACAGCTGGACCTCTCTTTACTATCCAGGTGAGGCAGCGCTTGGACTTGTAATGTTATATGAATATGACCCGCAGCCTAAATGGTTTAACCATGCTTTAAAGGTACTTACTTACCTGTCAGAATCTAGAAAGAATGAAAGAAACGTACCTCCTGACCATTGGGCATTGCTTGCAACAGCAAAAATAATTGAAATTTCCGATAAACAGAATCTCCCAATCCCGACAGAGCTTATAATAGGCCACGGAAAACAGGTCGTAAATGGCATAATTGCAGGCATACCTGTATATAAAGAAACAAATCCAAAATTCGGATGCCTTACACGTGACTGCCGGACAACTCCCACTTCTACAAGGCTGGAGGGACTTATTTCGTTTTATAAAGTACTTGGGCAGCAGGATAATGAATTAAAAAAAACAATATCAAAAGTATCTCGTAATGGTATTGATTTCTTAATAAGGGCACAGGTTAAAGACGGAATATACAAAGGGGCAATGCCACAGGGTCTTTTAGGCAATTTTAATAAATTAAAAAGAAATACAGGAAAGCAGGTCATAGTCAGGATAGATTATGTTCAGCATGCACTGAGTGCTTTTCTTGAATTTCAAGAAGTGTTTGGAACAAAATAGGATTATTACATGAGAAAATTTTACATATCATCAATAGTTACTTTATTTCTAGTTTTATTCCTTTGCGGGTGTAAGGAAAGTGTACGGCCAGTTTTTGAACCTTTAGATGAATTCACTCTCAATAAATTGAATGTGCCTGGTGCGGAAGAAGAGGAAGCTGTTTTTAAGCAATGGATTAAGAATAACAATGAAAACCTGAATTGGGGAAATTTTGCCCAGGAAAATGTACTTAATCCTGAAATATTAAATAAATCTCTATCACTTGGAAGCAGTTTCCTGGTAAATAATCAAAAACCTGCCGGGAATTTTAATTATGAATATGATTTTGAGACGAAGACATTTGCCTCGGGAGATAACCAGGTCCGTCAGGCTGGTGCACTTTGGGGAGTTGCCCTCATTTTTGCATATAACCAGGACCCGGATCTAAAAAAAGTACTTGATAAGAGCCTTGAATTTTTTTTCAAATTTACCAAAGAGGGTAATGTGCCTGGATCAAGGGCAATTTTTTATAAAAATGAAATAAACAGCAAAACAGGGACCGTTGCACTTGTATCTCTTGGTATCATTGAATACCTGTATGCTGAAAAGGCCGGGCTGCTAAAGCTCAAAGATTCATACAGGCAAACACTTGAAGACAATCTTCGTGGATACATACAGCACCTTCTTTCAATACAGCTTGAAAATGCACATTTTGCCGATTCCTATACTTCTCATAAGAAAACAAATTATCATTCTAATAAGTATAATCCCTATGCTGATGGTGAAGTACTTCTTACCCTGATAAAAGCTGTAAAGTACCTTGGTTATGAAGAATTAAAACCAGTATTCGAGGACTCGGCATTTTTAATAGCCAAAGATTATACTATGGACCAGTGGCCCAAGGATCCTGATTCTAACCTGACAAAAGGTTTTTACCAGTGGAGCAGTATGGCATTTTGGGAATATCAGGATACTGGCTGGAAGGACTCGGAATATTACGGTGACTATGTTGAGAATATGGCATGGTGGATGATTTTTACGCACAGGACACTTCAAAGGACGAGGAATACTGCTTATGCATATGAAGGTATTATTCATGCCTACGAGATCGCAAAATCAGAAAATAATGAAAGTGCGAAAAGTACACTTGCTTTTACAATTGATAGGGGCCTTACAAAGCTAACGAGCTGGCAGGTTGGCGGACCACTTGAGAGTAGAAACAAGTTCCTGAGTTCTTTCAATGAATTTCCACCGGTTGCTTTTGGGGGAATAATGAACCATAGGAAGGAACCGTTACTTAGGATAGATGTTACCCAGCACCAGATGCATTCAGTTATTTTAGCACTTAAATATCGCTACATTAATTAATTGTTATAAAACAATAAAATGAACTACCCCGATAATTCCTTTTTCGACGAAAAGGACCTATTAATATTAACAAAAGAGTTTTGCATAGAAGGAGCCGATTTTGTACATCCTGTTTATACTGGAGCTATAAACGATACATACGTTGTTGAGTCTTCCTCTACAAATCAGAAATATATACTTCAGAGACTCCATAAGATATTCTCATTTGACCTGCTTTTTGATATTGAGGCAGTTACTTCCCGCCTGGCTTTGAATGGAATTATGACTCCCCGGCTTATTTATACCCGGAACGGATTTCCAGGGATTGAGAAAGGCCAGGATATTTGGCGTATGATGACATTTATTCCCGGGAGGACGGTAAGTAAAGCCAGTTGTCCCCTTGCTGAGACGGCAGGCACAATGCTTGCCCGGTATCATAAAGTATTTGTGGGCTTTGATTACAAGTTTAAACATAACCTTCCTGGATTTCATGATGCTGAAAGCAGTATTAAAAGACTAATATCAACAAAATCAAGATTCAGTAATACAGAAAAGAATAAACAACTTGAAGATTTAATTCGCTTTGTCTTTGATCAGTATGACAAAAAAGCTTTTGATTTAAGTGGCCTTCCAAATAGGCTGGTTCATGGTGACCCTAAATTAAGTAACTTTATATTTGAAAATTCTGAAGACAAAGCAATTTGCCTTGTGGATCTTGATACATTCTCAAATGATAATGTGGCAGTTGAACTCGGAGATGCTGTAAGGAGCTTTTGCCACATGCAGGATGTGGATAGTGCCCCGTTTAATAAAGATATCTTTGCCGCATTTATAAGTGGTTATATGTCAGCTGCTGATTTTTTAACAAACCAGGAAATTTCTGATATTATAAAAGGGGTAAAATTTGTAACACTTGACCTGTGTGCAAGGTATATTACCGATGCTTATGAAGAAAAATATTTTAAGCTCGACTCTTCAAAGTACAGTTCACTTTATGAACAAAACAGTGTAAAAGCTTCAAACCTTGTTAGTTTTTACAATGAAATAAATAAAAATGAACAGCAATTAAACGACCTTGTCAAAAACTGTTGTTCCATTTAAAAATTATTGAGTTCCTATTTTTACTATGGTAGTATGCAACACTAATTTTCATACCGGAAAGGAGAATACATTATGGGTATCAAACCAGATCACTGGATAAGAAAGATGGCATTGGAAGAAAAAATGATTGAACCATTTGTTGAAGGACAGGTCAGCAAGGGAGTGATCTCTTATGGGCTATCTTCTTATGGCTACGATATTAGGGTAAGTGACGAATTTAAAGTCTTTACCAATGTTCATAATTCTATGGTTGACCCCAAAAATTTTGATGAAAAATCTTTTGTAGATATAAAGGCCCCTGAGTGTATTATCCCGCCTAACTCATTTGCACTTGCAAGGACAATAGAATATTTTCGTATACCAAGGAGTACTGTTACAATATGTCTCGGAAAATCTACTTATGCACGTTGCGGGATTATTGTAAACGTGACTCCTTTTGAACCTGAGTGGGAAGGATTTGTTACCCTGGAAATCTCAAATACTACGCCTATTCCTGCCAAGATTTATGCCAACGAGGGGATTGCACAGGTGCTTTTTTTTGAGGCTGATGAAGTATGTGAAACTTCATATGCAGATAAAAAAGGAAAATATCAAAAACAGACTGGCATAACAATACCAAGAATTTCTTAATTTATAGTTAAGAACTGAAAAAAACTGTGTTATTCAGAAGGGTTATAAATGTTTCTAAAACCCCTGATTTTATTTACTTTTATACGATTTTCGGTTAACTTATTTTATCCCTTCCAATTTGCATGGAGGCTCGTAATTGCAAGAAGAAAATATAGATCCAAATGACGGAAGTTCCTTAGAAAAATTACCCGAAAACGACTCATATACAGCTGAACAAATTAAAGTATTACCCGGGCTTGAAGCCATAAGAAAAAGGCCGGACATGTATATAGGTGATACAAGTGTAAGAGGTTTCCACCATCTTGTATTTGAAGTGCTTGATAATAGCGTTGATGAGGCACTTGCCGGCTTTTGCGATGAGATAAAAGTAACTATCCACGTGGACGATAGTATTACCATAGAAGATAATGGAAGAGGTATCCCTGTCGATGAACACGAAGAGACAGGAGTGTCTGCTGCGGAAGTGGTAATGACGCAGCTTCATGCAGGAGGAAAGTTTGAGGGCAAGGTCTACCAGGTGTCGGGCGGTCTTCACGGGGTTGGTGTTACAGTTGTAAATGCACTTTCCGAATATCTCACACTTGAAATCAGGAGAGAGGGCAAAGTCTGGTTCCAGAAATACGAAAAAGGCGAAGCAGTCTCAGAGCTTAAGGAATCCGGGACAACAGAAAAAACCGGTACAAAGATCATGTTTAAACCGGACAGCAGTATATTTGAAGTTGACCAGTTTAACTACGACACACTAGTGCACAGGATAAGGGAGCTGGCATTCCTTAACAAGGGACTTAAAATAATCGTTGTGGATGAAAGGAACGGAAGGACACAGGACTTTTTCTATGAAGGCGGGATTGTTGCATTTATCGAAGAACTAAATAAAAACAAAAAAACTCTTCATCCGGATGTTATCTATGTGAGTGGTAAGAAAAATGATGCGATTGTAGAAGTTGCGCTTCAGTACAACGATTCCTATAATGAAAATATTTTTACTTATGCAAACAATATTAATAACATTGAAGGCGGTACCCACCTTTCAGGATTTCGTACAGCACTTACAAGGACAGTAAATAAATACGCTGAAGATAAAAACCTCTTAAAAAACCTCAAAGTATCTCTAAGTGGTGAAGATGCCAGGGAGGGGCTAACTGCTGTAATCAGTGTGAAGATTCCCGACCCTAAATTCGAAGGACAGACAAAGACCAAGCTTGGAAATACTTATGTGAGAGGACTTGTTGAACAACTGTTGAATGAAAAGCTTGGTACTTTCTTTGAAGAAAACCCATCGGTAGCAAGAAAAGTTGTTGAAAAGACCGTAGAATCAGCACGTGCAAGAGATGCCGCAAGAAAGGCGAGAGAACTCACAAGAAGAAAGAGCGCACTTGATTCCGGATCACTTCCGGGAAAACTTGCCGACTGTCAGGAAAAAGACCCCGAGAAATCAGAACTTTTTATGGTTGAGGGTGAATCCGCCGGAGGATCAGCAAAACAAGCAAGAGACAGGTACAACCAGGCAATACTACCCCTAAAGGGTAAGATTCTTAATGTAGAAAAAGCACGTTTTGACAAGATGCTTAGTAATGAGGAAATACGTACCATTATAACTGTGCTTGGAACAGGTATAGGGGAAGATGATTTTGATGTGCTAAAGACCCGTTATCACAAGATCATACTAATGACCGATGCTGATGTTGACGGTTCACATATACGTACACTTCTTCTCACCTTCTTCTTCAGGCATTTCCCGGACTTTATTGATCGTGGATATTTATATATCGCACAACCACCTCTTTACAGGGTTAGGAAAGGGAAATCAGATAAATATTTAAAAGATGATAATGAATACGTGGATTATATGCTTCAGCTGGGGACAAATGGTATTGCGGTACCAACCAATAATAAAAGCGGTGATGACAAGGAAATAAAGGGTAACAGACTGATTGATGTAATTAAAAAATCCATATCCTACGGCAAGTCCTTACAAAGGATCAGCCGCTGGGGCAAGGACCCCAAAATAGTTGATGCAATTGCCAGCCAACCAGATTTCAAGAAAGGCCATTTGAAAATTGAAAATGAAGCTCAGCTCGAAGAAAACTTGAATAATATCAGGTCATGGATTGAAACAAACTATCCGGATGTAGTTGACCTCGATTGGAAACTCCAGGAAGACGCTGAATATAATTCAAATAAGATTAATTACACTTTCCGTGAAAATGGAAGGAACAAATCCGTCGTTATCGATTTTGATTTTCTTAACTCCCCGGATTTTGGTGAACTTAAAAAGATGAGGGAGTCAATATCTGTAATTGGAGAAAAGCCCTATATTATAAAAGATGGTGAAAGTGAATCAAGAGTTGAAAGCTTGAGTGAACTATGTGAGTTCGTACTCGACAGGGGCAAGAAAGGGCAATTTATACAGCGCTACAAAGGGCTTGGAGAAATGAACCCGGACCAGCTATGGGAAACCACCATGAATCCTGAGACCAGGATACTGAAACAGGTAAGAGTTGAAGATGCAATTGAGACTGATGAAATATTTACGATTCTTATGGGTGACCAGGTAGAACCAAGAAAAGCATTTATCGAGACTAACGCGCTTAACGTAAGCAACCTCGACGTATAACTCTTTTTATTTCATTTAATGGCATACTTTAATTCTTATCTTAAATACCATCCCGAACTTGTTTCAGGATCTAGTATTTGAGTTTCTCCTTCTGAATAGTAATAAATAAAAATTTTTCTTAGACTACCGGGTTAAATAATAGTTGCTTAAAGAAAAATATTAACTATTGCTAAAATAAGACAGTATTACAGATAGTTACAATCAATATTTAATGCAGATTATATAAAAAATAGGTGTTATAAAATTTTAAGATAATATGTTTAATTGATGTCTCTAACAAGATTTGCACATAAGCTAATAAAGGAAAAGTTTGATACTGTAAAATATGGCGTTGATGCAACATGCGGAAACGGAAATGATACGCTTTTCCTTGCCGGTATGTGTGATATAGATGGTATGATTTTCAGCTTCGACGTTCAAAATGAGGCTTTGGATAATGCCGAAAAGCTGTTAGCTGATAATAATCTTTATACCGGGGTAATGTTGATAAACTCAGGCCATGAGAATATGGAAAAACTGATAAAACCCAAAGTTGATGTTGTAATGTTTAACCTCGGATTTCTTCCTAACTCTGAAAGTAAAATCTGTACACTATCCAAATCAACAATTTCTGCTTTAAATTCTTCTAATAATTTATTAAGAGCAGGTGGTATGATTACTGTTCTTTGTTACCCTGGGACAGATGAGGGAAAAAAAGAAACTGAAGATGTAAGAAACTGGCTGGATGAAAAAGACAGCATTGAATTTAGTATTTCCGAATACCTTTCTGAAAAACCTGATGATACAACGCCTGTGCTTTATTTATTGGAAAAATTATAGAAATAGAAAACCTTTAAGCTGAGGATTACGGAATTTAATAAGCAGAGATATTTTTTATGTATTCCTGGTCTGTTTTAAACTCAGATGTGAAGTGAAATTCTATATCTGGAAAATTCTCCTGCCTGTTTTTAAGTGCCCAGGCACTTTCTGCCATAAATACGAGCCTTTCGTCTTTATCCTTTGTTACAAAACGTTTATTATGGAGTATAAATTTATCGAGCTCATCTTTATTCTCAGTAGTAATCCAGCAGGCTTTAAAAAAGTTTAGTGGTTTAAACGTACAAGCCGCACTGTACTCATGCAAAAGCCTGAACTGTATAACCTCGAACTGCAAATCTCCAACTGTTCCAATAATCTTAATATTCTCAAGTTCCTGTACAAATAGCTGTGCTACGCCTTCATCTGTAAGCTGGCGGATACCCTTATCAAGCTGTTTGGATTTAAGAGGATCGTTATTGACCAGCTGTCTGAATTTCTCCGGGGAAAAACTTGGGATACCCCTGAACTGAAGCTGTTCGCCTTCTGTCAGAGTATCTCCGATTTTAAAATTACCGGTGTCATAAAGCCCTACAACATCTCCGGGGAATGCCTCATCAAGTATCTGCTTGTCATTTGCCATGAAACTGGTGGGGTTTGAAAACCTAAGCTTCTTTTCAATACCTGTATGGTAATAAAAAGTGTTTCGCAGAAATTTCCCTGATACAACCCTGCAAAAGGCAATGCGGTCGCGGTGATTTGGGTCAAGGTTTGCATGAATTTTGAAAATAAACCCTGTAAATTTATTTTCGGATGGGTTTATTTCTCTTGTGTCTGCGGAGCGGGGTCTAGGTTCCGGTGCAATATTTACAAAAGTATCAAGTAGTTCCCTCACTCCAAAGTTGTTTATAGCACTACCAAAAAATATTGGTGCAAGAAGGCCTTCCTTATACAGCTCTTCATCAAAGGGTTCATATATACCTTCAATCAGCTCCGTATCTTCTCTTAGTTTATCGGCATTTGATTTTTCTATTTGCTCATCAAGTGTGGGATCATTAAGATCAGTAATTGAAATAATATCTTCATCGTTTACTTTTGTTTTTCCGGACTTAAACAGTTTAAGGTTTTTATCAAAAAGGTTGTAGATACCCTTAAATTCCGAACCAATACCAATCGGCCATGTAAGCGGGCGTATGCTAATACTGAGTTCCTTTTCAATCTCATCAAGAAGAATAAATGGATCCTGGCCTTCGCGGTCGAGTTTGTTGATAAATATAATGACCGGGGTATTTCTCATGCGGCATACTTCCATAAGCTTACGGGTCTGCTCTTCTACACCTTTAACGCAGTCAACAACAAGTATTACGCTGTCCACAGCGGTGAGAGTTCTGTAAGTATCTTCAGCAAAGTCTTTATGGCCCGGTGTATCGAGAATGTTAATTTTATGTTCCCCGTATTCAAAGCCCATAACAGATGTTGCAACAGAAATGCCGCGCTGCTTTTCTATCTCCATAAAATCGGAAGTAGCTGATTTCTTTATCTTGTTGCTTTTTACGGCCCCGGCAGTCTGTATAGCACCTCCGAATAGCAGGAGTTTTTCCGTGAGTGTAGTTTTCCCGGCATCAGGGTGGCTGATTATACCGAAAGTTCTTCTTTTGCTGATCTGTTCGTTAATACTCATACGATTAAGCCAAAGATTTTACTGAAATTAAAGAATAAATCGATAGCAAAGTATTTAAATTTGTCATTAGAATAAATGATTTAATAGTATATACTAGTATATACTTATGTTTATTTTAAAAGTGGTAAAAGCACTGAACGCTTATAAAGTACATTACGCGGTTGTTGGAGGATATGCCGTAGCACTCCACGGGGCTGTAAGGGGTACCGTTGACCTGGATTTGATAATTAATCTGACTAAAAACAGCATGATCAATGCAGAGAAAGCTTTAAATACAATAGGTCTTAAATCTAAAATTCCTGTGAGCGGGGAAGATGTCTTTAATTTCAGGGGAGAATACATAAAAAACAAAAATATGATTGCATGGAACTTGACTAATCCAAATAATCCCGCAGAGGCAGTTGATATAATAATCACTGAAGATTTAAAGCAGTATAAATCTAAGAAAATTAAGATTGATAACCAAAATATAAAAGTGATTTCAATAGAAGGACTTATTAAAATAAAAGAAAAAAGTTCGAGGCCACAGGATATTGAAGATGTAAAAGCACTCAGGAGAATAAATAAATGAAAACAGTTCAATATTTTTCGGTTGAGTATTTAGAACAATCTTCCAAAATGAAACCAGAGCAGATAATCCGTTATTTAGAAGATTTCCGTAACATGTATTACCAGGCAAAACCACAAAGAACTAAATTAATTAGCATAAAAATACCTGAAAACATGCTTGCATTATTTAGGGAAAAATCCAGGTTGCATGGTATAAAATATCAGACACAAATAAAAATACTGATGGACAACTGGTTAAAAAATTAATACTTTTTTGGCTTTATGATATTCTCTTCTATAATGAATGTAAAAAAAATAAAAAATATTAAATCCGAAATTGTTAGTGCAGGGGAGGGGACTTCAAGGAGAGTCCTGATCAGTTCGGACGAAGCTCCAAATTTTGCCATGAGGAAATTCATTATAGAACCTGGCGGTGGTATTCCTACCCATACCAATACCGTTGAACATGAGCAATATGTACTATCGGGGAGTGCAACGATTGGGATAGGTGATGAGGTTTATGAAGTGGAGAAAGACGATGTTATTTATATCCCTGCCGGAGTGCCTCACTGGTATGAAGTGAGAAGCGAAGAGTCCTTTGAATTTCTTTGTATGGTACCAAATGGAGATGATAAGATAGAGCTGGTAAAAAAGAGTTAAAGAATCCCAAGTAGAATCAATACACTTGTAACAATAAGGTTTAATATCGCAAGTGGCAGAAGCACTTTCCATCCAAGTTTCATAACCTGGTCGTACCTGAATCTTGGTAGTGTCCACCTGACCCAGATAAATACAAAAAGCATAAAGAGAACCTTACCAAGGAATACAAGTGGTGGTAAATACCAATGTATTACAATATCAATCTCACCCCATCCGATATAGGGAAGTGGGTACCATCCACCTAAAAATAGCGCTGTAATCATGCAGGAAGCTACAATCATGTGAGTATATTCGGCCATAAAAAACATGGCGAACTTCATACTGCTGTACTCTGTATGATAACCTGCAACGATCTCGGGTTCGGCCTCAGGAAGGTCGAAGGGAAGCCTGTTTGTTTCTGCGAAAGCGGAAATTACAAACACTACAAATCCAAGGGGCTGTAAAAACATAAACCACCATTGTTGCTGGTATTCTATTATAGTACCTAGTCTTAGGGAGCCGGTAATAGCAATGACGCCGAGTATTGAGAGACCAAGGGCAAGTTCATAACTTATCATCTGAGCAGCACCGCGAAGACCACCAAGTAGTGAATATTTACTGTTGGATGCCCAGCCGCCAAGCACAATTCCATATACACTTAGAGAACTTATGGCTAGCACGTAAAGAAGTCCTATGTTAACATCGGCGATCTGGAAATTTATCCTTAGGGGTTCGCTCACAAGACCAAAAAGGTTTGTATCGAATCCCTGGCCAATAGGTATAACCGCAAGTGCTGCAAGTGCTGTAACGAGGGTAAAAGCAGGGGCGATGACAAACAGAACCTTACTTGTATTAGCGGGAATAATGTCTTCTTTGAATATAAACTTTATCCCATCAGCAAGAGGCTGAAGAAGGCCAAATGGACCAACACGGTTTGGTCCGATCCTGTCCTGTATTAATGCGCTCACACGCCTTTCAGCATAAGTAAGGTATGCTACGGCCGTTAAAACCACGAAGGCCATTAATGCAATCTTTACTAATACTATTCCTATTTCAATTCCAGACATATTCTTATGTTAATAATTAGTTCTCAAGTGCATTTGACGTTCCCAAAAAACCAATCCTGTCATAACTGATCCCGCTAAAAGCTTTGTTTTTGCCGGAGAGGTCTGCCATTATTTCACTCGGATGGGTAAATTTAAATCCGTGTTGGTCAAATTTGCTTCCTATAAGATTTAATACTTCCCATTCAGGTTTTGCTGTGCCGGGTGGTTTGATCGCGGCCTTTATTTGCTGTACTCTTCCCTGGTCATTTGTAAATGTGCCGTCTTTTTCATAAGGTGTGGCACCGGGCAAAATAAGGTCAGCAAAATGCGCTGTCCCGGTAAGTTTGGAATCCAGTACAGCAAGGAAAGTAAGACTGCATAATGCATCCTTTAACCTGGTGAGATCTGGTTCTTCTGTGTATCCGAGCAGGTCTTCGCCAATTACAAATACAGAGTCTATTTTTTTATCAATTATAAGCTGAATTATTTCTCTCAGGTTTGATGATATGCACATATCCTTAACACCACGGGAATTTGGGTATGGGTCTGTACTAATAATATTGTATTTCTTATTACCGCTGTTAAAACCAATGTTAGATACTAGGTGGTCTGCATGGAGTTTTTCGCTTAGTTGTGAGGCCAGAAAAAGTTCTTCATTTGTAAGTGTGGGAGATGCAACTATGGCGATGTTAAGGTGGGATAGTCCTGATATTTCACTTACTTTTCCATAAAAGAGGTCTAGTGCAATATCCCAGGTAGTTGTTTCATAATCGTCGCCGTTCTTTATAATGGGTTCTCTCAGTCGGTTTTGCTCCTGCACATTTTTAAAGCCGTATCTTCCCTTATCGCATATCCAGTAGTCATTCACATCGGGGTTTGGCCTTGGCCTTATTCTTGATACTTTTCCCTTCCTTGGGTCAACTCCAACTGTTATATTACAGCCATTACTGCAAAGTGTGCAGATACTGTCTGTAAATTCCCAGTACCACACCCTTTCTTCATGAAGTGTTTCTTTTTCAAGCAGTGCTCCTACGGGACAAAGATCAATAACATTCCCTGCGAGTTCATTATCAAGCTGTTTTCCGGGGAAAATATCAATTTTCTTCCTGAATCCCCTTCCATTTGTACCAAGTTCTTTTGTTTTTGTAATTTCATCAGTAAACCTCATGCACCTTGTACACATTATGCACCTGTTTGGGTCGTACATTATTCTTTCACTGAGGTAATACTTCTGGCGGACCTTCTTTTCCTGGGGGCCTTCAATCCTGCTGTAGCCGGGACCATGTTTAAATGCGGTTAGCTGTAGAGGACACTCTCCGCCCTTGTCGCATATTGGGCAGTCCAAGGGGTGATTGATCAATGTAAACTCTATTGTAGCTTCACGGGCTTTTACAGCTTTTTCGGAGTTTGTTTTTACAATTAGGCCTTCCCTAACAAAGATATTACATGCAGGGAGAACTTTGGGTACACCTTCAACCTCAACAAGACACTGCCTGCACTGTGCTACAACACTTAATGATGGGTGGTAGCAAAAATGAGGTATCTCTATCCCTAAACCCGATGCTGCCTGAATAATATTCTGCCCGTTTTCTACTTCTAATTCGATATCGTCAATTGTAATTTTTGGCAATGCGGAAACTCCCGGATAAAAGTCTCCATGATTGTATCCAAGACAGTTACCAAAGGCAAGAACAGAATGTACTATTTTAATATAATCCAGGTGATTTGATGGTAATATACTCAGAAATATTTATTTTCCCCGGAGGGTCGTCCATGAAAGCAGTTAGAAATATTTTATTGTTAATTTTATGCATTTTTATATTTCCTTTTATTTCCGCAGCAGATAGTTCTACACCTGAAGGATTTGAAAAATATTTTAACAACATCTCTACCAAGCTGGATTTGACTGATCAACAGAAGACCGAAGTAATGCCTATATTTTTGTCAGATTTCAATTAAACAATGAGTGTTTTTAAGAAATATGGGTTTGACCCTTCAAAAGGTGAGAAGCCCGGAATATTTAAACTCGAAAAAATGAAGGATGAACTCCAGCAGTCGGAGAAGGAAACCGACAAGAAGTTGAGTGTAATACTTTCCTCGCAGCAGATGGACAAACTTAACCAAATCAGGGCAGAAGAAAAAAAACAGATGGAGGAAGAGCTTGAAGCACACAAGAAATAATTAGAACTGTAGTGAGTGTAATCCCCTTGATGATCATAGCACTAATTTCTGAAAAACAGGATCCTCAGTCAAACTGAGCAAGACTACCAGTTTTTGTTTGCTCACTATAGATGGAAAAACAGCCTAAATAGAAATTTGAATAAAGTTTTTTAGTTTTGCAACTAATTCCCATAGTTCTATGACAAATTGTCCTGGTCTTTTGTTTCGGGGGGAGGGCTTTTAAATTCGGATTTTATTTCTTCTTCGGTCTCATTTATCATTTCACGGAAATCTGATTTCACCTGTGATATTGTTTCCTCTTCAAACTCAATGTTCTTTTTAAGTTCGTCTTTTGCTCTCTGAAGTTCACGCATACCCTTTCCAATGGTCCTTGCCACTTTGGGAATCTCCTTGGGACCCAATATTAGAAGGGCAATTATCAGGATTATTACTAACTCACTTGTACCAACTCCAAACATAAATAAAAGTATATTTTAATTGGTGACTAAAACAACACCAAATTAAATACGAGCCTCCCTTGTTTTGGGTACGGTAATAAAAAAAGTACTTAATGCAGTAATAAAACAAATAATAGCCGCAACAATAATAGCCATGAAATGAGTGCCGGTTGTATCTACAAGGTATCCGGCCAGAAGTGGTCCGGTTATAGAAGCCAGTGAAAACCCGGTTGCAGAAACGCCGAATATAGACCCAATGTTCTTAGTGCCGAAATACTGGCTAAGTATTGTTGGAAATATAGGCATATGTCCGCTGTAGAAAAAGCCAAACAGGAATCCAAAAAGGTAAAGAGACCATACTGACTGACTATAGATTATTATTAATATTGACAGGGCTTCAAGAAAATAGCTGGTAAAAAGCACCTTTCTGTTGTCGAGGTATTTTGTTAATACACCCGAAAAGAAAAGCCTTCCGAATATACTGCCAAAAGCAATTGCAGCAAGAGCCCCTGAAGCAACAAGTGGGTCAATCCCTGATTCTTTTGCGTAATCAAACAGGTTCACCAGGATGATAAGGAATGTATTCATTCCCAGGAAAAAAATTGTATATAGAATCCAGAATGAAGAGGTGCTGGTTGCTTCACGCACGGTCCAGTTAACTGATTTATCTTCAGACTGAGAATTGTCGGCAGAATTGCTGTCTGTTAATTCATTACTTCCAGGGGCCGACCGCATTACAAATGCACTTAATAAGAGGCCAAAAAGAAGTAATGATAAAATCATCAGGGAATTACTTAACCCCTTGTTTGAAATAAGCCAGGCGGTAAGCGGGCTGATAATCATGCCGCTTATAGGTACCCCGAGTGTTGCAATACCAATAGCAAGGGCCCTTTTTTTCTTAAACCACCTGCTAATTAATGCGATACATGGAATATAGTAAAAACCATTTCCTATACCAGGTAATACTGCGTAAGTTAAAACCAACTGCCACATATTCGTTGCATATGCTGTAAGGAACATACCTGCAACAGCCGTGAAACCACCTATGAATATGACCCATTTTGGGTTAAACCTGTCGATAAGTCTTCCCGATATTATCATTGAAACTGCAAAAACAATATTTCTAATTGAGAAAAGAGAAGCGCTTTGAAGGTGTGAGGCCCCGTAAGACTCCTTAAGGTAAGGCATATAAATACCAAAAGAATAAAGAAGAAGTCCGTCAAGGGAAATAATTATTAATCCCGCGGCTACAATGAACCAGCCGTAATATACGTTTCTAAACATTTTTTAATTTATGGAAAAGAAATTGATTAGGGAATATACTGAATATTGAATTTAAAGATACCTGATAATAGTTAGCTTTATTACTAATACCGGAATTTGGTATCAATATAATATTATTTGAATTGATTTTATTTAAATAGAAAGGTAATCATTATAAATAATTAAAAAACAGGGAGTATGTAATGTCAGAACACAATGATAACGGCGATATATTGTCGGTATTAAAAAATAGTATAAGTAAGGGCCTAAGAGTTGTAAATATCAGGTCAAAGGAAGCATATGGAACTGTTAAAATTAAGAATAGAATATCAAATAATAAGAAAAAACAGTCGAAAGCAATTAAGCAGCTAGGTGAATCTGTCTACAAAATGTTTAAACTCAAGGATTCTTTTAATAATGAAAGTATAAGGAATAAATGTGTTGAGATAGCAAAAATTGAGCAGGAACATACAGATATGCAAGAAGAATTGAAGGTCCTTCACGAAAGTGCATTGTATGAACTTGGTAAATTAAAGGCGATTTCCAAGCCTGATGACCTAAGTTAAAATTTAATTATAACTTAAACTAAACCATAAACTAATAATTGACAATATTTAAAAGAGTAGTAGTATTTTTATTAAGTATTGTGGTAAACGATAATGGCAAACCATTTGAAAGAATGGGACGCAAAGTTTCGGGCCTAAGGCTGTTTGCTACTGGTTGCCGGACTGCCGAAAATGGGATATTTCTGTATTAGAATTTGCTATTTACACCTCACTTTCAGCCATTTCCAGTTATTACCATTATTATTTATAAAAATTTTTATGCGAGGTTGGGCCTAAACTTAAAGTGGATTATATTTATGCTGCTTTAAAGCATTTAGATTGTTGAATAATTATATTGTTGGATATAATCTCGTTTATTTTTGAACTGAGTAACCCAAAATATAATAATTTGGCAATATTATTGCATATATAAATTGAAAGTAGAATAATGAAACGCAATAAAATTAGTTCAAACATAGAATTAACTAATGGAGAAGTGCTGAGCCTTATCCTGGATGGGGCAATTCCATGCCTTATACTCCATCCTCATGAAGAAATCGTTGATTATATTGAAGACATAGTAAAACCTATAAAATATTCCTTATTAAAAAAAGGATTTTACGTTAAAACTTTTGATCATCATGCCATAGATGCTGAAATGGTCGAAAAGTCTTCCGAAGAAAGTTCGTTTACAATTATTTTTCTTGACGGACTAAACGCAAATATTCTTTACTCTTACGGTTTCTTTAAAGCAAAAGAAAAAAATATTTTTCCGATTTTTAATTCACAGGGGGAAGAGGATGGAGATGTAACAATATTATCCGATTCATCTAATATTATTTCAATTGATATAAGTGAAAAGGATCCAAACTATATTTCAGTTCAGATTAATAATATTCTAGATTCATACCTTTCAGAGAATTCACATGAAATTATTAATGACTTAGTTGTTGAAAACTTATTGATCAGCAATATTAATGATGCTGACCTTATCAAGCATGTTTCCAATCTTTCCCAGGAAATTATTGAGTACTACCTTGGTCTTGATGAACCTTCAATGGAGAGAGTCAACGAGATATATGAAACAATTTGTAATATTGAAAAAAATAACCGAGTAAATTTCCCGCCTTCTATTTATAGCCTGTTACCAGCAGTATATCTCAGTTTATTTGAGACCGTACTTCTAAACCCGGTGGAACTAAAGAAATGCATTAATAATATCAAACAGTTGTTTGAGGATATTTTTAAATCCGTAAGCGAAGAAGACAAAATTAAAATCAAACGAAGGTTTGCTGATGTACATACACTGATATCAGCCTTTGATGAAAAGATTGAAAACTGCGAAGCAGCTGTTCATGCACTCAAAGAAGTCATAGAAAAAGGTATAATTGAGGACAGTTCACTTTACAGGACAAAAGTCTTTAACAATCTTGGTGTTAACCTGCTTGCTATTGAAGATGTGAAGGGAGGGCTTGGCTATTTAAACAGTGCGATTGAATATTTTCAAAATTCCCTTACAGATTTTCTTCAAAAGGAATTTCCACTGGAATACGGGCTCTACCACAAGAACCTTGGACTTGCTTATTTCAAGAAAGCCGAACTACTGAATTCAAGGGATGAATATGAAAATTCATTAAATTCTTTTACCCGCTACTGCGAAACATATTCTGAAATAAGTTTTCCCAAAGAATATTTTGATGCTAAATTACATCTTGCAAATATCCATAGAGAAATTGCCTGTATAGACCTGAACCTCGGGGATTTCGGTAAAGCCGTTGAATTTTATAATGAAGCGCTTTCTTATTACACTCTTGATAAATTTCCAAAAGTTTTTGGCAGAATCCAAAATGAACTAGGCAAGTGTTATACTCTCAAGACTCAGATTGAATATTCAGATTCCAGTTCAGTTGAGGCAAACTCATGTTTTGAAAAATCGTTAAAAGTCTTTTCAGTCAGTGAGTACCCTATATTCTATGCACTTACTAAAAGCAATGCTGCGGATTTGCTTACGGTTAATGCCAATAAGAAAGGCCCCGGAAATCTTGAAGAAGCGATAGAACACTACGAAGCGTCCATAACTTTTCTCAGGTATTCAGAGCATCCAAAACTCTATGCCAATATACAGAAAAGACTTGGTGATAGTTACAGGCGACTGGCTATTATTAAAAATGACCATGAACTTTGCATAAGGGCTACTGAATCATATGAAGAAGCCCTAAGGGTATACAATCATGAAAATTTTCCAGTTGATTATGCAAAGACAAAGATTGGACTTTCTAAAACATACGAAGTACTTAGCGAAATAGAAGAAGATATAACCTATCTTGAGAAGGCAATAGAATCCTATAATGAATCACTAAGTATTTTTAATAAATCGGAGTTTCCTCTTCAATACGCTGACATACAGACCAATCTTGGCAATTCTTACAGTTCTCTTGCTAATGTAAAAGAACAGGAGAATAACAGTTCGAAAGCTGTTGAAGCATATAACTCTGCACTTAACTTTATTAACCCTGATGATTTTCCAACAGATTTTGCAATGACAAAAAATAATCTTGGTGTTGCCTATAGGGCATCGGGAGAATTAGAAAAAGATATAAAAAAATTAGAAAAAGCCATTGAGTGTTTTAATGACTGTATCAAATTATTGGAGGGTAAAAGCTCTGACGAAGAAGTTGGGATGATAAAAAGTAATATAGGCGATACTTACTACTCTATATATTCAATAAACAGTGAACCAGACTTGCTAACTAAATCAATAGAATCCTATAATGATTCTAAGAAGACTTTATAATAAGGAAAGCTTTCCTGACAATTTTGCCCTGATTGAAAGAAAGACAGGAAAATCTTATCTTGAACTTTCACGGTATAAAGACTTTGAGAATAATTCGAAATCAGCCATACAAAGCTTAACTAATTCTATGGAGTATTTTACCAGTGAGGAATCTCCTGAAGAGCATGGTTTAATTAATAAATATATTGGAGACCTTTACTCTAATATCACTGAATCAAGAGCAGATGCGGAAACTATAAACCTTTCAATTGATGCATATACAAAGTCTTTGGAGTTTTATAATTCTGCCAGTTGCCCGGAGTATTATTCTGATATTGCAAACAGTATAGGCAACCAGTATAAAAAACTTTCCGAAATAGAAGACAAGGCTTCAAATTCTCAAAAAGCAATTGAATATTACAAAAATGCTTTAGAGGTAATTGATCCTGAACAACAATCCTACATGTTTGCGGTAGTTGGTAACAATGTAGGTACTACCTATAGTATGCTTGCAGAAGTTTCTGAGGAAGACAACTATTCACATAAAGCCATTGAATCGTTCAGGAATTCGATAAGCAATTTGAGCAAAGATGAACACCCATTGGTTTATGCATCAATTTCAAGCAATTTGGGTAATGCACTTATTCAAAGTTCAAGCAGTGCTGATGTTATGAATAACTGTCAACTGGCTATTAGCAGCTTCAATGAAGTCCTAAACATTCTTGATCCGGTGGGACAGTCTAATGATTATTTAATAACAAGCAACAATCTGGCTGAAGCTTACACTTTGCTGGCTGGAGACGATGGTAATGTAGATAATTGCAGCAAGGCCATTGAAACTATTACGAACGCACTGGAATACTGCGATGGAGAGCAAAGTCCAAGAATATATTCCATACTTAATAACAGCCTTGGTAATGCGTATCAGAAACTTTCAAATTTTGACAAAAAAATTGAGAATAGCGGGACAGCAATAAAGTATTATGACAACTCCTTAAATCATATGGGTGATAACCGGTACTTTTCTTCTACTTTAAATAATAATATAGGTGTGGCCTATTTTAACCTGTCAAACGAAATTGACGGGTATGAAAATTGCCAGAAATCTTCTGAATATTTTAAAAATTCAATGGAACTTTTTAAGAGTGAGCCAAATAATATTCAGTGCGGAGTAGTAAAAAATAATTATGCATATGCTATGGAAACAATGTCCAGGCTTGAAAACAGCAGCCATTATAAGAATGAAGCTGTTAATGCTTACAACTGCTCACTCAGATACTACAGTAAGGATGAACGACCTGCCCAGTATGCTTCGATCAAATTTAACCTGGCAAAACTGAATTTTGAGCTAGGTCTTGAGGAAAAAGATTATCAAAGAATAGATGATTCAGTCGAAGAATTTAAGAAAGTCTTAGAGATATATAATCCTGATGATAATCCTTATGAGTTTGGAACTGTTTGTTATTTTATTGCAAGGGCGTATATCTCAAAAAGAAAAACTGAAACAGATAAATCACTATTAATACAGGCAGCAGAATATGCCGAGAGGTCACTGGATGTTTTTGATTCTGATAATTTCCCATACCATAATGCATGTAACAATTTGATACTTGCTGAAATTATTGTGGAATTGGGCAAATTAGAGAATGACACAGATTCATACATGAAAGGAATTGCCTACTACGGGGAAGCGATAATATTTTTTGATGCAGAAAATTACTCTGAGGAAAATGAGCAAATAAGTGTAGCCATTGCTGATACGTATACTATTCTGGAAAGTCTGGACAATTTAGAAAATGACCCCAAGAAATTAGTTGAGTATTATAACAATCTTTCACTGGCATTTACATATAATGAGTTCCCTGTCCAGTTTGCAGGCACTCAGAAAAAACTTGGTGATTCTTATCTTAATCTATTTGAAAATGATGAAAATATTAATAATGTCGAAAATGCAGTTCTAGCATACAATAATTCATTAAATGCACTTAGGGATAAACCAAACACGGAAAATGTAGCAGAATTACATTATGATCTTGGTAGATGCTACAAAGCTATTGCTGGTGAGAATAAGGATTATAATAGCCTTGAACAAACAATAGAATCGTTTAACAAAGCACTTGTTTATTATGAAGAAAATTCGAACTCAGAAAAAATTACTGAAATATCGTCAAATATGGCAAACCTTTATGTTGATCTTTCCGATGCATCAAGAGGCGAGGGTGATTATGAGAATGCTCTCGATCAGATTCTAAAAGCCGATGATTTTTCTAACAATGATCCGGATAAAGAATTACTGGCAGCGGTAAGGGTAAAGACGGGTGAAATATATTCATATTTAGGAAATAAAAATGAAAGCCAGGACTATCTCAATAAAGCCATAAATTCGTTTGATCAATCAATAAAATTTTATGATGAGAACATGATGACCGATGAATCTGCTGATCTGCTTGAAAGCACAGGAGATATATATTCTAAGGTTTATGAACTTGATCAAAACATCAGTTCCCTAATCAGTTCAAAAGATTTTTATCAGAGGTCTTTGGAACTCAAGACTAAAGACAATGATGAGGGGGCTGTATCATCTATTCGTGAAAAACTGGGGAATGCCTACCAGACACTTGGAATAATTGAAAGGGAATCACATAATACTGAAAATGCAGTAAGCCACTTTGAAAAATCACTTAACTATTTTGATGCAGATAATTTTCCTGAAAGGCATTCGGTAATACAGAAACAGATCAGTAGCTGCTATATAGAAGAAGCCTCTAGTAACGAAGAAAGCAATCCTGCTCTGGCATTGAAACTGTTTCTTAAAGCACTTGATAATACAGATGAGTCTGCTGTCAGCTCCGAAACTGCAAATATATACAGGTCGCTTGGAAAACTCTATAAAGACAACGGGCCTGATGAAGATTTAAAGGCAAATATAACTAACTCAATTGAATATTATAAAAAATCACTTAATCATTTTAAAATTGAAAATGAAAAAGACTTTTTTGGCCAGATTAATGTTTTCATTGCCGATTCATATAAAGATCTACAGGGCGAAAACAACATTGAAGAAGCTATAAAACATTATGATGAAGCCTTAAAATGTTTTAATTCTGATGAACATGAAGAACTAATAACATATATAAAATCATCAAAGATTTTAATTTTTAAAGAACTTGCTTCCTCTTATTCTGAGAAAGGTGATAATCAAGCATCAATTCAGATTTATGATAAACTTTTTGACCTCATTCATGCAGAGTCACAGGGAGGTCTTTTTGCTGAGATCAATTACAGAATGGGATTGGCTTCATATAACCAGGCTGTTAAAACAGATGACATTGAAACATATAATAACAGCATTATATTCCTCGAAAAAGCTAATGACTACTATACTCTGAAAGATAATCCTGATGAGTATACAGGGATAAACATAGCCCTTGCCGGTATATACGGAAAAGTGGGTGAAACGGAATCTAAAAAAGAATATGAACTTAAATCAATTGAATACCTTAGTAACTGTCTCAATGTGTATGACAAAGAAAATCAAAAAGACAAATATTCAGAAGTACTTAAAACTTTTATAGATAGTACTCTTAACACCGCCAGGAGTTATTTAAATAATAGCGAGTATTTAAAATGCATAGAATTGATTAATAACCTTGACGAAGGTCTGTTTAACGAACAGTTAAGAATAGAATTTGCAAAACTAAATCTTCTAAAAGCGGAATCTTATGAAAAACTTTCTGATGTAGAAAATGATGATCAGAAAGAAAATATTCTAAATTCAATAAACTGTTTTAATGATGTGGCTGAAATATTTAACCAGGAAGAATATCTTCAAAAGTCAGCTGAAATTAATCTCAGCCTGGCTTCACTTTATGAAAAACTTTATAAATTTAACCACGAAAAACATGACCTTGAAAGTTCAATTTCTTTTTATAAAAATTCTATTAATTTTTATAGTGCCGAACTCCCGGAAAAGACTGCATTTAGAGAAAAGAAAATTGCTGAGAATTATCTCATGCTTTCATTACAGGATGACAACAGTATAGGCCATATAAAAGACTCATTTTATTCATTCATAAAATGCTTAAATTACTACAACAGTAAGGACTTTCCAGCAGAATACGGGGAAGTTATGAATTCATTTGACATAATGCAGAATCATTTAATAGAGAAGAAGGATATTGCCCGTGGAGCTGCAATAGAAATTTTAAAACAAATTTTACCGTACATGTCCAGGGATGAAGATAAAAATAGTTATGCAAGAATTAATAAGGAATTAGGGCAGTTAATTGAATCAGAAGCAGAACAATCAGGCAGTAATTCAGGATATTTTGAAGCAGCATCTTATTTTGAAAGCTACCTTAATATAATTACCGGTGAGAAGAAACACTCTGAATTTTATTTCACAAATTACAAAGTAGGAGTGATCTATTCAAAAATTGAAGGTGATGAAAATACTACCGATAATGTTACGAAGGGAATTAACCATTTAAGAATCTCCAGAGAATATTTTAATAATGAAGGGTTGCTTCAGGAACTAAAAACAGTTGATGAACATTTAGAATCACTCTATGAAATACTGATTAAATTATACGAGGAAGAAGGCAGTGTAAAACTTGCATTAGAGGTTGCTAAAGATTCGCTCAGCATTTTTAGCAAGGAAACAAGCCCTGTTGTATATGCAAAATTTAGTTATTTTGCAGGAATAAACTATTACAGGATAGCTTCAGATGAAAAAGGCAGGGAAAACTATTTTAACGCACTTAGTTTTCTTGAAGAGTCACATAGTATCTTCAATGAACCTAAATACGGGGTGTTCTTTGGGCAGGTAACAAGGAGCCTGGGTTCTGTTTATCATGAACTTTATAAGTTTGAAAACCAGGATGACTATCTATTAAAGTCTCGAGACAGCTATTCCGATTCTTTAATGTTTTATACACTTGATAATTTTAAAACACAAAATACTGAGATTGAAGCATCTCTCAGAGAAATGAATCTCCTGCTTGCTGACAGTTTAGAAAACAGTGATGACCCTGTACAAAGAATTAATAGCTACATTGAAGCCAGGAATGACTACGGTCCTTATAACAATGCTGGTAAATACGCGGAGCTTAGTTTAAAACTGGCAGAGCTCTACAAAGACCTCTACTCGGAAACTATGGAAGATATTAACTCCTTAAAATCAATAGAATATTATTCTGACGCCCTTAATACCAACACTTCTGAAGAAAGAGCTGAAATTCAAAACAGGGTTTTTGAAGGATTAAACGAATTATTATCTGTTCTCATAGCGGGTCTTGATGAATCATCTAGAGACCATATCTTACCTATTATTAACAAAGTCCTTGAGCTCGGTCCGGTAGCCGATCATCTCGAGGAGTATGCCGTACAAAATGAACAGTTGGCTGATAAGCTTCTTAATCTTAATTTTTCCGGGACAAGTGAAGAAAACATTAAATATTCAATTGAATATTACAGTAATGCGTATAGTTATTACAATAAAACCAATAAGTTAGAGAAAGAAGCTCAAGTAAAAATTAAGCTTGCTAATTCTTATAAACTACTTTCTGAAATTACAGATTTCAGTGGAAACCTTACACACACCATTAGTTGTTACAATAGTGCACTTAATTATTATAAAGATACCAACGATCATAAGACAGTAGAAATAATAGAACAGAATATTGTTGAAATTCATAATAATCTGGGTGATTTTGAAGCTGCCAGGGACAATATTGAACTGGCAGAAAAAATGTATGCCAGTGTGTTCGAAATAGATGCTTATAATAAGCAGGATAGTGAATTTTATGCAGAAATAAATATTAAATTATACGAACTTTTACATAAAAAATATGTAGAGACCAAAAATGAAAATGATTTATTAAAATCAACTGAGTATTTAAATAATTCACTCGTATTCTACAATGAAAAGGATTTTCCTGAAAAATATAAAGAGATTAGCGATAAAATTGCCGGCTCAGATAAAGGGCAGATTCTTATTGAAGAAAGTGATGATTTAGAGACTAGGATTAAAAGACTTGAGGAACTTTCAGAACAACCTGGATTTGATGAAAACTCTGGTCAGTATTATGATCTACAAAAAAATCTTGCAAACTCTTATTATCTGTTCGGTAGGGACAGAAAAAACTTTGAATATATATCAAGGGGTATAGAGTTATTTAATAAAATACTGCCGATTATACCGGAAGATATTAAGACCGCTGATACAGCGCAAATATATCAAAACCTTTCTGATTCTTACAAACTTCTTGCAAAGGGAACGGACAAAAACCTTGTATCCAAATCATTAAATTATACGATTAAGTCATGGGATCTCTACGATAAGTTAGGTCAAAATGAGCCCGTTAAGACTCTTAAACCTAAGCTCATTGAGAATCTTTCTCTTTTTGTTTACCTTGAAGCGAATACAGGAAATACTGCAAAATCTATTCAGTACCTCACAGAATTTCTTAACACACATGAAAACAGGTTAAGTAATGAAGAGAAAACCACTTTAAAGTATGAATTCTTACTTGAACTTCGCAAATTGGTATCAATAGAGAATATAAACTTAATAGCAGAATATATAAATGAATTTAAAGAAACTGCTGACAGCTCGAAAATTTCAATTTATGCAGAAGAGACTGATAAATATCTAATTGAAGCGTATCTTACCTTGGGTATTCGCCATAATCAGGTCAATGATTTTACAAATGCAAAAAGTCTGTTAACTAAGGCTTCAGAACTCTCCAAAATTGTAAAAGACTTTCCACAAACCGCCGAAATCAACTACCAGCTTGGCATGCTCCATAAAAGAAAGTGGGAGCAAAACATTGATAAAGAACAGATTGTTGAATCTATAAATTTTTTCAACAAAGCATTGGATGCGGTTGATAAAGAGAAACAGATTGAAATAGAAAACATTTTAAAGAATCTGCAAAGTGCCTATAATTCTGAAGATTTTGACTATGCCGGAGAGCTTGAGCTAAATGAAGAGTTAATTGAGGAAGAAGCGGGTGATACTAGCGACTCGGGCAATGTAAATGAACACAGCACTGAAGTTGATAAAGAGGCTTATTGGAATCAGGGTTTTAAACAGGAGATAGTCTCCAAAGATTACGGCGAAAGTGAAATACCTGAAAGTAACATAGAGGAAGCACCTGCTTTAAACCAGCTTGATATGGTTAAAGCCCTAGAGAAAACATTGTCAGGTATAAATTCAGATGATAATCCAACGGAATACGGTAATGTGTCAATAGAGCTAGGTTCTGCTTATCATAAACTTGCAAATATCGAGAATAGTTCTAAATACTACAGGATGGCTATTACTTCTTTCAGGAACGCTTTAAAAGTATTTACGGAAAGCACTGATAAACAAAAATATGCCGAAATAAACAGAGATATCGCATATACATATAAGGATTTTACCAGGCAGAGCAATGATCTAAGGCAGTATAAGGATATGATAAACTGTTATTCACGCTCACTTATATATTTTACCATTGACCAGTTTCCTAAAGAAAATGGTGAGATAAATTACAAACTCGGGAAGTCCAATTACTATCTTGCCGAAAATAGCGGCGATCCTAAATCCTACGAAATTGCAATTGTAAATTTTAATGATGCACTTAAATATTTCAATAAAGAAAACACTCCAAATGAATTTGCTGAAATCCATAAGGACCTCGGTGTCTCGTACGGTATAATGGCTGAGCTGGCATCTGATTCTGAAATGAATAAAAAAGCCATTAATTCTTATCAAAATGCATTGGAAATATTTACCGAAACAGAAAATTATAAAGAAAAGGCAATAATAAATAAGTATCTTGGAATTTCTTATAATACCCAGGTTTATAATGATGAGGACCCTGAAAATCTTAAAAAAGCAGTTCAAAATTATAGTGATTCACTTACCTTTTATACAAAAGAGGAGTATTTGAGTGATTACGGGCTGGTAAACAAGAATATGGGTTTTTTGTATCTCAAGCTCTCTGAATATGAAGATAAATCAGAAAATATAATGAATGCTGCTAAATCATTTGAAGAATCTTTAACTTACTACAACCTTGAACTAGGCCCAATTGATTTTGCAGATATAAACAACAGGCTCGCAACACTTTATAATTCACTGTTTGACCTCGATGAGGATCTTACCCATTGTTATAAATCCATAAGTTATTATGAAGAGGTTTTAAAGGTATATAATATTAACGGTAACCCAATGGAGTTTGCCGCGGTAAATAATAACCTCGGTATTTCATACAGGGCCCTTGCAGAATATGACAACAAGGCTGAAAATTGTATTAAGGCAATAAATTCATATACGAACTCATTAAATGTATACAAATTAAAGGAATTCCCTCTGCAGTACGGCTCTACTCAAAATAACCTTGGTTCTGCCTACAGAACACTTGCCGAGGAAAAAGATAAGGCCGAGCACTGTAAAAATGCAGTTAAGGCATATAAAGAAGCATTAAAAGTCAGGAATATCCAGCAGATGCCCGTACAGTTTGCCGCAACGCAGAATAACCTTGGAGTTGCATACAGGACACTCAGTGATGTAGAGAATAAAGCAAGAAACTGTAAAAGGGCAGTTGAAGCATACGAAGCAGCATTAATTGTTTATACACTTGACCAGTTTTCAATTCAATATGCAACCACAAAAAATAATATTGCAGGGGCTTTCACAACACTTGCAGAGACTGAAGAAGCAAAGACAAATGGTGAAAATGCCATTAACTATTATAAAGAAGCCCAGCAGGTTTTTTCCAATGATAAGTATCCCGAATACTTTGAAATGATTGAAGATAGCATAAATTATGTTAAAACATTAGTTGATGCATAATTACATACCGCTACTACCTTTATTTTAAAATGAATTTCTCTGAAAAAAAAATTATCTCATTCGTGTTGTTGGTATTTGTATTAATATTAATTTTCCCAAAGCCCGCACACTCGGCTACATGGCTGTTTCTAAAGAATATATCCGGTGTAGGCCTGTTTTTTGAAAACAGGACCATGCACAAGGAAGCTAAGAAACTTAATATAGAAAGTATTTACGAATCGTCTTCTGATAGACTCAAAAACGCTAAGATAAAGGTCTACAGGGATTCGCAGTGGAAGAACAACTGGGGCGGGGCTTTTATCAAGGTTAAAATTATTTCTAGTAAGTTTACCGGATATGAAAACTTTGCAGTTTACATTGATACATCCGTGTACAGGCCAGTTGTTATACTTGGCGCAACAATAAACAAGAATGAAGGTGTAAACGCTTCTTCCTGGTCAACAGGAAAACTATTTTCATGCAACCAGAAAAATTTTCAGACATGTGTGCAGACAGGAATAAACGATTTATTGGATCTGTTTATTAATGATTATATATATGTAAACGGTATTAAGTAATATAGTTGAAAAGACTCTCTATATCCGTGATTCCAATGCTTTCCTCGCTGCTTTCCCTCATATTCCTTACTGTAATCCTGGCGCTTTTTAACTCTTCTTCACCAATTATAACTGTGTAGCCTGCTTCAAGTTTATTTGCCCTTTTTAGCTGGCTCTTAATGCTTTTACTGTCGTGTTCTATATAGACGGATTTTCCCCTGATTCTTAAATCAGTTGCAATTTTCATTGCCGGAATAAATGTGTCCTCACCTATCCAGGCGATATAGACATCAGTGAGGAATTTGAATTCCTCATCAGAAATTTGCTCATGAAGGAGGACAATACGTTCCAGGCCAAGTGCAAATCCTGTGGCAGGTGTAGAAGGGCCGCCCATTTTTTCAACAAGATTGTTGTACCTTCCGCCGGCAGCTACAGCATTTTGTGAACCGAGTTTGTCTGTTGTAAATTCAAATACAGTTTCAGTGTAATAGTCGAGGCCGCGGACAATTTTATCATTAATGGTGTATGGTACAGAAAGTTCATCTAGTATCTGAATAAGCACTTTAAAGTGAAGGCTGCTTGAATCAGAAAGATAATCTGTTATTTTCGGGGTTTCTTTAGTTATATCTTTACATCTCTCATTCTTACAGTCGAGTATGCGAAGCGGGTTGGTAACCAGTTTTCTTTTACACTGGTCGCAAAGACCCTCCTGCAATGGAGTTAAGTATTTTACCAATGCTGTTTTAAAATTGTTTCTTGATTCTTCGTCGCCTATGGAATTTATCTCAATTTTAACTGAGTCGGTAAACCCGATTTTTTGGAAGAAATACCAGAGCATAAGTATAATCTCGGCATCGGCAGCTGCATTGGCTGATCCAAAAAATTCACAGCCAATCTGGTTGAACCCCCTGTACCTTCCTTTCTGAGGGCGTTCATGCCTAAACATAGGGCCTATATAATAAAACCTGGAAACGGGTGATTTTTTGTAAAATGAATTCTCAATAAATGAACGTACAACACCTGCCGTGCCCTCTGGCCTTAATGTCAGGGAAGACCCGTCCCTGTCATCAAATGTATACATCTCCTTTTCAACAATATCAGTGGTATCACCAATTCCGGTACAGTAGATTTCCGTAGATTCGATGACCGGAAGCCTTAATTCGTTAAACCCGTACGATTCAAAAACCTCTCTTGCGGCATTTTCAATAAAATGCCATCTTTCTATTTCCCCGGGGAGTATATCGTGGAAACCTCTTATAATTTTATATTTCATATTGATTTTTGTTTTCTATTTTTTAAAAATGTTATTATATCGTACCTTATTACTTAAAAACAGAAATTAATTGAAAGTTATAGTCCAGCTAAATGAAAAAAACTGAAAACCTTAAGATCCTTTATGTTGGCAGCCCACCCTTATTCTCAAAGGGTGCTAGTGCTATACAAATGATGGAGATGTGCCAGGCAATGAAGGGTATGGGCCTTAATGTAGAACTGATATTTCCGGATTATGATAAGAGTAGGGACATTTTTGATTATTATGGAATCAAAGACAAGTTTAAAATCAAAACAATCCCTTATACAGATATCCCCGGGAGACAGGTTGTTCATGGTTTTGCAAGCTCGATATACTGCTTCTTCAAAAAAGGCAGTTATGACATTGTTGTCACAGGAAATATTGTGTTTGCATATTTTGCAACAAAGTGGTTCGGAATACCCACAATATATGATGCACACCATCCACTTGTTAATGGTGCTGCCAGGTGGATGTTCAACGGGTTTAAGAATTCGGACAACTTAAAAAGGTTTACTACAAATTCGAAGGGGCTTGCCGACATCTATCTTAGAGAGGGACTTGATGAAAAAAAACTTGTTGTGGCGCACAACGGAGTTGATCTCAAAAGTTTTGAAAATTCTGAAACACAGGAGCAGCTAAGAAAAGAACTTAGACTTCCCGGAGATAAAAAAATTGTTTGTTACTGCGGCAATACCTATAGTGGTAGGGGTATAGAACTGCTAATAAGTGCGGCAGAGAAGTATAAAAATCTCCACTTTCTTGTTGTAGGGGGACTCAGGGAAGATAATGAAAAATATGAAAAGACAATAAATTCAAAAAAAATTAATAACTTTGAGTTAACAGGATTTGTAAGCCATTCTTCTGTACCAAAATATTTGTTAGCATCTGATATCCTGGTAATTCCATATTCCCGTGAAATTACTATAAAGGGTGGTACCAATGCATCGCAATTTACTTCACCAATGAAACTATTTGAATACATGGCTGCCGGGAAACCCATTTTGTCGAGTGCACTACCGACTATTCTTGAAATACTTGAAGATGGGAAAACTGCTGCTCTCTTCGAACCGGAAAATATGGATTCATTCTGTGACAAATTGGATAAATTACTGGATAATCCTGAATATATGAATACTTTATCAAAGAATGCATCTTATAAAGTGGAGGAATATACATGGGAGGCCAGGGTAAAGAAAATTATAAAAATTCCTTTTTTATAATTATTTTTATATTATAATTTCTAATCTTCATTCTCTTGTAAGATAAATTAATTAGAAACAATTTAAGCGATTTATGAAACGTTTTATATACTTTATTTTAATATTAAGCAACATTGCTCTATGTTTTTCTGTATCTCATGCCCAGAATACAACATTTGAGAAATACTTGGCTGAAAAGACTCCTTACGACGTGAAAGTGCCCGATGGGGATACCTTAATAAACGAAAATGAAGATGCTCAGCTTGGTGCAAAGGATTTTCTTCGCGATACCGCTCTTTATTACACATTTATATGGGTATTCAGGTTTTTCTATGTAAGAAATAAGAATTCGAGGATGTTTGATACTTCCCTTGAAGATTGGTGGGACAATGTTTCGCAGTGGCCAGTTATAGATGACGAAGATACTTTCTTTACCAATTATGTGGTTCACCCTTTCTCGGGCGCAATGTCCTTTCTTTACTATAGGCAGATGGGCCATGGTTTTTGGTCGTCTTTTCTAGGATCTGCTGTGCAGAGCACGCTGTTTGAATACACAATTGAAGGGATGGTTGAAACTCCGTCACTACCGGACCTTTTGGCCACGCCACTGATCGGTACCCCTCTGGGCTACGGTCTGGAAAAAACTTCGGAATGGCTTTACAACACTGATAACGGAGCTGCGAAAGTTGCGGCACATATAATTAACCCAATGCGTAATTTTGTATATGACCGCCAGCTTGTACTTATTAATCCACTGACAGGCCAGTTTGAATTCAGTGGAGAGTTCCAGACAAGACTTCCACCTGCAAAACTGAAGTCCATAAAGTATGCATACCCGCTTTTTTTTGAACCCGCTGTACCTACCGGTTATTTCAGGGCTTTTGTTGAAGTAGCGCAACAGGACCAGCATCTAAGCAGCGGTGAATTTATATTTTATAATATTAAAGCGGAATTCCCGTCTAAAAATAATTTTTACAGTGCATATATAAGGATTTCACAGGCAGGGGTAAACAGCATTGTAGTTAACGGAAAACAAGTAAACGATGGATTTGAGCTTGCCAACCTGCTTGTAGGCGGAAAGGCCATTATGTATAAAACTGACAGTTCTGTATATACGCTGGGAATGGATGTTATACTTCCTCTTGCCTTCAAAGACAATATTGAGAGACTTAACGCAATAGTGAGAAACAGCCCCAGGGATTACCCCCTTTATTTAAAAGGTGCATTAACCTTTACACCATACATATCTACACTTCATTACTACAAGTGGTTTAGTATTCAGAATAATATTGGATTTGACCTCGTTACACGTGCAGAAAATCTAGAGGGAGACAGCGTGGAGACAAGGTTAAAGTACAGCTCCGCTGCCGGTGTTTCAGTGCCTTTGGAATTTTTTAACCCGATATTTTTTGTAGAATTTGATGGTATTACAAACTTTACTACGGATATATATAAAAGAACAGATCTTTTTGTGACCGGCGGTGTAAGGCTAGGAAAACGGTTCGCACCTGGTTTTGCAGTACAGGTCCCGTTAAGCGGGACAAGTAATGATAATACTGTAGTAAGCTACCTGGTAGACCTTACCATGAGGTTCTGAAACGATGTTATTCTGGCTTTGTCTGAAGCCGTTTTTCAAAACTGTCGATCGGAATTGCCGAAAGAGTAACTATCTGTACAGTACCTCTCGCACCAAGTTCAATCACAACTCTTGCAATAGTTTCGTTGTCAGGGGCTTCCAGAATATTAATAAAATCATACGGGCCAAGCACAGCATACTGGGCCAGCACTTTTACACCCATTTTTTCGAGTTCGGTATTAACTTCCTTAATTCTTTCCGGCCTCATTTTAACTGTTTTTCTGCCTTCATCTGTAAGAGTTGAAAGCATTATATACTTGCCCATTATACAGCTCCTGATTTACGTATTGAATATTCCGGTAAATATTAACTTCTCATATTTATAACGCAATTGATGTTTAAAATTTAATTATTAAAAGAATCTTTCAGTGATAGGCAGGGATAGTTTGCGGATCCAGTATATTTGAACCCGCAAATATTAGACAACTTTTTCGAGTGCTTTTTCTATTTCACTTTTTGGTACTGCTCCGATGATCTGTTCCTGTACTTCACCGTTTTTAAATACGATAAGTGTCGGGATACTCCTGATACCAAATTTCATGGAAATTTCAGGGTTTTCATCAACGTTTACTTTTCCAACTTTGACTTTATCAACAAAATCATTAGAGATCTCATCAATAACAGGTCCAAGAGCCTTACAAGGTCCGCACCATGGAGCCCAAAAATCTACGAGGACAGGTTTATCACTGCTGATTACTTCTGCGTCGAAGCTTGCATCATTTAGAGTAACTATTGCTTCACTTGCCATTTTTTTCTCCTTGATAAATTTTGTATATAAAAATTTATGTCTTTAGTTTAGCTTGTCAAGATTAATTCTGTATTAACAGTATTATTGATAAGAAAATAAAGATAAAGTTTCAAAACAATATTTGTTTTACCTTTAAAATATAATCGGTAATATAAGGTTTTGTCCACAAAGGTGTTAATAAATAGTTAATATTATATAAATATGCAGATAGTTCTTACTATAATTTCTTTTCTTATTCTCAGCAGCCAATGTTTATTTGCACAGGCGCTCCCTTCAGCCCCAGTCACCGTTTCAGTAGTTACTCAAAAAGAAGTACGTAAACCCGTAACACTGGTAGGATCGGTGGAACCCTTGCGTAAAAGTCTGGTATCAGCAGAAATAAGTGGAATAGTGGTTGAATACCCATACTCCGAGGGTGATTATGTTGAGGAAGGCCAGGTAATTGCCCGGCAGAATACAAGTAAGCTGAATTTGATGTTAAATGAAGCGATAAATACGAAAAACGAATCAAAAGCCAGGCTGAAACTTGCCGAAGATGAACTTGTTAGAATAAATGAACTTCATGAAAGAGGGATAGTATCCAAAAGTCAACTCGATAATGCTGTTTCGGAAAAGGATGCATTAAAAGCAAGGCAAAAGCTGCTTCAAAGCAGAATTAACCAGTTTCAATACGATGTCTCCCATACAAATATTAAGGCCCCTTTTAACGGGTATATAACGCAGGAATACAGTCAGATCGGCGAGTGGCTCGACAGCGGTGACAAGGTGGTCGAACTGATAGATATTGATACTGTACAGATAAAAGTGGACATGCCGGAGAAGTACGTGCACATGGTAAAAAAAGGTGAAGAGGTAAACCTCGTATTTAACTCTCTGCCCGGAAAAGAGTTTAAAGGTGAAATAGTTTCAATTGTCCCGCAGGCAGACCGGTCTTCAAGGGCCTTTCCGGTGAAAATTAATCTCGAGAATAAAGACCATGTAATAAAATCTTCAATGTCAGCAAGGGTCTCTTTTCTTCTGGGTGAAACAATCGAAGTAAAACTCGTACCAAAAGATTCTCTTACAGACAGCAACGGGGTAAAAATACTGTTTGTCGTGAGGGATGGTGCAGCGGTGCCACTACCTGTGATTACAGGGCTTGAGCATGAGAACCGTGTACAGATCGAGGGTGAGGTATATGTTGGTGAGCAGGTAGTAGTTAGAGGTAACGAACGACTCCAGCCAATGCAGCCGGTGAATATCACTTCCGTGATAGAAAACTGATTGAAAAAGATGATTTAGTATAAATCATGAATCCTGAAAACAAATGAAACTTGTAGAAACAGCAATTAGCCGCCCGGTAACCGTCGCAGTTGCCGTAATATTTATAGTTTTGTTTGGTTTTATTGCCTTATTCAGTATTCCCGTACAACTTACCCCTGATGTGGACAATCCCAAGATCACTGTAGATACCGTATGGACCGGTGCAAGCCCGACAGAGGTGGAAAACGAGATTGTAAGGGAGCAGGAAGACGAGCTCAAAAGCATAGAAGGGCTTGTTGAAATGACTAGTGAAAGTTCGGAGGACAGGGGGTCCGTGGTCCTTGAATTTGAAGTAGGCACAGATGTGGATTCAATGCTCGTAAAAGTCTCCAACAAACTCGACCAGGTTAAGGACTATCCCGATGATGCTGATAATCCCACAATCAGCAGTGTAGATGCCAGGTCGAGCGCCATTGCGTGGTTTATTTTAAAACCCCTCCCGGAAAATAAGGAGCACATATATAACTACCATGATTTTGCAGATGAGTTTATAAAACCAAGGCTTGAAAGAGTAGCAGGGGTAGGGTCTTCAAATATATTCGGGGGCCAGGAAAGGGAAATACAGGTTGTATTTGACCCCAATGAACTTGCCGTCAGGGGTATAACCATAAGGGAACTCGCAGATGCTGTTTCGCGAGAGAATGAAAACTTTAGCGGGGGTTCCTTTGATGAAGGCAAAAGAAGGTACGTTGTCAGAACAATTGGAGAATATATATCCACTGATGATATTGAAAATGTTGTATTAAAAAATGTAAACGGATCACTTGTCTATATACGGGACGTTGCCGAGGTAATACTCGGATACAAAGATGCCGATTATGCTGTAAGGCAAAACGGCGATGCCTCAATTGCAATAAATGCACTTAAGGAAAGCGGTGCAAATACAATTGATGTCATTGACGGCCTACTCGAGGAAGTAAAAGTACTTAATGCAGGCCTTCTTAAAGATAACGGGCTCTATCTAAATAATGTTTACGAGGAATCGGGGTACATATCAAATGCCATAGACCTTGTTAAGCAGAACCTTATTATTGGCGGGCTGCTTGCCATTGCCGTCCTTTTTACATTTCTCAGAAGCGGCAGCAGTACACTGATAGTAGCAACTGCCATACCTATCAGCATTATCGGGACATTTGTTGTGATGTCTCTTCTCGGAAGGACCATAAACGTGATTAGCCTTGCGGGTATGAGCTTTGCCGTTGGTATGGTTATAGATAACTCAATTGTTGTTCTTGAGAATATTTATCGCCATATGCAGATGGGAAAATCCCGTGTACACGCTGCTTATGAAGGCACGGTAGAAGTCTGGGGTGCAGTGCTTGCAAGTACTCTAACAACAGCCGCTGTCTTTTTACCAATTATTTTTATAAAAGAACAGGCAGGCCAGCTTTTCAGGGACATTGCAATTGCGATAAGTGTCTCCGTGATACTAAGCCTTATTGTATCCATTACTGTTATACCAACAGCTTCATCCATGATATTAAATATTCCGGGCAATATAGAAAAAGGCAGTAAATCATTTTTTTCTTTTATCTATGACTTTGGGGGAAAAGTCTCCAGTTTTATTACCGGCACTATTAGCTTAATTATTCATAACAGCGGGCTTAGAATTTCCGTAATACTGATTTTTACAATCGGGTCACTGCTATTTAGTTACCTGCTGATACCCAAGACTGAATACTTACCAACCGGGAACAGGAACCTTGTTTTTGGAATACTCATTCCGCCCCCGGGATATAACATCAATGAGTTTGTAAGTATTGGTGAAACAATTGAAGCTGACCTCTCTCCATACTTTTATGAAAACAGTGATACGGAAATTGGTAAGGACAAATTCCCAAAAATTAAAAACTTTTTTTATGTTGCAAGGGGAAGGCAGGTGTTTATGGGCGCAGTTGCGCAGGACCCGAATGATATAAAACAGTTAATACCACTTATGCAGGGGGCCCTGTCAAAAATACCCGGGATGTTTGCAGTAGTGACCCAGTCCAGCCTTTTCAGGAGTGCGCTCGGAGAGGGACGGTCCATAAAAATCCAGATAACAGGGGCCGACCTTGAAGGACTGGTGGGAGTTGCAAGGACAATATTCTTTGCTTCAATGCAGGCAATGCCGGATGCCCAGTTAAGGCCGATTCCGAGCCTTGATCTCGGGAACCCTGAACTTCAGCTTGTAACGGACAGGGAAAGGGCCTCGGAAGTAGGGGTCTCGAACCAGGACCTCGGCTTCTCAGTCAGGGCACTGGTAAACGGGGCAAAAGTAAGTGATTACACAATTAATGGCCAGGAAATTGACCTTGTAATAAAAGGCGAAAAGGAATACAGTAGCAGGACACAGAGTATTGAAGATATAATGATACAAACTAATAGTGGCAAGCTTGTAACACTTGGTTCAATAGCTGATATTAAACTTACCAATGGCCCTGAAAGAATAGACCATTTTGAAAGGGAAAGGACAATCGCTATCCAGGTTAACCCGCCGGAGACCATGCCGCTTGAAACGGCAATAGAAGTCATACAAAACGAGGTGTTACTGCCCCTTCAAAACGGCGGTCAGATACCGGAGAACTTCAACGTTCTTTTAACAGGGACTGCTGACAAACTCACCGAGACAAAAAATTCATTACAATGGAATTTCATCTTAGCAATTGTGATTTCATTTCTTCTTATGTCGTCACTATTTGAAAGTTTTATTTACCCATTTGTAATTATGTTCAGTGTTCCGCTAGCTTCTCTTGGGGGATTTCTCGGGCTTAGAGTACTTAACCTTTTTACATATCAGCCTCTTGATATCCTTACCATGCTGGGCTTTGTGATACTGATAGGGATTGTGATCAACAATGCTATCCTGATTGTACACCAGTCGCTTAACTTTATGAGGGAAGAATCCCTTCCGCCTGACGAGGCAATTCTTGCATCTGTAAATTCCAGGATAAGGCCGATCTTTATGAGTACAATGACAAGCATCTTCGGCATGATGCCGCTTGTGGTTTTACCCGGTGCCGGTTCAGAGCTTTACAGGGGACTTGGAAGTGTCATAGTCGGGGGACTTCTGGTTTCTACAATTTTTACTCTGTTCCTGGTTCCTTCCGTATTCAGCCTGGTACTTAATCTGAGAAATAAAAGTTATTCTTAAACAATAGAAAATTCTAAATGCTATGGCATAATAACATCTTCATATTTAATTTCAGGAGGCATTTTAAATGGCTAAAGCAAGACCGGGATACAGGATAGAATCCGATTCGATGGGACAGATGGAAGTTCCCAAAAAAGCATACTATGGGGCACAGACTGCAAGGGCCGTAGACAATTTCCCTATAAGCGGTGCAACTCTACCCCGCGAATTTATCAAGGCTATGGGGATGATCAAACTTGCAGCTGCTGAAACTAATATGGAGCTTGGCCATATAACAAAGAAAACCGGGAATGCCATAGTCAGGGCAGCAAAAGAAGTAATTGAAGGGAATCTGGATGAGCACTTTGTTGTTGATGTATACCAGACAGGTTCCGGAACCTCCACAAATATGAACACTAACGAAGTAATTGCAAACAGGGCAGATGAACTGCTTGGCGGAAAGATTGGAGACAAATCCAATGTACATCCCAATGACCATGTGAACTATGGCCAGTCAAGTAATGATACTATTCCAACAGCAATGCATGTATCAGCTCTTGTTTCAATTCAGAAAGAACTTATCCCATCCCTTAAATATCTTGAAAAAGGACTGTCCAGGAAAGCAAGACAGTTTGATAAGATCGTAAAAATTGGGAGGACCCATCTCCAGGATGCAACACCTATCAGGCTTGGCCAGGAGTTTAGCGGCTATGCAAGTATGGTAAGCCATGGAATCAGCAGGCTTGAAAACGTTAAAGAGAATCTCTCCGAGCTCGCGATAGGTGGAACTGCAGTGGGCACCGGAATTAATACTCATAAAAAATTCGGTTCCAAGGTTGCAGGTAAGTTAACCAAACTTACCGGTGTTAAATTTAAAGAAGCATCGAACCATTTTGAAGCCCAAGCTGCAAAAGACGCGATAGTGGAGGCAAGCGGAGCACTAAAGACAGTTGCAGTAAGCCTTATGAAAATTGCCAATGATATAAGGTGGCTTGGCAGCGGGCCAAGATGCGGAATAGGGGAGATTGTACTTCCTGCTATCCAGCCCGGATCATCAATTATGCCGGGAAAAGTAAACCCGGTGATAGGGGAATCAGTGACCCAGGTTGCAGCCCAGGTAATTGGAAACGATGCTGCAATAACAATCGGCGGACAGGCAGGGAATTTTGAATTAAATGTTATGATGCCTATGATGGCAAATAATATCTTGGAGTCAATAAGGCTTTTATCTAAAGTGTCTGTAGTGTTTGTAGATAAATGTATCAATGATATCCAGGCTGACAGGAAACGCTGTGGGGAAATGATTGAGAAAAGCCTTGCGATGTGTACAAGCCTTGCGCCTATTATTGGTTATGACAATGCTGCCGCTATTGCAAAGGAAGCATTTGCAACAGGAAAAACAGTGAGAGAAGTAGCAATAGAGAAGAAAGTACTACCGGAAAAGGAACTTAATAAGGTACTTGATCCTTATTCTATGACTGAGCCTAGTAGTTAAGAATCAAAATAAATATAAAACAGATTACCCCATCTTAGTCTTCAATGTCATATATAGTGTAACCAACTATATATATTTCATATTTATAATTATCATACCTGAAAAAACAAATAAAAGATACAAAAAATTTGTTTTATAAAAATTTCATGGATGAGTTCAATAATATGTGTCCATGATAAGTTTGGCGACGGTGGATTTGAATCCCCTAACTTCGGGTTATGAGTAGTTTTTATGAATTTTGAGTTAATTAGTGTGAATTCGAATATGCTTTAGTATCTTGCTGATATTATGACCTTTTTTATTAATATTTTTTAAGTATAATGAAGCTTAATAAAGCTTAATTGTGTACAATTTTGTTTATGGAACTGACTTTTTTACTGATTCGTAGTATATATTTTAATAATAGAATTCAATTCCTTTTATAGTTTCAAAGTTACCGATTTAAATTATTACAATGAATAAACCAAATGCATTAATAGAATTGAAGGCTGAATTATCTAATAAATTAAATGAATTAAATAATTCAGGTTTACATGTAAATAATAAGGTTATAAAAGCAATTAAAAATGCCATAAATATAAAAAAAATTATGTTGTCTGAAGATGAATTTTTTAATCTTGTATGGATTCAAATTAATGGAGTTAGAATTTTGTCTGAAAAAAATAAACCACGCACACTTAAAGATATTGTAAATAAAATGAATAAGAATAATTATGATTTCCAATTTCTAGCTTCAAATCAAATATTTGATCAAATTAATCATGATCTTAGTTGGTTTGAAAAATGCAATAATATATATGCCAACTTCAACTTTAATAAATTCAAATATTTATTTCTATATTCACTCAATGAAAATGAGCGAAGTTCCTCACCTAATGGAAGTTACTATTTATTTGATGGAAATCATAAGTCTTTGGTATATGCAAAAAAAATAATTGATGGTGATTTAAAATATAAAGAGATTAAAGCATATATGATTGAACCAAGATATATTATTAAAAATAAATTTATTAAACGAATTGGAGATTTAGTCGAGGAATATTGCAAAAAAGTAGGCTTCCTGAAATGAAAAGGAAACATGGCTAGCAGCTGGTGAATTTGGACCGATCCTTCACTGAACATCTAGACGGGCTAACTACTTGCTCAAGTGGACGCTCCATACGTCGCACCGCTTAGCTGGGGCGTTATGCGTCAACTAACGATCTTGGATGATCAAGACAATGTGTTCTCCAGTCCCTTGATTCTCCCAAATATGTAGGCACAATTTATAGATAAGTAACCCCAAGAGCTTCGGGTGGAGTATTGTTGTGATTCTTCATGCAAGCAACGTCTTTCCATTCCGGGGGGCCTATCATTAGGAAGTACGGCTCCCCTTTTTCCCACCTAATATAGTAACTCTATAACTCTAATACATGGATAAAAATCGGTGGTTCTTTGAAGGGAACCTGTATTTGGTTAATCTGTATAAATGAATTTAATTCCTACTTATGAACCGGGCAAAATATCACAGTAATAAAATCGCTCGTCCCTAAGAACAATTTCGCCGACTTCATGTGAAATATGTGTATTAAATATCGGACCGTAGTAGACAAACCCCTACAAGGGGGAAGATTTTTAGGCATTACAAAATTTACGTTAAGAAAATTGATTATTTCAACGTATAGAAAAATATACGGGGTGGGGCGGAATTATATTTTTTAGGTGAAATGGTTAATTTTTAGTGAATTTTGTTTAGCCTTGATTTTTGTTTCTTTGTATCAAGACAAAGAACACTAAAAATAAACCAACATAATTTCAAATTCTTCATTTTCTTTATCTTGATATAAAGAAAACGAAGCAAAAGAAAGATCAAGGCTGGCAATTCATACACTAAAAATCCAAATTAAAATCTAAAACGTAAAATCCCTCCACAACCCCTTTACGTTTCTTTACGATTTGAATTTACATTTTCTTAACGTTATTCATTGCATGCCGTTTATAAAAATATGTCATCCTTGACACTTACAGGGATGACATTTAGCCTTGAATAAATACAACAATAATTAAACGGAACTCTTAATACCTGGGGGCTATGCCCAATTGTTCTATAAGTTCATGGCGGTCCCAATATATCCATACCTCTACGATCATATTACCGATTATTTTATGTATAGATGTACCGGATACAATTAGTTCTTCGTATGTAGGGGATTTTCCCATTAGCTTGTGGGAGTGGGTAAAGCTGCTTTTCCACTGAGTGGCAACCCGGTTGTTCTCAGCAATCTGTTTTTCTATCACAACATGGGTATCAGGGAATAGTTGGTGATTGGACTTTACAATATTTTTATATTTTTCTTTATCTACATATCTTGAGCCCAGGTGAATTACACAGTTCTCTGTCATAACTTCATCTATTATTTCCAGGTTTTTTGCGTTCTGCAGTTCTTCTATATAGTTCCTTGCAATATTCTTTTTCGTCTCAAGTACCATAATATTTTTTTACCTATTTAATCTGTATTGTCAAATAAAATAATCAATCATCTTATTTGATTACACCAGTTACTTCAAGTAATAAATTAGATGTAATTTAGTCTGTTGAGAATCTTAAACGTAAACTTTTCATCAAAAATACAGTTTATTGTATTACTAAATTGTTATTAGACTTATAATTAATGATATGAAGATACAAAAAATTGTATGTTTTGTTTTGATAATTGTTGCCGTATTTGCTGTAAATTCTTTTTCACAGGAAGATGTGTATAAGGATTATACAGATGTTGGTACTATTGAAGGCCAAAGAATACCGATTGAAGAAATATTTCTGAATAGAGATAAATATCATAGAGAGATAATAATAATTGAGGGAAAATTATCAGAAATTAAATTCAAGAATCTTGTTGGCGGAAAAAAGTTTACACTTTTTCTTGTAGAGAATGAAAATGGCAATAATATCAACGTATATGCCAGGGGTACTGTTGAAGGGCTGGAGGAAGGTTCAAATCTCAGGGTCCACGGAAGATACAGTAAAAGTAAAAAGTTTTTGTTTAACAAGTATAAAAATATTATGAAGGCAAGAAAAATTCAGATGAACAGTCTTTAATTATTAACCTTCATTAAGTTGTCGGACCTGTCGGAATTTATCCTGTATGTTTTAAGCAGTGCCGGATTTGTTGTCCCCGCCTGGGCCCTGTCAATTACCAGTTCCTTTCCATAAAAGTCTTCAAAAGTATTAAAATCTTCTTTAGAATTTTCTACAATAGATACAAGTTGTTTTAAATTGCTTATATTTATGCCGTTTACCTTTTTAATTATCAGGTTTTCATTTTCGTGGTAGCCAAGGTTAACATTTGAAGCCAGTACCCTTATCAGAAGGACTACTTCCTCATCCTTCATGGTTTTGGTATTGGATTTAGCCACGCTGATAAGTTCGGCAGGTGCTTTTCTGAACCACTGACTGCCCCAGTCTTTTAAGTAGTTAATTGTAAGTGTTGAAAATACAAGACCGCCATATATATAATAGCTCGGCAGTGTATCATTCTGAATTCTAACTAGCTGAATGTCCTGGATAGGAGTATCGAGATTAATATTAATAATTTTCTTTTGACCGTTTCTCAGTATTCCAAGTTTTATTTTTTCACCAATTTTCTTGTTTTGTATCAAGTAAGAATAATGTGTCCTTTCTTTGGGGCGAAATTCAATTGTACTGTTACCTGAAACGGGTTTACCTTCGACAGTAAGAATTACATCTTTTTCATGTATTACGCCTTCAGCGGGTGAACCGCTGACAATACGCGTAACTAAAACTCCCGTATCGGATTCACTCATTTTGTATTTTTTCTTGAGTCCTTCATTTTCGATATTTTGTGTTCTGACACCCAGGGAAGGAAAGCCGTCGTATTGGCCGTTTTCAATATCTTCAAGAAAATGTTTAATCACAGGAGGCGGGACCATATAACCTATGCTTTCAGACTTGAGAAGTGTCTGCATTATAATTCCTACAATATTGTTGTTGTTTATTGCCGGGCCGCCGCTGTTACCCGGGTTAATAGGGGCATCAATCTGTGCAGCAAGAAAGGGTAAATTGCTCTGAGCATAAACTTCGTGTTCTATTCTTGAAATTACCCCTTTTGTAATACTTAGTGTATCACCGCCTTTTGGAAAGCCATATACAAGTACTTCTTCCTGCGTATTTGGAAGTGATCCGACCCTTATTGGTTTTGTATGTTCGAAGAATGATGGGTCTTCAACTGATAATACAGCAAGATCCGCTTCATGGGAAACAAACAGTACTTTTGCTGTATGCCTTTTTGCTTCACCATATTTTCTGAGCTGGATTAATGTGCTGTTAGCAACTACATGAGCGTTTGTGAGTATTCTGTTCCCGGAAATTATACAACCTGATCCTGTATGAAATTCTGCGCTGTCCATTGCCCAGGGGTCTGAATAGTAGGGGCTTACCATCTGGGTATAAATTTTTACTATAGAGTTTCTTATGTCATATTCCGCAGCAGCGTTATTTGTAAAAGTAAATTGAACAGAAAGAACAATTAAAAATGATATAAAGTACTTCACTAAAACCTCCGGGGCATATAATTAATAAATATCACAAATATAACTATGGCACAAAGTAATTATAGTCTCATAAGTAAAAAAATTTATATTTTGAGAATTTTTCCCTGCCATTCCCGCGAACGCGGGAATCCAGGTTTAAAAAAATGGATTCCCATTTTCATGGGAATGGCAACTCATATGTAATACCACATCCGAAATAAAAATTTAAGCTGGCTAATTTAGTAGTTGTTTTTCACTGCTGCAGTTCTAAACTGAATCTTTGGATAAAGTATTTAAATCTAAGGATTAACAATAATCGTATATTAATTTAGTTAAAGGAAATAAAAATGATAAGAAAATTTTTACCCATACTGTTTGTCCTGATAGGCCTTAGTATTGGCGGGGATGTTCTTTCCTCGGATACCGATTTTGACCATCAATATAAGAATTACGGGCTATTTCTGAATGACCATGTAAATAATGGCCGAGTTGATTACGGCAAACTGAAATCCAATTCAGCAGGCCTGGATCTTGTTTTAGTAGAGTTTAACGGAGTAACGAAAGCCGGGTTCAATACATGGGACAAACAGAAACAGCTGGCATATCTGATAAACCTGTATAAGGCGGCTACTCTTGACCTTGTTATTGATAACTATCCCCTGGGAAGTATTAAGGACATAGGTAAACCGTGGGACAAAAAAATCGTGAACCTTCACGGTGATACTATTTCACTTAACCAGCTCGAACATGAAGTCATAAGAAAAAACTACAAAGAGCCAAGAATTCACTTTGCCCTGGTCTGTGCAGCAAAGGGATGCCCGGTATTAATCAGTGATGCCTATACCGGAGATAAACTGGAATCCCAACTCGAAGGTTCAACAAAAGCATTTTTATCTGCATCTGATAAAAATAAAATAGATGATGCTAACCAGGTAATAGTTGTTTCACCGATTTTTGACTGGTTTGCAGATGACTTTAGTGCTAAGTCCGGTTCGGTTGTGGCATTTATAGCCCCTTATTACTCAAAAAATCCTGAAGATTTAAAATCTTACCAGATTAAATATACTAATTACGACTGGTCACTTAACGGTAAGTAACTTTATATCGTAATACTGCGGCCCGAACTCTTTAATATTTTCTAAATAATGAAAAATGTTGATGTAATTATCCCTGTATACAACGAGGAGGGGTCTATCGGCCTTGTAATCGGTGATATACCAAAAGAAATTGTAAATGAAGTTGTCGTTGTAAATAATTTATCAACAGATAACAGCGTTGAGGTTGCAAAGCAGGCAGGGGCAACTGTGGTAGACCAGGACAAAAGGGGGTACGGCAATGCCTGCCTTAAGGGGATAGAATATGTTGATGCCAAAGCTGTTAAGCCCTATATCCTGGTATTTCTTGACGGGGATTATTCAGACCACCCGGAAGAATTGCCTGCACTTTTAAAACCAATAATTGAAGATGATTATGACCTTGTGATTGGTTCAAGAACTACGGGTAGCCAGGAAAAGGGTGCAATGCTTCCGCAGGCGGTATTTGGAAATTTTCTTGCTACTTCTCTAATCCGTTTATTCTACGGATTTACTTTTACAGACCTTGGGCCTTTTCGTGTAATTAAATATGAAAGCCTGAAATCACTTGAGATGCAGGACACTACATTTGGCTGGACAGCAGAGATGCAGGTCAAGGCTCTCAAGAAAGGACTAAAATGCACAGAGGTTCCTGTAAGTTACCGTAAAAGAATAGGGGTATCTAAAATAACAGGCACACTAACGGGAACTGTAAAAGCCGGGTATAAAATTATCTGGACAATTTTTAAATATTTATAATAAAATTCCCTTAAATCAACCATGCCTGATAAAGCCGTATTTTTAGACCGGGATAAAACCATAATTCTGCCAAACGGGGACAACTATATTTACAGGATTGGTGACTTTTATATTCCTGATAGTTATATAACGGCACTAAAAAAACTGTTTGATAATGAATACAAATTTTTTGTAGTTACAAACCAGGGAAGGGTGGCAAAAGGCTATATGACCGAGGAAGACGTAACAGAACTACATGAATATCTAAATGATATTTATAAAGATCACGGCTTTCAAATAGAGGAGTTTGCTTACTGCCCGCATAACCCGATGGGGCATGTTTCTCCCTACAATGTTGTTTGCCGATGCAGGAAACCCAAGCGGGGCATGTTTTATGATTTAATAGATAGATATGATATTGATGTTACAAAATCATGGATGGTGGGTGATACGGAGAGGGATATTATTGCAGGCAACCTTTGCGGGTTGAAGACGATACTTCTCAGGACCGGTTACTACATAGGTCCAGAGAATGCAGACTATATCAAAGATGATCTTGCCTCTGCTGCTAATAGAATTCTAATAACTAAAAATTAACGTATATAAAATTATTTCTTTATGTAGAATAGTGCCATGTCAGAAAATATAATGAAATCAGCAGTACGTGTTTTATACAATTTCACGGATACTACCCAGGGTGTAGACAAAGAAGAAGTTCTAAGGATCTTTGGAATATCTAAAGACTTTAAACCCCAGGAAATAATGGACCTGTTGCTTGAGAACAAATATCTCAACCCTTCCGATAGTGGTGATCTTTATTTCATTTCAGATGATGGACTCAAGCTTATAAAAGCAATCTGATAAGATTCTTTTTTTATCTAACTAGAATACAACAATATTAAAGGGGTCGGATTTAAGGCTTAGTTAATTTCCGGTTGTTTTGAGAGAATGCGTCCCCGAGAGGACTCGAACCTCTGACCCCCAGATTAGGAATCTGGTGCTCTATCCTGCTGAGCTACGGGGACACTTAATAGAACGCAATATTTTAGCAAATTTTTTATAGATGTAAAAAGATTTGAGTAAATAATGTGAATTAACGATATTAATGGGATTTATTTTGCTTCTTTATGCAGGATTTCATCAACTCTTAGTTTAACTTCTCCATGAAGGTTGTTATCAAGGTAGAGCTCAACTGCTTCTCTTACAACTTCGGAAATACTTTTCCTGAGAGACCACTTTGTCTCTTCCAGTGCTTCGGCAAGTTCTGCTGAAACCCTTATGTTCAGTATCTTTTCCAGGTTTTTATTGCTTTGTTTTTTTGCGGACATATTTATTCGGGGGTCTCTTTTTTATATAAATTTAAAGAATTATAAACCCTTTTTTGTATTACAGTAATACAAATATACCATGTTGACATCATGAGTAAATTTGTCTATACTGATCTACTGTATTACAGTATTAATGTCCTTTTGTATTATGGACATACAATATTACAATCATAAATGGAGGAATTCAACATGAATAATTTTAACAGGCAGGAATGGGAAATTGTTGCCAACGAGGTTAATGAACTTCAGGATATGCTTTGGCACAGTGGAATGAAACTTGCAAAGTACGATCTAATGGTTGATCAACTCCCCCACTGGACCGAAGACCAGAAAGAAAGGTATGTCAAAGAAAGCTATGAGTTTCATCTTGCTGATGGCTGGAAAAGAATTGAAAAAATTAAAAACCTGTTAGACAAACTTGGAATGCCAGAGGATGTAAAACTTAAAAGGGATATTGTACACGACGTAGCCTAGTTTAGTTTTATCTCAAAAAGTTTTGGCCAGAGTTTGCCGGTGACAAAGATCCTTCCGGTTTGTATATCAAAAGCAATACCGTTGAGTACGTCTATTCTTGTATTTCCATCAAAGTGTTTATGCAGGACTGAAAGGTCGTACCATTTTAGAACTTTCCCGTTCATCGGATCGATTGAAATAATTTTATTTGACCTCCAAATATTTGCATAAATCTTTCCGTCAATATATTCAAGTTCGTTTATAAGGTTTACCTGTTCACCTTTGTCTGTAACCTTTATTTTCCTGGTTTGTTTAAAAGTGGCCGGATCATAAAAATAAATAAAAGGTGATCCATTACTGATTATAAGTTCTTTCCCATTATTGGTTATACCCCAACCATCAAAAGGGTATTTGAATTTCCCAACTTCCTCAAAACTCCCGGCATCGTAAATAAGCCCGGTCTTGGACCTCCAGGTGAGCTGATATATCTTCCCGTTTAAGAGTGTTATTCCTTCTCCGAAATAGTGGTCAGGGAGTTTATGAATCTGCTCGACCTTACCTGTGTTAAGGTTTACTTTTCTTAAAGTTGATTTTTTATAAAGGCCTGTGCTTTCGTAAATACTTCCTTCATGAAAAATAAGGCCCTGTGTAAATGCAGATGTGTCATGAGGGTAGGAATTAACAATAACAACTTTTTCAGAACTAACTTGTTCAATAGCAGAGCTTGGGTTTTGACATGAATATAATGGGAAAAATAGAAGAATAAATAATAAGATAGAATTTATTTGGAGTTTCATATTTATCAGTACATATCTGTATTCTGTGATTTTTTAATATATCACGAAAAGTAAATAAATCATGGATATTTCATTATATCCTTGCATAAAAATAATAATTTAGGTATACCTAAATATAATCTTAATAAATATTAAATAATAATTATGAAAATGAAAAATATATTAGTTGTATTCATGCTCACTGTTTTACCGGTTTACTATTCTACTAACGCTTTTGCGGTAGGCGGAATCTCGAATTCTAAAATTATAGTCCCAAGTACGGATACTGTACCTAAGAAAAGGGTAGAAATTGAACCATTTGCCAATTTTCTTTTTGCTGACGACGAGAATAACACAAAGACCTATGCATTAGGTGCCAGGATTACATACGGGCTTCTTTCTAACATCGAATTTGGCGTAACATTTTTATTCGTTACTTTTGAAGATGATGACCTCATAAACACAAATACAAATTTTGGAAATTTCGAACCCGGTATTGGTATAAAATGGAGATTCCTTGAACAGCAGGGAAATGATTTATTCTCATTCTCTCTGGCCTATGAAGGTGGCGTTACAATTCCAATCAGAAGTAATGAAGGAAATTGGACCTTTGAGCCTTTGGGGCTTATTCTAACCAAGAATTTTAATGAGAAATTTTCAATGGATAATGATGTTGTCCTTAGAATAGTTGAGGATGAACTCTGGGGAATAACTTCTAATCTTGGCCTGGGGTATTACTTTACAGACTGGCTGCAGCCCGTAGCAGAAATGGGATATGTCTATGAAAATATTGATAACCAGAGAAATGCCCATGACCTGAGTGTTACGGGGGGATTTACTGCAAACTTAACCGATTATGCAACATTAATAATTGGTGTAACAAAGAACCTTGTTTCTGAAGATACCGAGGACACACTTGTCATAACATCTGCATTAACATTAATATTTTAAACCGAGGGAAAAACTATGCTAACACAATCAATTGAAGACTATTTAAAAGTAATTTATGACATTCAGAATACCGATGGAAAAGTAACAACAACTTCACTTTCAAACAAGCTTGGCATAGCCCCAGCCTCGGTAACGGGGATGTTAAAAAAATTATCATCAAAAAATCTTGTTACTCATAAAAAATACCAGGGTGTACAGCTTACCGAGAGTGGCAAAAAAATAGCATTGGAAATTATACGCCATCACAGGCTTATAGAACTTTATCTCAAAGAAGCGCTCGGGGTTCCCTGGGACCAAGTACACGAA
>PVMK01117541.1_pt1 | contig 101430 bp, 89 predicted proteins | sample 1853481 | NCBI WGS metagenome assembly PVMK01 (sample SAMN08533507, study PRJNA380276) | Marine sediment metagenome, whole genome shotgun sequencing project.
TGATCCCAGCCATATTTGTGATAGCCGGTGTTGATAATCAGAATATCTCCCTCGTTCACAATAGCTCGATCAGTGATCATTTGCGGTGTATATAAACTGTAATCAGAGACCGCATCGGAGATATCAACAACGACACCTGGTCCGCAAAGATCGTTGAGCGGTACGTCAGCAATAGCCCGGCCGCCTGAATGATACGCTCTTTCACCAACCAGATGGGTACCAACCGAATTGCTCCATTCGATTAGTTGCCCGTTGGCCCCTTGACCTCCACCATATGCCCCAGTTAATCGTTTGAAAAAGTGAATCTCCAATGACTTTTCACCTGGCCAGGGGGGAGTAAATATGCTGCAGCCTTGAGTTAAATCAAACCACTTTGTTGCAGCTAAGGTATCAACGAAAGAATCACGGTTCATAGTGCTTATCCTTTTGTTAATATGTTCTACCCCGCCCACCTAATCGATTAACATGTTCGGGATCGTAGCAGTCGCCAAATTTAGTCAAGGGCATTTCTGCCTTTTTGTTCATTAGGATCTCATACTCATCATCGTCCACCATGGCAACAATTCTGGCGATACTTGCCTCACCATCCACAAATCGCCAGGGAAAACAACCAACCTGAACTCGACGATTTACAAGCAAATCAATGTCTCCGCCGACACATTCAGCATGAATAATGCCCTTATGGAACAGCCATAAATGCATCATCTGGTACATATCCGGCGTATAAAATTCTGCCAGTGATTTGCCATATTTTTGACGGAAATGCTCGTCAGCTTGTTGCCTTTGGTCAGGCATCCAATCACGAATCTTTGTATTCATCGGATGGTCCGCACTACCGCAGTCTACGCCAATCCACTTGATTTGTTTTTCCTCACACCACTTGGCAAAACGAGCGTCAGGTCCTGGATGCATCACCATATATCGAACTTCGTTACCATATGGTTGATCCCAGCCAAAGTGGTGGTAGCCCGTGTGGATTATTAAGATATCGCCCTTCTTTACCTCTACCCTTTCTTCGATCATTTTCGGAGTGTAAACATCGTAATCACCGCAGACGTCGCTTAGATCGACGATGGCTGCATCTCCAGTTAAGAACTCAAAGTCGAGAGAGGCAATATCTTTTCCTGGCGTATAGAAGTGAATCTCGCCATCCAAATGGGTACCCACATGATTACTATGCGAAACCAATTGCCCATTGGCACCGTTTGGGGCCAAACGCTTAAAATATTTAACTTGTAGTGGTTCATAGGTTGGCCAGGCAGGCGTACCTATTCCTATTGGGATTGTTAAGTCGATAAATTTCATCTTGATCATCGTTTCCTTAGGTTCATTATTTCCAGCAATATAATGTGCGTGATACTTTTGAGCGTTAGCTCAAATATGTTTCTCCATAGGCTATAAGGGCATCCTCAAACATTGCCATGGGCGGCCTAACGAGACCGGCGCCCACTTGACCTACTCCCGCTTCCCTGTGGGCAATTCCTGTGTTGATTCGCGGTGTTATCCCCAATTCAACAACTTTGCGTATATCAATGCCTGTCGGAGAACCCCTAAATTCAAGATAAGGTATGGTAAAAAGCTTATGTTCTGCCACGGTTATCTCGTACATTTCCAGCGTTGTATTTAAGGCATCCTGAGGTGTACCACTAACGAATGTGACAATCGCTGGAGCAGCGGCCATTGCAAACCCACCAATGCCGACTGTTTCTGTAATTGTACTATCACCAATATCGGGATTTGCATCTTCACTAGAAAAACCCGGGAAATAAAGACCTTCAGGTACTCCGGCCGGAGCAGTGAACCATTGGTTACCCAAGCCACTCACCCGTATGCCAAAGTCAGTACCATTTCTAGCCATCGCGGTTACTACTGTGCTTCCTTCCACCCCGTGCGCTGCGTCTGCCATTGCTTTGCAGGCCGCCATCACCGGATTGAGCACGCTCAACGCATTGTCACCCAAAAAGGCCAACACTTCAGATGAGAGAGCACTATCCTTAGCGACACGGGAGATTAAAGGCGCGAGGTGCTTTGTAAATATGAGTGAGCCGGCTTTGTTCCGATTATGTCCTTCATCACCCATATGCAGCGCTTCAGCCAACAGAGCTCTGATGTCGATGCCCTCGCTAAGAGCTAGGGCGTCTGCTATCAGTGGGCCCATTTCATCGTTCATCCACTGCAGCTTGGCAATGACCTCCTCACTGTAAGCACCATAACGCAATACTTTTCCATATCCCTCATTTAGATTTGAATATGCCTGTATTCCATGTGTAACATCTTCTAGGACATAGACCTTCATCGATGGTGAAGTAACGCCAGCCATTGGACCAACGGTGTTATAATGATGACAGGGGGCAAATTCGATTTCTCCCGATTCAACCATTGAAATAGCTGCCTGCTCATTGGTAGCCATTCCCTCAAATAGCAACGCTCCAATGACTGCACCGCGCAAAGGACCAGACATGCGACCCCAACTTATAGGCGGGCCAGCGTGTAATAACATGTTTTCCTTTAAATTTGGAATAACCTCTCGAGCAGTGGCCACGCCTGTAAGTATAGGGCGAGCAGCAATCATTCGATCGGTTGCCTCAGCATTGGCTTGATCTATTTTGCTCATTGTTTACCCTCCAATTTTTATCCTATCTATATTTGACCATATTCTGATACTAGTCGCTTGAGATTAAGTTGAATTAGGTTCCTATTCAACTATTTCATCTTAGCCAACAACGACATTAGTTTTTCGTTTCCACCAGCGGGAGGTCGCCAATCTACATGGATGGCTTCAGCCCCTTGCTCTATAAGACTGTTATAAAAAATTTCCAAGCCAACGTTTATTCCAGAAAATTGAGAGGAAAACTTCTCTTGCGACGTCAATTCGTCTTTCGAAGATTGAACAAAAGTTAATCTCTGGCCCACATAATTGGCAGCTTCTATCGTATCTGTAAAGACAACTACCCCGATCTTCTGTAGCTCTAGAATCTGACTTTCGATCTCTTGGGGATCATCAGCAGTCCCTATTACGATGGCTACCACTTCTAAAATACGATTCTCCCTGCTTGATATCTGCACGGCTTCGATTATTGCCGGAGCCAGTTCGCTAACGGGGTTGATATGAGCACCTTCACCCAAAACAACATCGAGTAGGATGATTGTAACGTCTGGATCTTTCGCTTCCTGCAGCAAGCGACGAATTCGCAGATCGTTGTCCATCATCGGATGCAGTCGTCCTTGGGTAAAGTCGTCCTCTCCCAGATCGATTATTGTATGACCAGAACTGGTAAAGAGCTCCTGCATCGGCAGTGCTCCGCTTACCGAAACATTTGAATATAGGGGCGAAAGATAGGTGCGCAAAGCCGTTACTGCTTCATAGGCTAATGTTCCCCCAGAAAACAACCCTCTGAGGTAACCATCTTTCGTGTGTTTAGCTGCTTCGTCTCGATCTTGACCTAAGTTGAATGTATCAAGAGTATTAATTAAATCCACCGCCAGCTGGCCGGCATCTGCAAGATTTACCGCAAAATGCAGATTGCCTAAGCGACGGGCTGGAGGCGAGTAACCAATAAAATTGATTACCACGGGTTTTCCAGATTTTCGGGCAGCTTGCATAATTTCAATAGCAACTTTTGGCTCAGGTGGCTTACTCACGATGACGATGATCTTGGTGTCCCCATCGCGAGCCAACAGCTCCAATCCTTGTAAAGTGGTGATGGCTCCTATATCACCCGTTAGATCTCGTCCGCCGGTACCGAAAGCTTGGGTAATACCAGATCCGAGATTCGCGATTTCACTTACAATGGCCTGCAACCCTGTCCCCGACGCCCCGATCAATCCGATAGGACCCGTTCCAACTCGATTGGCAAAACCAAGGCCAATGCCGTTGATGATGGCGGTTCCGCAGTCTGGACCCATAACTAGCAAGCCTTTATCCCTGGCTGAATTCTTCAGCTTTAGCTCCTCATCTAACGGCACGTTATCGCTAAACAAAAAGACATTGCGATCCAAATCAATTGCTGTTCGGGCAACATCAGCTGCATATCGACCGGGTACTGAAATCAGAACCCAGCGCGAACTCGGCAATTGTTCAACGGCCGATTCCAGGCTCCGCGGCCGAAATTCGTGCGTCACACTGCTTCTACGTCTAGCTAATAATTCGTCTACCTGTGTTAAAGCAGATTCGGCAACGTCATCATTAGCGGCACTTACAACAATTAACAAATCATCTGAGCCCGCTGATGACGCGACACCAAGACCGCTAGCTGATAACAGATCTTTGTTTGCCGGAGTAGCCATCACGACCCCAGCATCGATAATATCAGGGAGCTCGACCAAGGATCGCTGCAATTGCATCAATACCACTGAATCGAAGTAGGAGCCTGGTCGAACTTCGTATTTTGTCACTGCCATATCACGACTCCTGTTAGGATATGATTCGTGCGATTTAAAGTACTTAATATCTGATTGCTCTTACAATTTTAAGCTAGAAGGGACTGGCTCAGAGTTGTTTCAATTTGCATCGACCAGAAGAGAAGTTGTTCATCACCATCCCATTTGCCAACAAGTTGCAACCCATAAGGTAATCCATCATCATTTTTGCCTGACGGAAGGGATAATGAGGGAAATCCGCAATGAGTCCAAGGCAAATTCATGACCGGGTCACCAGTGCTATGCAGTCCCTTTGGGGCAACTCCGGGAGCCGCTGGACTAATCCAAAGATCTATGCCCTTCTCGATCATTAGCTGAGACAAATGTGATCGTAATTCTTGCCTACTTTTCAACGCAAATGTGACTTCTTCAACTGATTTCTGCTTGCCCAGTAGAATCAGATGAGTCGTTCTTTCGTGGTAACGTTCTCCGAATTTTGCAAACCAATAGGCATGAACCTGAGCAGCTTCGGTTGCTAGAATCAAGAAATGACGCTTAACCAATTCGTTCATATGGGATAAAGCATTTACATGGCGAAGTTGATAGCCGGCTTCTTCCAGGTGGCCACATACATTCCAAAATTGTTCAAGACCCTCAGCAGAGGTATGTTCCATGTAAGGTCCCTGTATTGCTCCTAAAACAGGCTTTTTTGCAGTCGTAACCCTGCGCCAATCAGAGCAGAGCACACTAGCGGCTAAGCGCATACTTTGTGCATCTTGGGAGAATAGACCTACATGGTCAAGTGAAGGGGATAATGGAATGACACCATCACGAGGCACACGATCATATGTAGGTTTAAATCCCACAATTCCGCAAAACGCCGCCGGCCGATTGACCGAGCCGATCGTCTGGGTGCCGGTGGCGATTGGACATAGCTTGCCAGCCACAGCAGCCGCTGAGCCGCTACTCGAACCTCCTGGTGTATGTTCCAAATTATGTGGATTCCTGCTGGGACCCGGAGCAAAATAGGCAAACTCTGTGGTCACCGTTTTACCCAAAATCAATGCACCGGCATCTCGCAACCTTTTTACGCTACTAGCCTCATAGCCGGTCAGTTCCTCCGGAGGCAAGTCGCTTCCTGCTCTTGTTTCAAATCCGGCGACATGGAAAATGTCTTTCACTCCAATCGGGACTCCGAAAAGAGCAGGTCGGTTGTCGGGATCTGGATAACGTTCTTGAAGTTTTTTTGCGTCTCTGGATAAGCGCTCGAAACGATTTTCTTCCGGGGATAAAAGCCAATAGCGACGGCTCAAGCTTATTATATGCGTTTTCTAGTTCAGATAGATATGACTCCAAAACGACCGCGCCTGAACTAAGAAGTTTTACGAGGCTATCCAGCGGCGTCTCTAAAATATCTTGCATGGTCAATATTATTCAGTTATTGGATTCATATTTTCAGCCGCTAACAGGGCCGCATCAACGATATGTTGATAACCCGTACATCGGCACAAATTGCCGGATATGGCGTCCCGGATCTCCGCTTCGGTCGGGTTTTGCTTTTCTTCAAGGAAGGCAACCAAGGTCATCAAGAATCCGGGGGTGCAAAAACCACACTGCAAGCCATGTGCTTCCCAAAATGCTTCTTGGAGAGGGTGTAGTTGGCGATTGTTATTTGAATCCACCGATGCCAAACCTTCAACAGTCTGAATTTCATGACCATCTGCCTGAACTGCAAACATAATGCAGGATCGAACCGGAAGACCGTCAAACAAGATCGTGCAGGCTCCGCAGACTCCGTGCTCACAACCGACATGTGTACCGGTTAACTTCAAATCATGTCGCAAGAAATCACTGAGCAAAATTCTGGGTGTCACCTCCCGGCTAAATTCCAGGCCATTTACCTGAACTTTCACTGGATATTTATTGGTCATCAAATTCTGCTCTCTATCCTTAGTTGTCTATTTGTGATGCCCTCTGAAAAGCTTGTTTCAAGGCCCGAACAGTCAAGACTCGAGAAAGATGGCGGAGATAAGGAACGGAAGCGTGAATGGTGCCAGTTAATGACAACTCCTGTTCAACATTTGTGGCAACAGTTTCTAGCAACTCATCTGATCGTTGTTCATCCAAGAGCAAGCTCGCGGCGCCCTGGGCTTTTACAGGTGAATCACCGGCGTTTAGATAAACAATTCTTGCTTGGCGGCAAATATCATTGGCATCTAACCTCACCAGCGCGGCAACTCCTAATAGAGCATAATCGCCTTTACGACGAGCAAATTCAACAAAACTGTAGCCCGTACCCTCCGGCATCTTGGGAATCGATATCTCTACGATGATTTCAGTATCAGAAAGCGCGGTTGTAAATATTCCTTGAAAGAAATCGTCCGAGTTTACCCATCTTTCTCCAGTACGACTCTTCATTCGAACACGGCCGTCAAGGGCAACCAGCAATACAGGCAACTCAGCGGCAGGATCAGCATGGGCTAAACTGCCGCCAATCGTGCCTCGATTCCTAATCTGTGCATGGGCAATATGGGGCATTGTTTCATGAATCAATGGAGAATGATTTTTTACCAGAGGGTCATATTCAAGCTGCCTATGCCGGGTCATTGAGCCTATTAACAATTCACCTGAACTGGCATTCTTGACGTAAGAGAGATCGGTCAGCTTATTCAAGTCAACCATAACGGTAGGCTGTACAAGTCGAAAATTCATCGCCGGGATTAGACTCTGCCCCCCCGCAAGCAGCTTCGCTTCGTCACCATATTCTGCTATGATCTCAAGCGCCGAAGATAGCGACTCTGGAGCCAAATATTCAAAAGGCGCTGGCTTCATGTAGCGGGATCCTCTTCTCTGATGTGATGTGATGAACTATTGGTGGAATTAGTTCGGTATAATGGCAGATAAAGCCTGATCATTATCTTGAAATCATAACAAGTTGTCAACTGCTGGATTAAACAATGAGAAAGGTTTGTATTGTTGGAATTGGACAGATACCGGTACAAAAAATATATCAACCAAGTTTGCGAAAACTCGCCGCCGAAGCATGCCGACTGACGTTGGAGAATACTGGGGGTGCTCCGGTTGGTGCGTTATATGTCGGCAATATGCTTAGCGACGAATTACAACAACAGAAACACCTGGGCGCACTAATTGCCGACGAAGCAGGCTTAAGCGGAGTTGAAGCATTTCAGGTTCGGGCGGCAACGGCTGCGGGAGCAGCCGCACTAAGGGTAGGGTTTCTAGCTGTGAAAAGCGGAGCCGTGGAAACCGCGTTGATTGTCGGCGTTGAGAAAATGGGTAGCGGATTGGCCACGCCTGCACTTGCCAAAGCGCTTGATTCCAAGCGAGAGGTATCCGACGGGGCAACCTTGATCAGCCAAAATGCCAGACTAATGCGCCTCTATTTCGACACATATCATCCGCCTCCTGATGCGTTGGCTCATTTCTCGGTGAATAGCCATGACAATGCCCGAAATAATCCTAACGCCTTATTTGGAGATCGCGAGTACTCAAGCAAGGATATTCTTTCATCGCGAATAATATCGCCCCCAATCCGTCTCTTAGACTGTTCTCCGGTTTGTGATGGCGCCGCCGCTGTGCTTCTGGCTCCGAAAGAGCGGGCATACGAATTTACGAATAAGCCTGTGGAAGTTCTATCGTCATCCGTAGCAACCGATCGTTTTCGTATGGTGGATCGGTTGAATCCACTTTCTCTGGCTGCTGCTCAAGCATCGGCCGAGAGAGCATTAAAAGATGCTGAAATCAAGCGATCAGAACTAAGTTTATTTGAACTTCACGATGCCTTTAGCATCATGTCATGTCTCGCTCTTGAGGCTACAGGTTTTGCGTCCAGTGGAGAAGGATGGCGATTGGCAGCAGAGGGAGAAATCAGATTAGATGGACGAATCCCCATTAGCACGATGGGTGGGCTGAAGGCCAGAGGACATCCGATTGGAGCTACGGCACTATATCAGGCATGTGAAATTGTATTACAGCTGACCGGTTCTGCTGGGCCTAACCAGATACCTAACGCTAGATCTGCTCTCATGCAAAGTATTGGAGGCGTCGCCTCAACTGTCATCAGTCATATCTTCTCTATCTAGTAGGAAGTGTTTTCAGGTTTAGAACTACACTTGACTCAGCGGCGAACGTGAGCAGCATAGATCAGGCTCCCGGCAACCAAGATCCAGATTATTAATCCTACGGCCGAAACTACCAATCCAACCATTACGCTAGTCGGATTGAAGAACATTTCAATCTCATGCTCTCCAGCAGGAACCATTATTCCACGAAATAAGGCATTGGTCCGCAAAATTTCAGTCGTGTTTCCGTCAATAGTTGCTTCCCAACCTGGGTATAAAGCGTCCGTAACAATTAATAGAGCTGAAGAATTGCCGTTAATTTGAATGGAAATTCTCTCAGGCTGATAGTCAACAATCCTAACGGATGACTCACCATTCAAATTCTGCGAAGGGCGGGCGTCGCCAACCACGACTGCCGATTTAGCCGGATCAAAGGCAGGTGACTTCATGAATTCAATGCTTGATTCTATGTCAGGTCTGGACATCCACTCATGAACAACGAAGGCCCGTGGTAGAACATCTAGATTTTCATAAATCTTTACGTCCCCGGAATGTATCAACCGGTAATCACCAATAACTAGAGGATTAAAGGACTCATCCCGGCTATCCACTAAAACCGCTCCTCTCAATCGAAATGAGCCTTGACACCCTCCTTCTAGTCGGGAACCACAAGGAAAAAAGTGAATAGATTTGAGAACGGCCGGATGAGGGAATATGAAGCGGAACAGGTCTGGTTCGACTTGGGCCGGATGTAGCGTCCATTTCATACTGTCGATTGTTTCGATTTCCACCGGACCAGGCAGGCCTTCAGACATTATCCAGATTTCCGTAGCTTCGTAACCGGGCAGATAGCCAATCGACGCCGGTTGATCCCCTGGGTTCAGAGTGCGATTGTGTTGCAAATCAAAAAACAGACCATTGCGCCAGGCATCACTCACTTTGTCCGTTATTATGTATCTCGTATTAAATAAATCCATCCAGCGATCTTCGGGAATCTCGGTTAAATATTCTCGTAATCTTCCATCGGTAGAATTCTGGTCTTGCGGTAGTAATAGGCTAATTAGCTGCGTATAAGATTGTAAGGGCAAGATCCCTCCATCAAACCCATCTACTGAGGGCAGATCATAAGCGAGTGCTAAGTTTGGTCCAATAATTTCTTTCTGTTTTATGGCGATCGTGTAATCATACTGAGCATCCTCAGATAATTGGCCAGAGTAGATCGTATCAATATCCGGTTGATCTCCAACGTCGAAAAAAATGTCAGATAAACTTAAGAACCTTGCAGGTGGCTGCTGGCAGTCTGCATCCGAGAGAGTGCAGTTTTCACCCGCCCATAAGCGGGTCACGGGTGGTCTTATATCTTCATAAGCCTCGGGAGTTGTCGGCACTGCATATGACAAAGATCTTGAAGCAACAAACAGGCTGATCAAGGCGAGTGTTGCAATACCTGTAACAAAAAGATTCTTGCGATTTCGAATCTGACTAAAACCAAAAATAAGCAAGACGATGAGAGCCAACTCTAATAACCAAACAGCGATTGATTCGATATTAGGCGATTCAACTGTGATTTCGGCCCCAACCGGTACAAAAGGGGATAGAAATTCGGCAAGAAACCCCCATATTACGAGCGCCGACACAAAGATTAGGCTAACAATCAACGGTAGTCGCAAAAATCGAGCGAGGTTTTCGTCATTAGGTTTCTGAAGGATAACCTGGAGTCCGAGACCTCCTAGCATAGCGACCACAAGAGCATACAGAATCAGCCAGCGGGCAGGCGCCCGAAACAAATCAAATCCCGGAAGACGCGCGAGTAAATGGTTGAAGGGATTGAAAAGGCCAAACGCGAGGAAGATAGAAGCAATCAACATTACTATTAGAACTTTTACAATCGGTTCCTTTCGTTTGACTAAGATCCCGATAACAGCCAAAAACAATGCGGTCAAGGGAAGCATCGCAACATATTCGCTAAAAAGGGTCTGTTCGTAAAGAGGCAGCAATGACTTGGTTAGTACTAATGGATTCAATGAAAATGAGAGCACTTCATTGACGGGCAATCCTTGTTGTCTACTAGATTGGGAAACTAATTCAAGTGTTGGTATCAGTTGCGCACCCGCAATCAAGATTGCCAACAAACCGCCAATAAGCAATGGCAAAGTCGCATAGACGAGTTTGTTAATAACAAAACCCAGCCGGGAAAAAATGCGCTTGTTCTCAATATGTTCTTCTGACAATTGTAAAAATGACCTAACGCCTAACCACAATAACACCCCAACACCGGTTATAAAGAATGTTTGAGTGTGTCCGCTTAGTAATTGAAGCGAAAAGAGCAGAGCCAAAGCCAATGATAATTTAACGAAATTTTTCCATTTGCTGGAGGTTGGATACCAAAGACAAGTTACGAACAAGAACCAAGGAAGCCAAACCATGCCTTGAATCTGATTTACATGCTCCACCTGGGCGGTTAAGTATCCACCAAGACCAAACATCAGACCTGAAAATATGGCTGGACCCCGACTGAGAGAGAGGCAAGTTCGGCAGGCTAAATAGGCTCCCATAGCACCTATGAAAAGATGCGTAATTATGATGGCACTTATTGCATAATGGGCCGGCAACAATAACCAGTATGGCCAGTTTAAAGGATAGAAGAAACCAACTTGGCTATTGGCCAGAAACGGTGCTCCCATAAAAAGGTTTGGATTCCAAAGAGGTAATCGACCCGACTGTAGGGCTTGAGAAGCTGCTTGCCAGTAGGGATAAAAGTAAAGAAAAAGGTCTCCCCGAGCCAGCACTAATCTGGAGAAAATTAGCTTATTAAAAAACAAAAGAAGTGCCGTTACGATGGCAACAACAGGCGCCAGCATAATGAAAAAACTAAAGGTGAGCATCTTAAAACTTTTTCGCTCACCAATTTCTCCACTTTTCATGACAAACCTTTAATTTGGCTCAATTGAATAAAGGACCAGCCCCGACTCGTGAAGACTAGAAGATGTTGTATCTACCTCAATCAGTTTAAAACCTGATTCATTGACCGCCCGGATAATTGGTCCAGCGATGGCATTATCTGGGACAACAAGATAACGAGGGTTTTCCTCTCGGCCAAAAACGAGTAAATCTTCCTGCAGCGAATGAAAATCTGGAAACCAGCTTATATAGGTCCGACTTTCGAAAAGAGTGTACCGTAATTGCCAGCTAAACCAGTGATCATACAGAACAGTTCCATACGGTGCATCTTCAAGTTGTTCGACTAACCTGGATATGCCTCGATCAGCTTCTGGTTGCCCACCTATTGGCAACAATCCTTGATATGCATCACGAATACCTTCACTTTGCAATACTAGGAATATGATCGGTATAAGCCAAATTGAACGGTTAATAGTTGCTCTATATTTTTCCATGGAAGGCATTTCAGCCTGGATGAAGAAAATGATCCGCAGGACAAATCGGGCTAGCACAATGCCAACTAAGGGTAACAAGGGTAATAAATATCTATCCCAGGCCGGGATTGCAATAAGCCAGTGGAGAATAAAATAGCCGATCAAAAACAGAGCCAGTATCTGATCGATGACAGTCGACCTATCTTCGTCATGAATCAGCAGAGCCAAGTATAAAGGCATGGTCAATATGACCATAAATAACAATATTTCTGAATGAAGCATAAAACGCCACTGTCTTGCCCAAACCTCTAATCTAGGCCACAGTTCCCAAGAATAAGAAACGCGTAAACCACCAAACGAGGACAACTGCTCGTTAGCCACCGTCAACGAACCGTTTCGGAGGAGCTCCCATAAGATGACTATTGCTACACAAAACAGAAATCCAATCAACCATCGTTTCCATCTATCCCAACGCCAAAACCCAACAGTCGCCAAGCCAATAACAAGTGGAAGAAATAACCAGGCTTGATACTTCGTGGCAACAGCCAAACCAAAGAAAAGACCGGCTAATAAGGCACTGCGTTTTGTCGTCCTAACGTTAATCAGGCTACCCTCAATGGGACCAAAAAAACGGCGACCTGCACTGAAACTAACGGCAGCCAAAGACATTGTTACCCAAAATGTCAGCAACGGATCTGTAAAAGCAGTGCCGGAAAATTGAATTGCTAGAGGCGAAAAAGCAACGAACGCGGCCGCTAATACTGTGATTAATTCTTCTCTAAACAATCGCCAGGCTAATAGACCGGTGGCTGGAATCAGCATCACCGAAGCCGCGAAATTTGGCATCCTGGCTGCCCAATCGACTGGCCCGAACAGAGGATAAAACAGAGCTTGCAGGTAGAAAAGTAACGGGGGTTTGTCTACTACTTGATTTATGAGGAGAGGCTCTCGGCCGACAGCGATCAACCGAGACCAATAAGCGAAAAGTGCTTCATCAGGATGAAAAGTATTAAAGAAAAATCCACGATAGCGCAGAAAAACGGCCGCGGCAACTAGGATAATCAGTGAGATCTTAGCTCGAGTAGGCATTTCTAATTAAATTCGCTATCTCTGCTTTTAACGGTCATCGAACGTAATTGTGGGGTGAATTTCACGCTTGAGCAATATAACAACTGCCTCTACGCTACGCCAATCGCCGCGTCTGAAATTCCACGAGAGATATGGTTCCGGTATAATCGGATGCTTATGATAAGAAACAGTGTCCCAATCAAAGCTCTAATTCTAGATATGGATGGCGTTTTATGGCATGATGAAACACCAGTTCCTGGCCTAACAGAGTTTTTTGAAACCTTGAATAGACATAAACTGAGCTTCGTTTTAGCAACAAATAATGCTACGAAAACTTCTGCCCAATATGTCCAAAAACTTGCTCGTTTTGATGTTGAGGTTCATCCAGACCAGATTCTAACCTCCTCGGAAGCTACTGCCCTATTCTTAAGAGAGAAATATCCTGGAAGCAAACGTGCTTACGTCATTGGTGAAATCGGCTTGTTTGTAGCATTGCAAGACCAGGGTTTTTTAGTGGTGAATGATGAGATGCCCTCAGACGATATTACCGATGTGGATTTTGTGGTAGTCGGAATGACGCGGCATGTTTGTTACGCTGACTTTGCGGTCGGGTCAAGTTTCATAAATCACGGCGCGACTTTTATAGGTACTAACCCAGATGTTACCTTTCCAACTGAAAAAGGCATTTTACCTGGAGCCGGCTCGCTCCTGGCATTCTTGGAAGCTGCTACGAGCAAGAAACCAATTGTCATTGGCAAGCCAAATATTGGTATTTTTATGGAGGCTCTTCAACGGCTGAGTGCCGTACCCGGAGAAACGTTTATGGTGGGTGATAGATTGAATACTGATATCGCCGGAGCTCAAAAGGCAGGTATAGGAACGATACTACTGCTATCAGGTGTAACCACAGAAGCACAATTGGCCAACTCTGATATCCAACCAGATCATATATTTTCTGACCTACAGAAGCTTACAATCTACCTTACTTCTGTAGGTGATCGGCTTTATAAAGAATGAAAAAGATGGTGAACATTTACGATCTTGATTTTTCATCATTGACACAGTTCGTGCTGGATCTTGGCCACCCTACTTATCGAGCAGAGCAAATATGGCGCTGGTTGTATAGGCAATATGTTGCTGATTTTGATGAAATGACAAACTTACCGAGCGTCATGAGAAAGGATCTGGCAGATAATGCCCAGATATTGAATTATGCGGCCGTTAGCTCTCAATCGTCAGCTGATGGTCACACAATCAAGAAACTATTTGAGCTGTCAGATGGCACTTTAATTGAGACTGTGTTAATGCGCTATGACAAACGTCGAACACTGTGTATTAGCACTCAGGCTGGCTGTGCGATGGGTTGTGTCTTTTGCGCGACCGGCCAGATGGGATTTGCCCGTAACCTTTCAGCAGGAGAGATATTGGGTCAAGTAGTCATTTTTGCCCGTGAACTGGCTGAAATGGAACTGCGCATCACCAATATCGTTATGATGGGCATGGGAGAACCCCTGCATAACTACGAAAATACCCTTTCAAGCTTAGACACCCTTATTCATGAAAAAGGGATCAATCTTAGTGCCAGAAAAATCACAATCTCAACTGTTGGGTTAGTGCCCGCGATCCTACGCTATGCAGACGAAGGTAGACAAACACCGTTGGCGGTTTCACTCCACGCGGCGACTGATGAAGAAAGAAATCGCCTAATTCCCGTAAATAGGCGTTGGCCTTTAGCAGAATTAATGGATGCTTGCCGTTATTACATTGGCCGGACGGGGCGACGCCTGACTTTTGAATGGGCCTTAATAGCCGGTGAAAATGACACCATTGAACAGGCACAACGCTTAGGAAGGCTTGTTCATGGCATGATGTGTCACGTCAACTTAATCCCATTGAATCCAACAGCCGGATACCATGGCCAACCTTCATCAAGAGAACAAGTAGCCAAATTTCAGCAAGTATTGAAGGAATTCGGAGTCTCGAGCACAGTCCGGGTTCGTCGAGGAATTGAGATACAGGCAGGATGTGGACAACTGCGCGACCGAGTTATTGGGGACTGAAAATTTCTTAGCGAAGATTTCCGAGCGGTTGCAACGCACTGTTGAAAAAGCGGATTTCGAAATGCAGGTGGGAGCCAGAAGATCTTCCAGTGTTCCCTGTATAGCCAATGCGTTGACCTTGATTTACAACTTGACCAGGGGAAACATTTATCCCACTTAAATGAGCATAATACGTCTCGTAACCGTTCCCGTGATTAACTACAATGAGATTCCCATAGCCATAAACGTTCCATCCTGCCCAGGTCACTGTTCCCGTATCAGAGGCTATCACAGGATTCCCTTCGGGTAAACCAATATCAATTGCTGGATGACCATACCAGTAATTTTGAGTAATTCTTCTATAACTGACCGGCCAAACAAATACGCCTGTTCCCTGTACCAGGGCTGTTATACCTGATCCAATTGAATCTGAAGTCGATGGTCGAGAAGGTAGTTGAGGGGCTGACCAGAACCAAACTTGGCGCGTTGCACCCGGAACCATTATCTGAGTGTCCGGATATAGACGATAAGGAAATTCAAGATTGTTCGGCTCGTATCCAATGATTTCCTCCATCGGGACAATATACAATTCTGCCAAACCTTCTAAAGTGTCGCCGGGTAATACATCATGAAGAACACCGTCCAAAGGCAAAATAGTCAGTACATCTCCCGGCTGGAGAGCACTTGCCTCCTCGCTTAAAAACGCATTCCCCCCCAGCAACGTTTCAGGTTTAATGCCAAACTGCTCCGAAATGCCGATAGGAGTATCAAGTGCTTGAACCGTATAGGTGATCAGACTGTGTTCCGGTCTCCTGCCTTCAAATGTAAAGGGATCGAGATTTGGCGACAGGCTATTATTTACCAGTATTGGAACACCTGACAAATCTATGCCCTGTTCAGGCTGAGAACTAACGGAGGCGAAAGCCAACAACTGTTGGTCAGCAGTCGTTGCGAGCGGTCGATCATCACTGGCACCGGCAAACCCCAGGTCAACTAAGTCACCCATTGGGGCGATTTTGGCTGCAATATAGAACAATACAGCAACCACGACTAGAGCCAAATGGCCACCATATCGTTGATTAAGTCGTTTATCCTTTTTCATATCAGTCAGCGCCAATCAGGCGACGTCGGATGCTACCACAAGCCCTTATAACAACAAGTGCGGGTCGCCAATAGCGGCCCGCACTTTAACCAGGTATTCATTTGATACAGGGCAGATAATTATAAAAGAACAATGAATTGTCCAAGTATCCGACCTTCTGCGTCGGGTTACGAAATTCTATTACATCATATCCCGTGTTAATGTCTCTAAAAATTCGTAATTGGTGCGAGTCTCTCGCATTCTTTGCAAGACCGCGCCAGTAGCACTGCTCATGTCATAGCCAGGTGTATCCATAAGATGAGCTAACATTCGGCGCATTGTATACACTCGTTGCAACTCATCTCCCGATAGTAAGAGCTCTTCCCGTCGTGTACTAGATTTTTCAATATCATACGCTGGGAATATCCGCCGCTCTTGGAGCCTTCGGCTTAACACCAACTCCATGTTCCCCGTGCCCTTGAACTCTTCGTAAATTACATCGTCCATTCGGCTTCCGGTGTCTACCAGACAAGTACCTATGATCGTTAAGCTACCGCCGAATTCGATATTGCGGGCAGCGCCAAAAAATCGTTTTGGCGGATAGAGGGCGGAAGGATCGAGACCCCCCGACAGTGTGCGACCACTAGGAGCAACTACCAAATTGTATGCTCTAGCTAATCTTGTAATCGAGTCTAATAATATAACCACATCGAGACCGGATTCCACGAGGCGTTTAGCACGAGCCAAAGCCATCTCTGCTACTCGACAATGCATCTTCACCGGCTCGTCAAAAGTGGAACTTACAACTTCTCCTGCTACTGATCTTTGCATATCAGTCACCTCTTCAGGGCGTTCACCTATCAAGGCAATCATAAGATGGATGTCGGAATAGTTGGAGGATATTCCATTGGCGATGTCCTTGAGAACAGTGGTCTTACCAGCCTTTGGAGGGGATACGATTAATCCACGTTGACCCCGGCCGATTGGGGCAATCAGATCTAGCATACGGGTAGATAGGATGTTCGGCTCCTTTTCCAATTTTAATTTCACTTCGGGAAAAATAGGCGTCAGCGTTCCAAAGTGGGGCCTTTTTTTGGATAGCTCTGGGTCTTGGCCATTTACAGCCTCTACTCGCAGCAAACTATAATATTTTTCATTATCCTTAGGCGCCCTCACCTGGCCTGCAACCATGTCGCCAGTTCTCATGCCAATTCTTCGGATTTGAGAGCTTGACACATAGATATCATTGGGGCCCGGTAGATAATTGTCGGGTCTAAGAAATCCCATTGTTTGTTTATCGTCCTCTACAATTTCAAGGACGCCCCCACGAAACTCATTACCTTGCGATTTAGCTTTGGCCCTGAGTATCTCAATGATCAAATCCTGTTTCTTGAGACCGGTATAACCTGAAACTCCCATATCCCGGGCCATTTCACGCAGGTCGTTCACATTTTTGGATTCAAGTCCAGCAATGTCCATACTTCTTTCTCCGAAATTCTCGGCCACGGACAGTCCGTAGCAACTATAAGTTGTAACTATTTGGTAGGTGTATACGTAGGGTTCAATACTCTATTGTTCGCGCCCTTATGCTCCTTGATAGTACGTTTACTGATGGGCAAGTTTTGTGTCAAGCAATCAAGATTCACAAATCTGGTCAATGTTGAGCTACCCTGTGCTCACAATCGCTTATGTTTATTAACAAATTATTGTGTTAAATATTTGTACAGGGCGCTCACCGACGAGAAAGCCTCTCCGTCTCGTCGATATTCGAGGGGACTGTAAACAAGCTACCACAAGGGCATTTAGAGTATAACATGGCCCAAAGGCTCAGTCAATCAGAATTGAATCAGAATTTTCAAAGATGCGATTTGATTTAGCCCATATCATATGTGCGAACGAATTCCTCGACTTTTTCTACAAAATGACGGTTGCCTATAAAGAGTGGAACTCGTTGGTGTAGATTGGTTGGGATTATATTACGTATTGATTCCTGTCCATTTGAAGCATAGCCTCCTGCTTGTTCGACTAAATAGGCAAGAGGTCCCGCCTCATAAAGCAATCTTAATTTGCCATTCGGTTTTGTTTTTTGGCCAGGGTACATGAAAACGCCACCCATCAACAAGTTTCGATGGAAGTCAGCTACCAAGGAACCTATGTATCGTTCAGACAGTGGCTTGTGATCATCACTATACTTTAGCCAATCAGCATATTTTCTAATTCCTTCTGACCAACTTTCTCTATACGAAAAGTTTGCACTGTAATAATTGGGAGGATCAGGAAGCGAGATACGCTCGTGCGAAAGTAAAAATTCGCCAACGTCGGGATCAAGGGTAAATCCATGGACACCAGAACCACTCGTGTATACCAACATGGTGCTTGTTCCATATAACACATAGCCTGCCGCTACCAAATCCCGCGCAGGCTGCAGACAATCCTCGAGGCGACCACGCGTATCCCAGTCAAGACATCGATAAATGCCAAATATTGTGCCTGTGCTGACATTTACGTCGATGTTTGTGGAACCATCTAATGGATCGTAGACGAGAACATAACGGCCTTTAGAATACTTCTCAGGAATCGGGATAATATCTTCGTGTTCTTCGGATGCTAGGACGCATAGGCGACCTGTATGATCACACACCCGGTGAATAACCCGATCTGCATACAGGTCAAGTTTTCGCTGCTCCTCTCCCTGTATGTTCACAGTTCCTGAAAGACCAAGAATGTCAATAAGCCCGGCCCTTAGCGTCTTCGCCGAGATGGCCTTTGCTGCCAAAGCGATGTCATAGAGCAAATTGGTGAAGTCGCCAATCGCATATTCTGGCTGGCTATCCAAAACAAAACGTTCTATTGTGATGATTCTTTGCATGGAAATTGGATGCTTTAGGCAGTAAATAATAAGAGATAGTAAGCAATTGCCATGGACCAGACAAGGCTGTCAATCCTGTCAAGTGCACCACCATGTCCCGGAAGTAAGTTTCCGGAATCTTTAACGGCAACCGACCGCTTTAGTAATGATACGCCAAGATCACCGACCGGACTAATAACCGAAACCAAAATTCCCAGCACCAAGGCCAGGGTAATATTTAGATCTAAAAAAAATGCTATTGCTACTGTGAAAATCGTGCCAACAATCACCCCACCGACATATCCTTCGATGGTTTTGTTTGGACTCAACTTCGGGGACAATTTGTGCCGGCCGAAGCTTTTGCCAAAAATATAGGCACCTGAGTCAGCAATCCACGTACCAAGCATTGCCAAGGCCGTCCAGGCTGCAGCATTTTCAATATCTAAACCTCGCAATCGAAAGAAATGACTCCCTAGCCATCCTAAAAGAACAATGGCAGCGATGCTGGCCATCCAGGAACCTGGAGCATTCTCTCCCTCGCGTTTTTCATACAGCCATAAGGCATAACCCAATATAACCAGCAAACTTATGAGCATTGCCAAGGGAAGCAAATCAAAGGTTAAACTCAGATTTGGAAAAAGCATCGTTAGGACTGGTTCCGGCAATATCCACTGGGCAAATGCGAACGGAAATAGAATCCAGAGTGGCGTTCGCCAACCTAGCTTCTTCGTTAATCTTGTAAACTCGAGTAAGGCTATCGTCAGTAGCGCCGCAAATGGGAGAAAATAGAACCAGTCTCCTAGATAGATAAGAAACAGGGTGAGGGGACCGAGGGTAAAGACGACCAGGGCTCTTCTAAGAAGATCTGGCATTATTGATCCACCGGCTAAGATTCAGAGAGCAAACCATAGCGCCTTTCACGCTTGTCATATGCGACCAGGGCCGAATAAAGTTGCTCGCGGCCAAAATCAGGCCAATATTCTGGGGCAGCATAAAATTCAGCATAAGCAGCCTGCCAGATGAGAAAGTTGCTAACACGCAATTCCCCGCTCGTTCGAATGACCAGATCCGGATCCGGAAGACCGCCCGTAAACAAGTAACTACTAAATATTTCTTCAGTAAGCTCTTCAGACCGGATGTCGTCGGCCAACATTTGTTGGACCGCGTGCAAGATTTCTGCTCGACCACCATAATTGAAAGCAACGTTCAAAATCAAGCGATTGTTATCTTTTGTTAACTCAAGCGCGCGCAGAACTTTCTTTTGTAAGTCCGGATCGATTCCACTCAGGTCCCCCAAATGATGAAAGCAAACTCCTTGAGCATGTAACTCATTCAGTTCTTGATCTAGAACCCGACGAAATATCCTCATTAATCCTCGGACTTCCGTTTCTGGTCTTCCCCAGTTTTCAGTTGAAAACGCATATATTGTTAAGATCTGAACGCTAAACTCAACACAGGCATCTATTATTCTCCTCAGATTCTCGACTCCTGCTCGGTGGCCAGCTTGACGAGGTAATCCGCGTTGCTTTGCCCAGCGGCCATTGCCATCCATGATAATCGCGATGTGGGTTGGCAAATTAAATCCTGTTATGTCTAATTGTTTCTTCTGCCTTGGCATTAAGTTTAGACTTCCATTATCTCGGCTTCTTTTCGTTGGCCAAGTACGTCTATCGCCGCAGTATATTTATCGGTCAGTTCTTGTAAATCATTTTGCGAGATATAGAACTGATTCTCCGAGATCATCTTTTCGTCTTTCATCTCACGAAGATCATTCAGTGTGTCGCGCCGAACATTACGCACTGCCACTTTTGCTTCCTCAACACGCTTACGAACTAAACGAGTCAAATCTCGGCGGCGTTCTTCAGTCAACCTAGGAATATTAAGACGGATAATCTTTCCATCGCTATTAGGTGTAAGGCCCAAATCAGATTTAAGAATTGCACGTTCAATTGCCGCAACGGAGCTCTGATCAAAAGAACGAATTGCCAACTGTTGTGGTTCTGGAACAGAAATTGTCGCTACCTGATTGAGTGGCAACAACGCACCATAGACTTCAACTTCTAATCTGTCAAGTAAATGAGGTGAAGCACGACCCGTTCGATATGATTGGAGATCTGTTTCAAGCGCTGAAACTCCCCCCCTCATTCTGCTTTCCGCATCGCTTAACAATTCGTTTATCATTGGACTCTCCACCTCCAGGGCTGAGCTAGCTCAAGGGCCGCTAATCTCAGTACCAACATCCTCACCTAGCACAAGCCTTTTTACGCTGTCGCTTTGCCACAAATTTAGGACTACGATAGGTAAATCGTTTTCCATACATAGTGAGATGGCTGTGCTGTCCATGAACCGCAGGCGCATATTGAGCGCCTCAATATAAGATAATTTGTCGAATCGATTGGCATTCGAATTTATCTCCGGGTCATCATCATATACTCCATCAACCTTGGTCGCTTTGACAAGCACTTGAGATCCAAGTTCCATCGCTCTAAGCGCACCAGCCGTATCGGTGGTGAAATATGGGTTTCCAGTGCCACCACCAAAAATGACTACTCGCGCTTTCTGCAAATGGCGAATCGCCCTGAGACGGATATAAGGTTCAGCGACTAATCTCATTTCGATGGCCGTTTGTACTCGGGTAACAATACCGAGTCGCTCCAGAGCATCTTGCAAGGCAAGCGCATTCATGACTGTTCCGATCATTCCCATATGATCGGCCGTCGCTTGCTCCATCCCCTGCTTGACACCTACGGAACCACGCCAGAGATTACCAGCACCGATAACAATGGCAACCTCAACTCCCAGATCGTAAACGTCCTTTACGATTTGGGCAACCTCCTTTGCTCGGATTGGGTCAATACCAAATCCGCCGGGCCCTGCCAACGCTTCGCCACCCATTTTAAGTACAATACGATCGTACCGTAACTCAGGCACTATATTCAGTCTCCGTATTTTTCACGTTGTGATTCTTTAGCTGATCTAAGATTTACAGATTTTCGCCTAACTCATAGCGTACAAATCTGCGAACCACGATATTTTCGGCGAGAATCCGTCTGGCATCTAAAACAAGATCTTTGACTTTAACTTCATCATCTTTTACGAAGGGTTGTTCCAAAAGACAAACCTCTTCATAAAATTTGTTTAGCTTTCCTTCTACTATCTTTTCGACAATATCCGCTGGTTTTCCTTCTGCATTCGCCTGATTTTTGAATTCGTCAACTTTTTTATCTATATCAGCCTCAGGCACATCTTGCTTACTAACATACTTTGGATCCATCGCAGCCACATGTAATACCAGTTCATGGGCTAAGGTCTGGAATTTCTCATTATCGGCAACAAAATCAGTTTCACAATTCAATTCGACCAGAACACCCACTCGGCCACCAGGATGCGAATAGACTTCAATTACTCCTTCAGTTGCTGCTCGTCCGGATCGCTTTGCCGCTTGTACAGCCCCCTTCTTCCGTAAAATACCAGCCGCCTCTTCATAATCGCCGTTGGTCTCTTCTAGTGCTTTTTTTGCTTCTAATACACCTGCGCCTGTCTCTCCTCGCAGCTCTTTGATCATCTCTATCGTGATGTCCATTTTTGTTCAGAATCTCCTATTTTTCCTCGCTCTTGCCCCTGTCACTAAACAAAAGTGGCAAGTTTTCCTTAAAAACTATTATTCATTTTCCTCATCGGCGCCTACAATTTCAGCGGCATCACCTTCCGCTGGTTCAACCGTTTCCTCTGTGTTTTCAGCTGATGATTCTGTTTCAGCCGACTCTGGAGCCTCTTCTTTCTTTTCTGGAGTTTTACCTTCAGCAGGTTCTTCAGACTTCTTATCATCGCCATTAGAACCAAAACCGCCCTCTCGCAATTTTGCTAAGGTTGCTTCGCCCAGCAGTCGCTCATCGGCCGCATCATCCAAATCTTCATAATCAATTCCATAGGTATCGAAATCAGAGATCTCCGATACAACCATTTCTTCACGCAAGACAATTCCTTCGAGGGCTGCGTCAGCCATTTTGCTGGTAATGAGTTTGATAGCCCGAATCGCATCATCATTTGATGGGATAATATAATCAATCGAATCAGGATCACAATTTGTGTCCACCATGGCAATGATCGGGATGTTGAGAATATTGGCTTCGCGTATCGCAGTTTCCTCATGGTTTACATCCACAATAAAAAGAATTTTGGGTAGGCCACGCATTTTACGTATACCACCCAATCTGCCATTCAGTCTGCTGATCTCGCGGGTGAGTTGAAGACGTTCTTTTTTCTTTAATAGCTCGAATTCTCCAGCCTCTCTGCGCTCTTCCAGGCGATCCAGATGATAAATACGCTGGCTAATCGTTTTCCAATTGGTTAGCGTACCTCCTAACCATCGTTCATTAACATATGGTTGTGAAGCGCGCGTTGCCTCATGGGCGACCGTATCCTGAGCCTGTCGCTTCGTGCCTACAAACAGAATCTCACCAGCCTCGCTGACGATATCTCGAACTAGATTAAAGGCACTCTCGATGTTTATAATCGTTTGTTGCAGATCCAATATATGGATACCGTTACGCTCTGTGAAAATATACGGCCTCATCTTTGGATTCCAGCGACGAGTACGATGACCAAAATGGACGCCTGTTTCCAGCAAAGCTTTCATTGATACTACTGACATGGGGGAACCACTCCTTATTGTGTTTTATACTTCCGTACTTCTCAACCTGGGTAGAACTTGCAGTTACAAACCGGGTGGTCTCCACAAGCACACCTGCCACAGTCAAAGTACGTGCGAATTTTGTGCATACAGCACTAACATTTACTGGTGTCAACCAGCCGAGGAATTATAACTATTGTGCTAAATTAGGCAACTGTGGGATAAGTGAGCCTGCTTGAGAGGGTGAACCATAATCGAGTAGTGCCATTGCAAGGAGCGACCCGTTCCGTAGGAGTTAATAATAGTCGGCTACCCACTGCATATTTTACACTCAAATCATAGAATTAATTTCATGCCTAATGAACATTCTCAGTAATCTAAATTGGCAAATAAAAATGATTCCCATTATTCATGACAGTTTTGGCAACGACCATATATTTCTAATAAGTGACCCTCGATATTAAATCCGTACTTGCTGCCTATGATCTCTTCAATTTCCAGCAATGTGCAATCTTTAAATTCAATTACATCTTGACACCGGGAACACACTAGATGATGATGATGTCCTTCTTCTAAAAGAATGTAGTGCGCGGCAGCTGTTCCCTGGTAGACCGGCCGAATTAAACCCAGTTCGGTAAGCAAATCTAGGGTTCGATAAACAGTCATGCGTCCAACTTTTGGCGCATTTTCGCGCACACGGTCAACCAATTCATCAGCGCTTAGATGTCCCTTGCAAGTTAGCAACGTATTCAGTATGGCCTGACGTGCATCAGTGAGTCGGTAGCCATTGTCTAATATAGCTTTGGTCATTGAATCCCGGCGTTCATCCATCTATTTACCTTGTTAATTTTCCCGACAACTTACCAACGGAATCTAATCCAATTGACAGCAATTCCGCGTTTTGGTGCGAACAGGAAGACGATCGCAAAAATTGCGGTGGCCGTCAAAACCACAGCAGGTCCTGAAGCGATATTTACATAATACGATGCATAAACGCCTATAACACCCGAGGTGGCGCCAATAAGCGCCGACACTGCCATCATTGGCGGTAGACGACGTGTCAATAGAGACGCAGCAGCCGCTGGGGTCACAAGCATTGCCAGCATCAAGGCAATACCGACTACTTGAAGGGAAACCACAATCGTGATAGCAATAAGAACTAGCAGCAAGTATCGCAAAAATCTATCCGGCAACCTTAATGTCTTTGCTAGTATCGGGTCAAAGGAGATCACCAAGAATTCCTTGTACAGGAGAAATATGGTAGTGAGCACGATTACCCCCAAAACTATCGTAACCCAAACGTCGGTTTTATCTACCCCGAGCAAATTTCCGAATAGAAAGTGAGCCAAATCAATGGTGTAGTTATCTGTTGCCGATAACATGGCCACGCCTAAAGCAAAGAAACCTGCAAAGATAACACCAATAGCAGTATCCTCTTTGACCAGACCTCTGCTAGTTAGTGCTCCGATACCCAAGGCGGTAAGAATACCCATGATTAAAGCACCAATGGCGAGTGGCCAACCCAGGAGGAAGGCCACCACGACTCCCGGAAGGATCGTATGCGCCATGGCGTCGCCGAAAAAAGCCATTCCTCGAAGTACGATGTATGTGCCAAGAACAGAACAGACGATGCCCACCACTACAGCGGCTATCAATGCCCTGACGACAAATTCAAAACCTAACGGTTCTATTAGCCAATCAAAAAGAACCATCTTTGATCTAATCCAAGGTCAAGACAAACTTATCGAAACTTTCATATTTTCGAACCTATAGAGCTAATTGGAATGTTTTCTCCTTCGTCGCAACAACTGTCAGTGAAAACGATTTGTTCTTCTTCATTTTCGATAATGTGCAGATGATCTCCGTATCCCATAACCAGGTTCTGCTGTGTAAGCACATCTCCAGCCGGGCCGAAGGCAATGACTCGGCCATTGAGCAGCAGGATTAAATCAAAATGGGCCGCTGCTAGGTTAAGATCGTGAGTTGCTACTAGGACAGTGACGCTATCCTTTCGTAAGGAACCAAGAATCTCCAAGATAGCAGCATGGTTTGGCGCATCCAGTCCTGAAAATGGCTCATCCATTAGCAAGATATCCGCCTCTTGGGCCAGGGCTCTGGCGATAAAAACGCGTTGCTGCTGACCGCCTGACAGTTGGCCAATCTGTTGGTCCGCAAGATGGCTAGCGTTTACTCGACTCAAGCATCGATCAACAATTTCCCAATCTCGCCGTTTAGGCCAACGAAAGAAACCTATCTGTCCGATCCGTCCCATCATAACCACATCTTTAACAGAAACTGGAAATGACCAATCTATCTGACTTCTTTGAGGTACGTAAGCAATGCAAATATGGCTGTCTGGTTCATAACCATAAACATTTATGCTACCTTTAATTGGCTTCAGAGTGCCTACAATCGATTGGAAGAGAGTGCTTTTCCCGGCGCCATTCGGACCAACAACGGCCATTTGTTGACCGGCTTCTACTGAAAAGGTGACATCGGCAAGCGCATATTGCCCTCGTCCGGTTGGTCCATTGTGCTGAGGAACAACGCCTTCAGATCCGGTTGCATAAGAAACTGCTAATCCTTGTACAGCTAGCGTCGGTGCCCCATCCACGTGGCTCACACCACGCATCTGAATTCGATTTTTGAGTTTAATCATGGATTCGTTCCCGTCGTGTTCTCGAAATTTTCCTGTGCGTCATCTCAATATAGCGTCTTTAGGTGAGCATTGCCTAGCTAGCGAAGTCCGTATTCCAATGTCTCAATATTCTTTTTCATCATCTTGATATATGTATCGGCCTCGCTGCCCACCGTTCCCAACGCGCCAGTATATAGGTCAAGTGTGTGAACCACAGCACATTTTTCCAATTCATCGACCACGGCCGTTGCCAACTGATTGTTTGTTGTCGTATCGGCAAAAATCGTGCAAAGTCCTGCCTCGTCCATTTGCCTAACCAATTCGGCCAATTCTCGAGCGGAAGGCTCGGCCAGTGTACTGCCTGCTGGAATAATCGCTCCAACAATTTCAAAGTCATAAGCATCGGCGAAATATCCTAACGAGTCGTGATTTGTAACCAATTTTCTTTTTAGTGGATCTATTGTATCAATAGTTGAATCATAGAGATCAATGAGCTGGGTTACTTCTCTCATGTAGGCCTCTGTGTTCGCCTGATAAGCATCACTGTTTCCAGGATCCAATTCAGAAAGCACTTCACCAATATTGGTCACCCACTGAAGAACCAATCTGGGATTAAGCCAAGTATGAGGATCCGGCCGGGCATTAAATTCATTTCTTGCCGACGATTCGTCATCCGCAGCAAAAAGACGTGGTCTAATATTGGCTGATACGGGCACTTGAGGAGATTCAGAAACGGACCGTAAATCATCGATCAATCCCTCCTCGAGATTCCATCCAGCGATGAAGATAACATCAGACTCAGAAACTGAGCGCAGATCACTAATGGACGATACAAAGCTATGTGGATCTTGTCCCGCTTTCATTAAGGTGACCAAATCCACATATTCACCACCTATCTGTGATACCACGTCACCAATAATGCTGGTTGTGGCTATCACCTTGATTGGACCAGATCGGTCGTTCACGGCTTCAATTTCCGGAATCGGTAATACGAGGAGTTCATCATCAGCTAGTTCTGTCGGGTCAGGTGACTGTGAAGTATCGGAATCTGAGTGATCGGTCGACCCAAGCTGGTTGCTTCTAGCGCTACAAGCCACTGACACTATAATCAGCAGCAGCATGATCATCGATTTCATCCAAATACCGGTTGAAAACAGGAAATTATATTGCCTCATTTCCCATACTAACTCTTAATTGATATTTTGTATCAATTCTAAACCTCTGAAATTATTAGTCAAGCGAATTTCATAGTCCGATAATTAGACGATGGAAGAATTTTGCCTATAGTTGGAGGGAATGGATTTCGCACTGGCAGATAATCTGTAATATCAAACATGGATCAAAAGAACCCTTTCTTATTCGATAGCCCCATCTTAAAGTCCACCATGTTTGTGGGTCGCCAAGAATCATTAGCGTATCTTTGGCAATGGGCAGCAAAACCATCGAATGGACCTTTACTATTTTTAGAAGGAGCTTCAGGTATTGGTAAAACCTCTTTACTAATCCGATTGCGGGAAGGTGCTTTCGATACTTATTTGGTTCCAGTAATCATTGATTCCGTAAAGTTACCAATAGAATCACCAAGCGAGTTTTTGTGGCGATTCTCTCAGCAATTAACAGATGGCATTAGAAGTCACGGACTTGACGTCCCTGATTTTGAGAAAAGCATGCTCATCTTGCGACCATGGGAGGCATTTCGGGACTATTATTGGAAGAAACTGCCGCACTTTTTAGACAATAAGATGCTGATCCTGGCAATGGATAATTTTGATTCCCTCTCGGACTATCCGTCTCATGGTAAAGGATTATCCATCTTTCGACAGTATTTTTTGCACCTTTTAAATGATTACGCTCATTCTCGAGCCATTCTTGTCCTAGGTGGCAGAGCTCAAGGATATACGGACAAGCTGCTATTCCCGTTTAGTCAAATCCCATCTTATCGGCTCAGAGCATTTTCATTTGGTGAAATGGTTGAGCTGATGAGTAGGCCAGATAACTTTCCGGTGTACCAAGAGGTTGCCTTTTTGATCTTCAAATTAACCTCAGGTCATCCGGGTGATATCCAACGTATATGCCATGCACTTTATAATAGAATCGCTTCAGGGACAGTCCGGCAGCTGGCAATGAGCGATGTTTTATCTATCTTGGATGTTGAGTTGGCCCCGAAGGATTTTTATACGAACGTTTATGGCCGTTATGGCCAATTTCATAGACAAATTGCCTAACGAAAAGCAATGCTTTAGGAAATTAGTCCCCTGGATCCACCTAAGAACTCAATTTGCTTATGCGTATTTGCCCCCTATTTATCATGAGCGTAAGATACAAGTGAATAGGTATTAATTTAGGAGGATTGGATTTGACTGACAAAAATCAAGAAGATTTGCCCATCAGTGCAGAGCTGTTAGAAATCCTGCGCTGCCCTCAGGCTGTTCAAGAGAAAGAGAAATATGGCGATGATCCCGGCCGGCTGCGTCTGGTTCATAATACATGGCTTGTTTGTGATGACTCTGGTTTAAAGTATCCGATAAAGGACGGCATCCCCGTCATGCTAATCGAAGAGGGTGAAAAATGGAGAAACACTTCCGAGGAAGAGTTACCGGTTCCGCCTCCGGCATCATGACGGTCGATCATCGTTAATATCCCAAATATTGACCTTTCGTTGATTATATAAGGCCAGTATTCATTAGAAGGTAATGTCAATTTCCCTCGAGAAACTTGCCTACTCATTTAAGCTGCCGGATCATCATCTGGTGTAACCGTTGTAGAAATTAATGTGACTTCCCTCTGGGGCACGGCCAATACGACGCCTGTTTTGTCAAGTCCTTTATATAGAGCTGAATTCATCTTATCCATTACGCGCCGGGTCTCTACAAAATGCTCAATCCAACAACGAACTCGAAAAACTAAAGCTGATTCGCCAAATTCCAGCAACAATGCTTCAACTGGCTTTTCTTTCATAATCCAGTTTTCGTCCAGCAGCGCCTCGATCATCACTTTTCGAGCAAAATCAACATCAGTACCATAAGCTATACCAATATGAGTCTGCACTCTGTACACGGTGCTTGGGTTCGAGTAGTTGACGATCAAGCCTTTGCCAATAACGGAGTTTGGTACCGTGACAAGCCTATTGTCTCGGGTGAGTATTCGAGTGCTACGAAGACCCACTTCGGTAACATCTCCCCATGTGTCTATATCCTGAATTTCAACTCGATCGCCGATTGCAAACGGTTCATCCAACAGTATCATGAAACCAGATATCACATCACTCAGCGTTTCTTTGGCTGCTAGAGCAACCGCCAGAGTACTTATTCCCAATGTAGCGACCAATGCACTAGGCTCAATGCCAAAATGGCCCAGCAGGATGATAATCATTATTACCGTAACAAGTATGTTTGCGAGCGCTCGAAAAAAAGAGATAAACTTATCATCCAAATCAGTGTCGGTTCGGTGAATGACTTCGCTACCATACCAATCCGCCAAGCCACTTATCAAGCGATAAGCAGCAACATAGGCGATAAATAGATATAGGATAAAAAAGAAATTATCTATTTGATCCTGCCATGAGTCAGGAATCACTGTAAATTGATTCACAGCTAATTGGAAACCTACCACTACGATAGCTACTCTAACAGGCCCTTTAACAGCCTCTAGAAGTACATCATCAAGTATTGTAGATGTCCTTCTAGCAAAGCGATGAACGGCGAAATTCAGGATGAGTCCTGCTATCCAACTTAGTAGAAAAGATGCCAGGAGAATAATAAGAGCAATAGCCAGGTTGCTAATTTCTGAGAACATATTCTGTCTCCCTTGTCACAAGAGTCGATAAATCAGTTGACACCATTCCCCAATCATTTTTCAGCAAAATAGATTTTGATTACTTAGAATGGCTCGTATGTTCAGCTATAATAAGTGACATACTCGTGGTTTTCAAGCCAGTAAACTTTTCCGCATCGAAACTGGTGGATTCCTGATATCAAATGGCATATTTCCGCTGAAAAGTTATTTCAGCAATGCGCCGAGCTAATCTCTCAGCAGTCGTTGTAATTGCAGGCCAATTTTCTCTGAATAAGTGAGGGCTTCGTCGTGGACAATAAACCATTAAGCCTAGAAGAAGAGTTCAAGGAACAGATTCAGAATCTAGTCGAAGCAGGACAGCTAGATGAATTGAATGTTTTAGTCAGGCAGTATCATCCTGCAGATATTGCAGAAGCCTTAGATGAATTGCCCGATGAATATGCCTTAGCAGTCTTTGAATTATTGCCTGATGAGGTTGCCAGTGAAGTGCTCGATGAAACCGGCAGCCTCGTACGTCAATCGCTGGTTGATAAAGTCGATGACGAGCGTCTAGCCGATCTGCTTGATGAATTGCCGATGGACGATGCGGCCGAATTTTTGGACGATCTGCCTTCGGAAACAGCTACTCGTTTGTTGGGATTAATGGAGCCCGAAGAAGCCGATGACGTTCGGGAAATTCTAAGTTATGAGGAAGAGACGGCTGGTCGACTAATGACTCGCGATGTGGCTGTTCTTCGTCGTCAATGGACAGCAGCGGAAGCAATAAAATATCTCCGCTCACTCGTACCCGCAGATGAAACTGAAACCCTACATTATCTTTATGTGGTAGACCAGGCATATGCTTTAATTGGAGTAGTGCCAATTCGAGCGTTAGTCTTGGCGGGTCCAGACACGGTTATTGAGTCAATCATGGTGACTGACGTTCTAACCGTACCTGTTACGGCCGACCAGGAAGAACTTGCCGAGGCTGTATCCAGATATGATTTCGTGGCGATGCCTGTTGTAGGGGAAAACAATGAATTAGTTGGCGTAGTAACGGTCGATGATATCCTTGATGTCGTCGAAGAGGAAGCAACAGAGGATATTCAAAGGCTTGGTGGTTCTGAGCCGCTTGAACAACCCTACTTTTCAGTTTCCGTATTACAAGTTTTCGCTAAACGGCTCATCTGGTTGTTGCCTCTTTTTGCCGTCTCGCTGGTGACGGATGCTGTTGTTGAGAGCAACGAATCGTTAACAGCTGTCTTTCTTTCGCTGACCATTTTTATCCCCGTGGTTATAGGCACGGGCGGTAACGCTGGATCCCAGACTGTCGCTACGATCATCCGGGCCATTGCTGTTGGCGAAGTCCGCATATCGGATATCGGCCGGGCGTGGAGGAAAGAAGTGATTGTTGGCCTTTTACTGGGAATATGTCTTGGGGTCGCAGGCTTTGTTCGGGCAAGTTTATTTGAAGAAGACTTGCGAATTGCCATTGTTCTAGCCCTAACGCTACCCTTGGTTGTAATATGGTCCAATACTGTAGCCACTTTAGTTCCTTTAATTGCGGAACGATTCAAGATCGACCCAGCTGTTGTAAGCGCCCCTATGATCACCACGATAGTTGATGCAACCGGTCTAATGATTTACTTCGGCTTAGCTTCTTTAATATTGATACCTTAAGGGTAATTAACGGATCAATAAGTAATGTTTTCCGAAGAGATAAATCCTGCCTTATTAGACTCAATTCGCGGGGCTGAGAGCATTACGGTCTTAACCGGATCCGGCATCTCTGTAGAGAGCGGAGTGCCAACATTTCGCGATGCCCAGAAGGGACTTTGGGCTAATTATGATCCCCACGATTTGGCTACGCCACAAGCCTACCAAAAAAACCCAAAACTAGTTTGGGAGTGGTATGAATGGCGAAGACAACTCATCGCTCAAGCAAGTCCAAATGCCGGCCACGAAGCTCTAGCTAAATTAGAGAGCCATACAGAAAGATTTTCTCTGTTTACTCAGAATGTCGATAACCTGCACCAAGCGGCCGGAAGCAGGAATGTGACCGACCTTCACGGTAACATATTTCGCACAAAATGTTTTGCTCGCGGTCACATTATTGATTCTTGGCCGACAGACACGCTTTTACCACCGCCGTGTCCTCGTTGTGGTAGCGGCCTGAGACCAGATGTTGTTTGGTTCGGGGAACCTTTGCCATTGGAAGCCTTTACTAAGGCAACAGAAGCTGCTGAAGCCTGCGATATATTCTTTTCCATAGGCACTTCTTCATTAGTTCAACCGGCCGCATCGTTACCATATTTGGCTCTTGAGTCCGGGTCTTTGTTGGTAGAAATAAACACCGACCAGACGCCATTATCTCCGGTAGTAGACTATCAGATTCGAGGTCGTGCGGGGATTATTCTTCCTCTCTTAATTAAAAATACTTTCAATTAAGGCAACTTTTGATTATACTTTAATTTAATAGTGAGTGTGCCAAGAGGGTTTTATCTCGTGTCCTCGCCATCTGCTCAGCGAAAAAAACAAAAAAATATACCGTTCAGCGTCGTATTCATAACGGTGGGATTAATCATCATTGGGACAGTCATCATTATCCTGTTGATGTCTCCGTTCCAGTTGCCAGAAGGGTTTGCCCAATATGCGGATCTCGCTCTGACACGAATTCCATCCAATCCTGTCAAGGATGAATCGGAGCTGTCGATTGTAGACGAAACAGTTGGCCAGATTCCGATCTTATTGCCCGAATCGCCGGTCAACCCGACAAATCTACCATCTTTCGCCAGCGTTGCTGAAGCTCCGAATAGTTATGCGCGCCCAGTCTATAATCAGCCTCAAAGACTGGTTATTCCAACGTTAGGAATCGATGTTAGTGTAAATCAGGTTCGACTGATACCTCAAGAGCAAAAGGGCCAGCGTTATTTTCAATGGCAAGTTCCAGCGGGCTATGAAGCAGGATGGCATGAGAATAGTGCACCACTAGGACAAACAGGCAATACGGTCCTGAATGGCCACAATAACGTTCATGGCGAGGTGTTTCGCCATCTAGTTGATTTATCGATCGGCGACAAAATAATCTTGTACGACTCAGATACAGAATACACATATGAGGTAGCCCAGCAAGAGATACTCCCGGAGAATGGGCAGCCAATATCTGTGCGACGGTTAAACGCTCGTTGGATCGAACCCACTCGCGACGAGCGTATTACGATCGTCTCATGCTGGCCCTACACAACCAATTCACATAGAGTGGTCGTGGTTGCCAAGCCGGTAAATTAGCATTTTGTCGAAGAAATCAAATTATCGCGTCAGCGCAGATAGTGAGCGTAAGCTGATATGTGACAGATGTACTAGGTTTGCCTTCAAAGAAGATCTGTTTACCCGGCCAACAGAATGATATATTGGGTAGGAACTTGTCAGGAGGTATGATTATGTCAAAGAAGAATGCTTTGTTAATAATTATTGTTTTGGTTTTATCCCTAATACCTGGCCTTGTATTAGCCCAGTCATCTAATGGATCAATTAGAGGTACGGTATACGATGATCAGAACGCCGACGGAAAATGCTCTGGTACTGGCGAACCTGGACTTGCCGGCGTGCCGATAAAATTTGTCAGCGGGGAGACGACTGTTTTCCTGGAATCTGGTCAGGATGGAACATACGGCCTCGTTGCGGCCGGTTTTTCAACTTGGGAGGTAACAGCCGAGCCTTCCAGTGAATGGGTAGTGAGCTCGTTGAATCCCGTCTTTGTTACCATCGATGAAACGAACTCTTCGGCCGAGGGCGTGGATTTCTGTGTCGCCAAGACTGGAGCAGTTCCTCCAGTGTTGCCAGAGTCAGGGGCATCTATAGCCCCAATCTTTATCATGGCCTTAGCAACTGGGGGAGGCTTTCTGATCGCCGGGTTTGCTTTAGAAATGCGTCGTAGGCGTTTCAACTAATCTATTGGATAGCTGATTGTCGCCAGGTGTTCATAGAAGAAACGTTTGAGGTCACTAGACGTTGCCTCTTTTTGACCATACCTTCGTTAGGGTTGGGAGTATTGAGTTGGCTAGGCCAATGGACAGCATAATAGATTGACCTTTGGCCCCCAGCACTGGCTCAACTTGATGAAAATCTTCGGGGCTTAAAAGTAAAAATATTATGCTCCTTGACACCAATTCTGTGATATGTTAAATTTTAGATATACCTAAAACTAGCTTTCGCCTTATTGAGGTAACGATATGGCCCCGGACATTAACACTTTAGTCCAAGGTTCTTCCCTGCAACGTGATGGATTAAATCACCAGGCTATCGAGGATTACTTGAAAACCATTTATATGTTGGAGAGTGAAGAAAGTCCGGTGAGCACATCGCGCATTGCTGCTGCTCGAGAAGTTAAACCTGGTTCGGCCACCAGCATGATCCAACGCCTTCACAAACTGAATCTTGTAAACTACTTGAAACATTACGGTGTTTCGCTAACGGACGCTGGACGGGAAATAGCTCTAGAAGTGATCCGCCATCATCGTTTGGTTGAGCTGTACTTGATCGAAGCGCTCGGGTTTAGTTGGGACGAGGTTCATGAGCAAGCCGATCTGTTGGAACACGTAATCGGCGAGAAATTGGAAGAACAAATTGCTGCTGCCCTTAATTATCCGGAATTTGATCCCCATGGAGATCCTATCCCTTCAAGAGAAGGCGAGATGTCTGAGATTCGCACCGATAGATTGACGGCGATGTCTCCTGGAACTGATGTGATTATCTCTAGAGTGCTTGATGATGCGGATAGTAAGCTGCTGCGTTATTTGGGCAGCCTGGGCCTCGTTCCAGGAGTAACGTTAACGATTATTGAGATTGCCCCGTTTGACGGACCCATTACGGTAAGTTTGGAGGATAATAGGCTAATAATCGGCCATAAAGTCGCGAACGCAGTCCTAGTTACCCATGTCGGGAATAGCACAGATTCCGATACCTAAATTAGGAATCGAATAACAACAATTTCTGCTAGATTTCAGGCCACAATTAATTTGGGTAATCGAAGAATGGGTTTTGGGAGTTACATTCAACCAGGATTTCCGCAGTGAGGCCAATTGCTTTTGGGATGGCAATCCGCTCCTAAACATTCTACCCCATTTCACGAATAAACCTTTTGATGAAGCTCTGCAAATCAAAATCGTCCTAGAGAAACGCTGGATATAATATTTTGTAATCGACAGCTCCCTCTCGCGAACTATAACTATTCATATTAAGATTACGTGAGGCAACACCTTCTCCTCTGAGAACGTTTTCTATTTGCCGGGTAATTAGCAATTTGGTAATGTCATCTCAGATTTTTCTAATGGGTGATTTTGCAATAAAGTGTAAAACAAACCTTCCTAGCTAGAATCTAGTGGTGAAACAATGGTAGACGTCCACGAACCAATCGATCAAAACAGGGGGTTGAATGGCCACGATTTTGCACATTGAGGACAATCTGGCTAACAAGATACTTGTAGAAAGAGTCCTTGAGGCTCACTCGCACAAGATCATCCATGCTGCTGATGGGAAATCAGGAATTAAGCTGGCTTTGGAGTCTTCCCCCGAGCTAATTCTGATAGATATGGGTTTGCCCGATATCGACGGTCAAACAGTTGTCACTCAACTAAAACAAGTGGCTGCGCTGAAAGATGTTCCGATGGTTGCTATTACCGCCTGGCCTGCTGAAAAAGCATATGAAACGGCTGATCGTTACGGATTGGCTGGGTGTATTTTAAAGCCCATTGACGTGAAAAAATTCCCTCTACAGATAGCCTCAATGATCGAAGCAAAGTAACTTACAGAAGAATACACCTAGACAATCTTTTCAGAGTAAATGACTTGCTGATGGAACTGATTTGCGCGAACAATTTTAGCCTTGAACAGCTTACAGACGCTTACAACCAGACACGTATTGATTACATTGTGCCCATGCCCATGAATGCATCTCGGTTGCGCGAATATGTAGAACTCTACGATGTCGATCTGAGTGCATCGTGGGTCGCAATGAGGCACAAGGCTATCTTTGGGCTAGGCATGTTGGGCATGAGACGAGATAGGGCTTGGATCACGAGAGTCGGCGTTTTACCTAAAGGACGCCGGCAAGGAACCGGCCGAGCAATTATCGATCGACTGATTCTATCCGCTAGCCAAAAGGGAATCAAAGAAGTTTGGCTTGAGGTAATTGCGGGAAATCATCCAGCAAACCAACTCTTTATCACCAGTGGATTTACGCATACCAGGGATCTCGTTGTTGCGAGAAGACCACCCGCTCATATTGACACGGCCCCATTGTCCAAATCTGATTCGCTCATGCCCATCAACATCTCAAAACTGGATAATCGCGGGGTCCTAGCCTTGGCAAGTAAGCGAAACACACGCCCCAATTGGCTGAATGAGACTGAGTCATTAGTTAATGTTCCTGGTTATCAAGGCCTTCATGCCTTGTTTGAGAATGGTGCCGAGGGCTGGGTTGGATATAAACTGAATCAATATCAACTTACCCATATCGTGTGCGAATGCCTTTCAGGTTCTATTGATTTAGTTACGGCTAGCTTACTTCGGATGCTGCACAAAAAACATCAAACTCAGGATGCAATCCTGCAAAATTTATCTTCCTCAGATCTACGATGGCTGGGCTTTAAAAGTGCGGGCTATTTTGATGTTTTTCGACGTGTTGAAATGGTCAGGACATTGAAGTAGATTCTCCGAAGATTGATCCCTTACGGTTTTCAAAGTCGTCCGGTTTTCGTCTTGCCAATTTGATTTTCTGAATTAGAATTAGCATCCATGGTTGAAATTAAACCATCTGATGTAGCCGAAGCTTCAATACTCCTCAGCAATATTGTCAATCGAACAGCGGTAGTTACTTCCCGGTCATTGGACAAATTGACAGGCAGACATCTCTTTTTGAAGTGTGAGAATTTTCAGCGGGCAGGAGCGTTTAAAATTCGTGGTGCCTATAACACGATTTTCCAGCTTTCTGACGCCCAAAAAAAGAATGGAATCATTACTCACTCGAGTGGCAATCACGCTCAAGGCGTAGCGCTTGCAGCTAGTCTTCTGGGGATAAGCTCGATGATAGTAATGCCAGAAGACGCTCCTGAAGTTAAGCGTGCGGCGACCAAAGCCTATGGTGCCAAAATCGTCCCTTGTCAGGCTATCGCCAGAGAGCGTGTAACTGAAAACTTAATTCAGGAGTATAATCTGACGCTTATTCACCCGTATGATAATCCACATATTATAGCTGGTCAGGGAACGGCCGCTTGGGAATTATTTGAAGAAGTGGGAGATCTTGATCTGCTTTTTGTGCCGGTAGGAGGTGGTGGGCTGATAAGCGGTTCCGCTCTGGCAGCCGCTGCTAAGAGTCCTGCATGTCGAATAATAGGAGTCGAACCGGATATTGCCGCTGACGCAAATCAATCGTGGCAGTCAGGTAAGGTTGTTACTCTCGACCATGTTCCAGATACGATCGCCGACGGCTTGCGAACCCGCCATGTGGGCCAGCTGAACTTAGCAATCATGCAAAAATATGTAGCTGAAATGCTTAAGGTAAGCGAACTGGAGATAATGAAAACACTCGAATTCATATGGCAGCGATTGAAGATTGTGGTTGAACCGAGCGCGGCCGTCGCTCTTGCCCCGATATTTTCGGGACGATATCAAAAGGCTGGAAATCGGGTAGGTGTAATCCTAAGTGGCGGAAATGTGGACATCGCCAGTCTCTTGCCCAAAATGCTAGAAAAAGACACGTAGAGTTAAGGAGGCTACTATGGAACCACGAGAATTATTAGAGAGGGTAGAGGCTGATGGCGTCATCTTCGTCAGCCTTCAATTCACTGACATCATGGGAACTGTAAAAAGCGTCTCCATTCCTGCCCATAGGCTGGAGGAGGCAATCACAAGAGGCACCTGGTTTGATGGCTCATCGATTGAAGGTTTTGCCCGGATTTCTGAAGCCGATATGTTTTTGAAACCAGATCCGAATACATATGCCGTACTTCCCTGGAGTGATCCCAATCGTCGAAGGGCCCGAATTATCTGTGATGTATATGCGACAGACGAAAAGCCATTCGTAGGTGATCCACGCTCAGTTCTCAAAAAAGCATTGCAGAATGCCAAGGAGTTGGGATTTGACTTTAATTGTGGACCCGAAGTCGAATTCTTTCTATTTGATGACGGTAAGGGAACAACAGAACCGGTACCGCATGATGTTGCCGGCTACTTTGATTTTTCGCCTCGGGATCGTGCTCAGGTAGTTCGTTCTGACATAGTTAAAGCATTGATGGAAATGAATGTAGATGTTGAGGCTTCTCATCATGAGGTAGCAGCAGGACAACATGAGATAGATTTCGAGTACGCAGATGCTGTCACTGCTGCTGACCATGTGATGACGGTAAAATACACGGTGAAAGCCATCGCCCAAATGCATGAACTCCTGGCCACATTTATGCCTAAACCACTTTTTGGTATTAACGGATCGGGAATGCATGTTCACCAGAGCCTGATCGACGAAAGTGGCGATAACCAATTTTATGAGGAGAATGGCCGTTTTCGCCTGTCAGAATTGGCAGAGCACTTTGTTGCAGGTCAGCTGAAACACGCGCCTGCCTTAGCCGCAATAGTGGCTCCTACAGTCAATAGTTATAAGCGCCTCGTTCCCGGCTACGAAGCGCCAGTGTATGTATGCTGGGCCCAGATCAATCGTTCAGCATTGATTAGAGTCCCCCGGTATTCTCCCGGGCGCGAACAATCAACTAGAGTGGAATTGAGATGTCCCGATCCAAGTTGTAATCCTTATCTGGCTTTTGCCGCGATGTTGGAAGCGGGTCTTGACGGTGTTCGCAATAAGCTAAAAGCACCTGCGCCTGTGAGCGATGATGTTTTTCTTTACTCACCAGAAGAACTGGCTCAAAAAGGTATTAATGTCCTTCCAGGCACACTCGGGGAAGCATTGGAAACCCTGGCAGCTGACGAGGTCGTCAGGGCGGCACTTGGCGAGCATGTATATGATGTCTTTGTTAGAGCTAAATCGGCCGAATGGAATGAATATCGTCTGCAGGTTTCTAGCTGGGAACGAAATAGATACCTTGAGATCCTTTGATGGTGATTAGCCGGGCAATGCAGTAATTTTTGTAAAGCGATTAACAACGATTTCGCTTGACATTGCCCTGGCGCTATGCTAAATTCGCAAAAGATTGACAACCTTCAAATTATAGTTGTCAAATGATTTCTCGAGTGGAGACGCGATTGTGAGCAATATGGCAAAGGTACAATATCAATCCCCAAGCGGTGATAGTATCAGTGTACCTTGCCGTGGTGCGCCTGCCCTCGAATGACTTGACAAAACCTTTTACATTCAAGGCCGCAGCGCTCCAGTAGCGACTGCGGCTTTTTTTTGTTCCGCTCCAGAAATCATGAAGGCAGTTAGTGGGTGAAGGAACGAAGACCGTAACCCATGTAGAGGGTCAAAGTGGCCACTTGAGCCGATAGGTTAAATCAGGAGATAAATGCCCGTGATCAATGCAGTAATTTTCGATGTCGGTGGTGTTCTCGTCCGCACTAGTAACCGCGAAAACCGCTTAAAGTGGGAAAACCAACTTGGCTTAGAAGAACTTCAATCAGAGGAAATTGTTTTTAACAGTGATGTTGGAACGAAAGCCCAAATGGGACAAATCGGTGACAAAGAACTTTGGTCATGGGTTGGACGCCGACTGGATTTGAACTCGGAACAGCTACTAAGGTTTCGCCAGGATTTTTGGTCTGGAGATGTCTTGGATGAGGAATTAATAGCCTTTATTCGATCGCTAAGATCAAGGTATCAGACGGCGATTATTAGCAATGCCACATTAGCTTTAAGGCAAACTCTGACGGAAATATACCCTATTGAGAGTGCATTTGATCTGATAATTTGTTCGGCCGAGGAAAAGATAATGAAACCAAATCTCGAGATTTATGAACGAACACTCAAAAAGCTAGGCATTGAGCCCCGGCAATCCATATTTATCGATGATAGCGAAGTGAATATACAAGCTGCCCAAAGTCTGGGAATGAGTGCAATTCTCTACCGATCAGGGCTAAACATCCCGGATGCACTCCGAGATTTTGGGATATAAGGAGAAGATAATGAACGGGACAGAAGCCGTCATTAAGGTTAATGAAAAACGGTTAGTGGGAAATAAGTATCACGAATCGAATGGAAGTTACAGTTCTAATTCTGGAGGAAAAGAAATGTTGGCAGAAAAATTGACTGCCCATTCACCAGCCGAATTGGGCTATACAATTCGGCCAGCGACAATGAATGATTTGGAAATGGCTGTTGAACTTTTTAATGTATGCTCGCAGCAGATGATTGGAAAATCAGAACATACTTTGCCCACTGTTCGAACCGAATGGCTATTGCCCGAGTTTGATTTGCAGACTGCCACCTGTATGGTTTTTTCTCCTGAAGGTCGGCTAGTAGGCTATATTGAGGTATGGGATATCGATGATCCACCGGTAAGAAATTGGGTCTGGGGTCAAGTTCATCCTGACTATCAAGGAAAAGAGCTAGGCACGTACTTAATGGATTGGGCCGAACAAAAGTTACAAAGGGCACTTTCAAAAACTCCCGGTGAACTGCGAGTGACGATAGAAGCAGGTTCTTATAGCAATTTTATTCCGGCAAGAGATCTTTTTGAAGCTCGGGATTTGCGGGAAATAAGATCGTTCCATACCATGGTCATTGAACTAAATGAATTGCCGCCAAAGCCATTCTGGGCGAAGGGGATTAGGGTCAGAACCATGAAGGGTCTTGAGGAAGCTAGAGATGTAATATGGACCATTGAGGAAGCGTTTCGTGACCATTGGGGCTATGTGGAACAACCTTTTGAAACGGAGTATCAACGATGGCTTCATTTCATTGAAAACGATGAGCAATTTGATCCGGCATTGTGGTTCTTGGCTGTAGAAAATGACGAGATAGTGGACGTCTCATCCTGTAGGGCAAAGTCGAACGAAGACCCCGACATGGCTTGGGTCAACACACTAGGTGTTCGCAAGCCCTGGCGGAGGCGAGGTGTCGCACTGGCGCTGCTGCACCACACCTTCAGAGAATTTTACAAGCGGGACAAACTTAGCGTTGGCCTTGGGGTCGATTCCGCCAGCCTCACAGGAGCGACACGTTTATACGAAAAGGCAGGTATGCACACTATGCGTCAGTTTACAGTTTTCGAAAAGGAGTTACGTTCGGGACGAGATATCGTACGACGTTCGCTAGATTAAGAAGTTCATGTAGACTCATGGCCAAGAGCAAGATCCTCAATTAAGAGGGTCTTATTTTTTTCCCTCTTTAACAAATTTAGGTTACTATTCTCGCCAATACCCAGTCGATTTCTCTTTATTATCATGCCTCAGCATAAATGAACCACATATGTTTAAGTGGATGCCCCAGGGTCGGAGAAAACAACTACTAATAGTCCTAGGGGTCCTTGTTATTGTCCTATTAATTGTGCGATTATCAGCGCTCGTGGCTGAGTTTAATAATCCCCAAGGATTGGCTCTCCTAAGATGGATAAGGGGGAATGAGCAAGTTAGGTCCGAACTAGTTACAACGCAGCGAGAAGCCTGTCCTGGTGCCCCATTCATTCTGCCTGCCGAAGGGTTTATTGGATTGCTCTATGCCGATCCAAGAGGCCCTTACTCCAAATCTAAGCCTCATCAAGGTCTGGACATTTTTAGCGATACTGAATCTGGCATTACACCGGTATTTGCTGCCTACGATGGTTATATTACCCGTGAAGCTGAATGGCGGAGTAGCCTCATCCAGAGAATACCTGACGATCCTCTACAACCAGGAAGACAGATTTGGCTATATTACACTCACATGGCTGATAAACAGGGCAATGATTACATAATTGATAATTTCGAAGCTGGAAGCAAAGATATTTTCGTCGAAAGAGGCACCTTGCTGGGTTACACTGGGGATTTCAATGGGGATGCCATTCGTGATATCTGGGTCCACTTGCACTTCTCGATAATCCGTGATGACGGTGCCGGTCGATACACGAATGAATTAGATTTTCAGAACTCAATCGACCCTTCTGCATATCTTGGCCTGGGATTATCCTACACTTGCTTGGAAATCGAATCTGATTGTTCTTACCGACCCGATTGCGAGCAAGGATAACGCATCAAACAACAGGTTGTCTTTATATTGTCCATAAGTCGAGTAGACAGTTGCTAGTAGTGTCAGATCATAAACTATGAATATTCATTATAGATTCGCCGGCTCATTATTGAAACCGATTCTAACAGCACTCAGTCGACGGCGTTTACCGCAGACTGAAGGGGCGATCAGCGTGAGTGGACTAAGAGGAGAAGTTATAGTTTTCCGCGATCGTTGGGGAATCCCACATATTAAAGCCAGCAATCGTTCTGACTTGTTCTTCACCCAAGGATTTATCCATGCTCAAGATAGACTTTGGCAAATGGATATAAATCGAAGGGCGGCAGCCGGTCGCTTGGCTGAGATATTTGGGCCGCCGGCGCTGGAATCTGACCGCCTTGCCCGCACCCTTGGTTTCTATCGACTAGGTCAAGCATCTTGGGAACGGACCAATGATTCTGTGCGCCAAGATGTTATAGCCTACACCGCAGGGATTAATGCATTATTGGCTTCTGGAGCAAAACTTCCAATTGAGTTTTCATTATTAAGGTACGAGCCAGAATTATGGTCCATTGCTGATTCGGCCGCCTTCGGCCGATTAATGCCCTGGCCCCTATCACATGTCTGGGCGGTCAAATGGATTAGGGCTAAATTAGTTGAAAAAGTGGGACCGGATCTGGCCCGAGAGTTGGAGCCTTATTATCCAGAGCGAACTCCTATTACTCTGGCCCAAGGAATTGAATTCAATCGACTGATATCTGACAAGATGCTACAAGAAGCAAATGGACCATTTCTTAATGCCTCATTACAGGGTACAAGTCTTGGTAGCAATGCCTGGGTGATCTCAGCCTCGAGGAGCACGACTGGACGACCGTTGCTCTGTAACGACATGCATCTGCCCGTTAATACACCATCCCTTTGGTATTACAATCATCTATATGGAGAAAGCTCGGCCGAGGATGGTGCGGATATACAGGTAACCGGCGTCTCACTCCCAGGTGTTCCCTACGTAATGGTCGGTCATAACAAGGATATCGCCTGGGGGGCTACTGTATCATTCGTCGACAATGAAGATCTATTTATTGAAAAGTTTGACCCGGCCGATCCTTCCAGATATTTGTTTCGGGATGAATGGCAAAAGGCCGATATCTTTGAAGAGCGAATTAAAGTTAAAGGTGAACCCGACCACCTGGAATCAGTCAGAGTCACCCGCCATGGACCTATAATCAGTCCTTTATTGCCATCCAGCGATAAGGCTTTGGCTCTTCAGTCAGTTGCTTTGCAACCAGAAGCGGGTTTCACAGGCTTTTCTAAACTAGAGGAAGCACGTGGTTGGGATGATTTTGTTCTCGCAGTCCAACAACTCACTGTGCCGGCCCTAAACTTAGTATATGCCGATGCAAAAAATAATATCGGTCATTATGTCAGTGGCCGGGTACCCGTTCGCACAGTGGGCCAAGGGCAAGTGCCAGTTCCGGGCTGGACAGGAGATTACGAGTGGACCGGCTATATTCCTTTTGAACAGATGCCTTACGCTCTAAATCCAGCTAATGGGTTTATCGTGAGCGCCAATCATCGCATAATTGGAGAAGATTATCCACATTATCTTGGCGTTTCTTGGCGAAACGGGTATCGAGCAGAGCGAATTGAAGATCTTATAACCTCCACAGAAAAAATCTCGCCTGAGCAGTGTCAGGAATTTCAAATGGATCTGAAATCGATTCCTGGCCTTCAGACGGCATTATTTTTTGCCGGACTGGAGACAGACAATCCATTGGCTATGATTAGTCTTGAGCAGTTGTGTGGCTGGGATGGTTGGCTAACTCCGGAATGCATCGGTGGCACTGTATATGAAGTATTTACCGAAAAGGTAGCCAGAGCGATTCTTGAACCTAAATTAGGGGGCGATTTACTCAAGGAAATATTGGGATCCGGAATCGACCCTGTTTTCTATCCCGTCAACGAGCTTCATGGTCATTGGCCGGCTACCTTGATAAGACTATTAGATGATCCTAGTTCAGCCTGGTGGCCTAGTAATGCAACCCAAGAAGAGGTCTTAGTTCGCTGTCTTGCCGAAACCACTGTAACGCTTGAGGCAATCTTAGGACCTGATCCAAGCGGGTGGCAATGGGGACGTTTACACCAGATACGCTTAGATCATGTGATGGCTGCCCGGCCCCCCTTAGATAGAGTTTTCAGTCATGGACCGATTCCTCTTGGTGGGGATTCTAATACAGTTCTTCAGACGGCCGTGCAAAACAACAATCCGGGTGACAATATAGCGCCTTCATACAGGCAAATTATCGATTTAGGTGGCTTCGATTCTTCAGTAGCGATGTACGCGCCTGGGCAATCTGGACAACTTGGCAGCCAACATTATGGAGATCTGGTTGAGCCTTGGCTTAATGGTAAATATTTACCGATGAAGTTGGATTGGTCAGCTACATCAGCTTCGGCGGCAAGGAAACTTGTCATTTCACCTGATAATTAAGCTTCTGGAGGCGGGCAGCGAGCAAAGTTGGTTCTCCAACGTGACGGACCGACCGAACATCCTCTATATGAACGGGAGCAGTGAACAGATTCAAACAGTCGAATTATTAACTATGAAGTTCCAGATAGATCTTGAGGTTTTCTTGCCACATATAGGGGCATCATTTTTCCATGGCCGGTCAAAATGGGCGCCTTCCTCTTGACCCTTAGTGTATCAGCCTGTTTCCAGGTCGATCGCGTCATCTCAGCCGCTAAACTTCCCTTACCAGGACCCGCACCTTTCTGCTGCAGAGCATTAAGCACAGTCTCAATTACAGCATTCTCATCATCGATTTGAACCTGTGGATGAATCAAAAGGCTAAGCCGAGTGAATCCCTGATCATCCTCTTCTTCTAACAACTGATAGTCCAAAGCACTGCCGCCAAAACGAGCCGGCAGCACTTCTTCTAAGATGCGGATCATCTCGCTGCCAATCAGTGTTCCACCCTCGCCAGTGAGTTTAGAAAAACTCCGTACATGACGTAAATGCCGCGGGTAGCCGTAAGTCTCAAGGAGGCAACCGCAGGAACGCGTTTCAATTGTGCCGAAGTCATCACTCTCGACATTTAGAAATAGTTTGGGCGCAGTTGGCAGCAGAGTAGTGAAGTTAAATGCATCAACCATGATCGATGAACCAGGTACCTGTCGTGGGTATTGGATTAGAGCAAGTCCATCGTCCAGAAGGTGTAGGTCATTTTCGTCAGCGGGATTAGCGCAGCCTATCCCAACGGTCCCATACTCGCTAAAAGGATAAATAGGAACCCATCGTGCGCCTGATTTTGTGATCTCTCGAACCTTTGTTTCTGTTGGCGGTTCACCACCAGCCATAACAGTTGCACCCGTAAAATCAAGACTGGCTTCGCGGGCTGCTAGACAAACACGAAGTGCCTTACTAACATGAGTATAGAGCAAACAGCCGCCATGTTCTTCCAGCGTTTGAGCCATCCAACGGGCTATCTTAAGAGGTTCGTCCAACTTTACAGTTTCAGACCAGGGAATAGGCGTGCCACTCAGGCGGCCGACAGCTATCATAGAGGAAGTGGCAAAACGAAATTTAGCCGACATTGATGGACTAGATTCTCGAATCATATCTGGGGAAAACCACTTCTGGGGAACATTTTCAAAACGGGCAGGACGCAGGATATTCATGATTCCTGCAATATCAGGTAAGATATCCAACCAGATGGCCGTTGGCACATCAAGCAGTCCATTAGCATCACGGCCGAGCATTAAGATAGGTGCCTGAGCAGCAAGATGATCTAAATCAATTAATACCCGCGTTGCGGGTCCAGTAGTCCCTCCGCTTTCACCTCGATAGTACTGATGAACGTACGGATTATCGAAATCTGCTACATCCACTGGGATGACCTGTCCGTCACGCACAATTGGCTTTCGCCCCTTGTATTCTTCAAATGATACATGGACACCAGCTTCCCTCAATGAAAGCAGTGTTTTCTCTAATCCCCGTTCTTGAACCATGTTCCGGATATCGCCCATCTCGCAGCCGGCAAGCTTCAGCAAGGGTAGATACGGGCTGCGTGAATATCCAAAAATCCCTTCTTCCACCCAAGACAAGAAATTAGCCTCTCTTCTTTCAAGGCGTCTTTCCACAATATTCTTGGCTTCCTCTAATGAGATCGTCTCCTTAAGGAACGCTCGCAATCCCCATAAGAACTGGCCCCAGATTTTCATTTCACCGATATAGGACATTGTTAACTCCGACTAAGCTCAATCACAGACTGTCACGGCACATACGTGAGGGACTAGACCTAACACGCGGGTGGTAGAACGAATAGTACAGCCCAGAATATTTTATGGGCCGATTTCACTATATGACTGTTTGGCCATCTGATGACTTAGATTGTTCTATGCAACTAGCTATCTGGAAAAACGCTTCTCACAAAGATTATACCATTCATGGGACTACTACGGTAAAGGGCATCTCGACAAGAATTGTCAATTGAGTATGAGCAGCAATATTCCTTTACTAACTAGTTGTTTTGGCTGCCGGTTTAGTTGGCCTCTGGGTAGCGGGGGTGTTGTATCGGGCTGGGGTAAAATTGCTTTGTTAAATCGAATGTCACTGGGGATTATTCAGCGCATCTACTAGCGACACATAACTGGCGGCAATATCATCCCAATGATAGGTCTGGTTGAACTTATCAGAATTTTCGACCAGTTCGGCCAGTCGTTGCGGATCATTGTAAAGAAATGCGATACCCTCTGCCAGGCTATCAACGTTTCCAGGCGCGAAGAATTGCACCATAGTATCGTCAAAATATGAGGCGATGGTTGATGTCCTGGCTACAATAACTGGCATACCCAGAGCAACGTATTCCATCATCTTTGTCGGCAAGAGTCCATTAGTGAAAACATCGTTGCGATTTGCCACGATACCAACGTCTGCCTCCCTTATCAATTCTGGCAGCCGTTCGACATTGTAAGTTCGCGGGCTGAACGATACGTAATCTTCCAGGCTCAACGCCTTGACCAGGCTGATAAGTTCTTCACGAGTATCTCCCTGACCTATCAATGTCAAGTGTATTTCAGGAATCTGTGAACGCACCTTGCCCACAGCTCTAATAATCAAATCGATCCCATAACGATAAGTGAAGGTGCCGTGATAGATCAGTTCGAAGCCTGTCTTGTCCTGCGTAGCTTCCATTCGTGTTACCACTCGATTGAACAAACGCGAATCGGCTACATTCATGACCACATTCACTTTGTTCGCTGGTACGCCGCGTTGAATGAGAGTTTCCCTCCAAACTTCTGTTACCGTAATAATCTGATTAGCAGCCCGACAAGCAACTCCCTCCTGCCATTTCACAATTCGAACGGGCCAACTATCCATATCAGTGTTGGCCTTATCGGCATAGAATTCCGGCATCAAATCATGCAGATCAAGGATTAATTTCGTGTCGGTTAGCTTAAAAACAAGTCCGACAAAGATCAAAAAATCTGGGGGATTATGCACCTGGATTGTACCGTAACGCTTTTTAAGATGGAGGGTCAACAGCTTGAAGAATGCCAGGACGAAAAACACCAAATACTCGAGTAGTTGTACGATAAGACCGTGCCCGCGATGGCGTTTTAGGGGCAAACGGTAAATCCCGACGCCAAGTTCATCACCCGCGGCTTGTTCAGACTCATATCTCAAACAAATAACGTCAACCTCATAACCACTTTTAATTAATGCAAGAGCTTCGCGTTGGACGCGCGTTTCACCAAGCGGATAGTAAGCGTGGACGATCATACAGTGGCGCTTGCTGGTAGACTGCTGATTGGCGGAAACCATTCTTCCTTGCCTTTAGTAAAGTTCGTGTTTACTTAGGTACAACTTTGGAATTCCAAACATCTTCTGTGCCATAACCTTTCAAGATATCGCTCAGAATGTGTACTAGAATTCAAATCATCAAAGTGGACCATTGATGCTTATTTTGGTATTTAGTATGACCCTGAGGAGACAGGTTACTTTAGCAGCAATCTCCGCCCGCTCACATGGCTGCTCGGCCGTAGACAACCTTATTATTCGGCTATCACATCCCCAATATATGTCTAGAAATGACCAAGCGCTGGATTTCACTAGTGCCTTCACCTATGGTCATCAATCGTGTATCACGATAGATTCGTTCTACAGGAAACTCGCTACTATAACCATAGCCGCCATGAATTTGAATGGCATTCCGACAGACGCATTCGCTAACCTCAGTCGCAAACAGCTTGGCCATCGCTGCCTCTTTTGTGTACGAATGACCTTGTCCTTTCTTCCAGGCAGCCCAATATACCATCCAGCGCGCCGCTTGAATTTCAGTAGCTGCATCAGCTAACATCCACTGAATTGCCTGGTGCTGAGCGATAGGTTTGCCAAATGTTTCTCGTTCTTTCGCATATTTGATAGCTTCTTCAAATGCTGCCTGTGCTAAACCAATCGCCAGAGCCCCGATACCGACTCGGCCGCTATCCAGTATTGACAAAGTCTGATGAAGGCCCCTACCTTCTTGCCCCAATAAGTTATCCAAGGGAACTCGAACTTCATCGAAATTTACGGCATGAGTCGGCGATCCTTTCAATCCCATCTTTTTTTCGGCCGGACCCATCGTGATGCCAGCCGATTCAACAGGCACTAGAATCTGGCTTAGACTATGGCTGCCTCCAGATGGATCCGTGCGAACAAGCAATACTATCAGATCGGCAACCGATGCATTGGTCAGCCACATCTTGCTACCATCTATAATCCAGGAATCACCTTCCTTCACGGCACTGGTGGTTACACCCCCTTGAAGATCAGAACCTGCACCAGGTTCAGTCAAACCGAGACAGGCCAACCTTCCTCTTCCAGTTGCCAGGGACGGTAACCAATACTGCTTTTGTTCAGCAGTCCCATATTTTACAATTGGGCCCAGGGCCAATCCATTATGAGCCGAGATCGCCAAAGCGGTAGAACCGCAGCCCCAGCCAAGCTCTTCTATGGCAATCGCTGAACTTATTGCATCTACTTCTGAACCGCCATACTCTTCTGGAACTTCCAGACCGAGGAGTCCTAGCGGTCCCATTTTTCGTACCGCAGGCCAATTAAATGAAGCCTGCTCATCAGTTTCTCGGGCCACTGGCCTCAGTTCCTTGTCTGCAAAATTATGGATGAGTTCCTTGAACTGCGTTTGTTCTTCAGTCAGATTAAAATCCACTGTTTATTCCTTGGCTTGAAGATTTTCCCTTCCAGGCACATAGCCATCGTGGGTGAATTTTCATAGAATCTATCCGGCCCTTTTAGGTTGATTAATATATATTACAGGCGCAACTTCCACTTAATATGAACAATCTAGTACTGATTAATAGCGATGGAAAAACTGCCGATTGTCTATTGAGCAATGGTCTTCCGGCTGAATCAACCAGGAATAATCAATCACCTGGATTTAGAAGATTCCATCCTGTTGAAAGTTCAAGTACGCATGCGAGTTTAGGACATATTGATCCCAGCAGCTGCTAGCGCTAGGAGCAATAGCTGTCCCATTCCCTGTGGAATAAAAGAGGGATCCAGAAATTCATCTTTTCGATGCGTATTCGCCGCCTGGGCGATTCCAATACAGACAGCAGGAAAACCTCGACTAAGCGGCAGATTGGCGTCCGTGCTTCCAGCCATAAAATTCACTCTTTTATAGCCAACACCTAGTAAGGCGTCCTGCGCCCAGGTCACAATAGGTGAATCTTGCGAAATCTCACCGGATGGGCGATTACCTATAGGCACCAATTCAATTTGAATATCGGGCCCCTGAATTGAATGGGCGACCTCTTCTACAGACTCAACAAGATGCTCCAATGCAATCATGTCTGTTGACCGAAGATCAAGCTGGCAACTCACATTGGAAGCTATCGTATTTACGGTCGTTCCACCATCGATCACGCCAACATTGAGGGTCGTTTTTGGCTCTTGGGGCAAAACAAGCTGATCGAGGGCAGCGATTACGCGACTCAAAATATGAATTGCATTCGGCCGGCCATAATCTCCCCAAGAATGACCTCCCGGTGTCTTGACTTCAATCCGATAGCGCCGAACGCCTACAGCCTTATGGAATATATAGCCGAAGGAACCACCCTCAATAACAATATATGTCGCTTCAGGACCAAATCGATCGACTACAAGCCGCATACCACGCAAATCGCCAAGCCCTTCTTCGCCAACGTTTGCCACAAACCAAATATCGGACTCGGTCTCAATGTCAAATCGTATCAGGGTAGTAGCTAAAGATATCAACCCAGCTACACCCATCGCATTATCAGCCAGACCTGGTCCGAATACTAATTCTTTACTACCTTCTCGGCCGTTTTCGTAGCGTATGGTCAAGTCAGTGTCTTTAGGAAATACTGTATCCGTGTGTGCGGATATGATTACGGGTGATCCTGATCCTTCGCTCGAGTACCTACCGTAAATATTGTGGATACTATCTTGTTTTACATTACGTAATCCAATGGCTCGAAACTTATCGGCCACAAATTGTGCTCTTTTCTCTTCATGAAACGTAGGGGCTGGAATCTGCTGGACCGAGATGGCCACTTTAACTATCTGCTCAATTTCATCATGGAAAGATTTCAGGGCAGCAATTACAGGCTCTTGTTGGGCAATTTTTTTAACTCTTGACATGTTTATCCAAGTGCGCGAACCAATAGGAGTCCAAAGATGGTGATTACTAAGCCAAGATGAAGAAAAAGATTGGCATCCACAAACCAATAGCTTGAACCAGGAAAAATCTGCAAGACAAAATTCAGCACAATTAGACCAACACCTACAAGTGGTAGAAAACCTGGCCGCTTAGCCAGAAATTCGGCTGCCTTGTCAACAAACCTGTTCATAAAATTATCCATGGACAACCTTGGCTATAGGAATTAATCTCGCTGTAAACGAAATTCCAGGAAATAGGGTACCAATCGGTCGGGCATGCGGCCATGAATCATGATTCCATCAGCACGATGCTCTTCGCTATCTACGAATCCTCGCTCGTGGAAAAGCGAAAGCAATTCGCCGCGATGATAAGGAATCATTATAGATAAGGGTTGCATACTTTGTTCCATCATGGCCTCGATTGCTGCTAATATAGCATCGACACCTCGTCCAGTAAGAGCCGAAATTGGTACCGTGACACCAGGCAAAGGCAATTCCAGATCTTGAACATCGCTCTCCGACATCAGATCAACCTTGTTCAAGGCGACAATTTGCGGTAGGTGATCAACTTCTAATTCTGCTAAAATGTCTTCTACTGCCTCTATTTGGGCTTCTGCGTGGGGATGTGTCGCATCGACAACATGCAACAACATGTCAGCCTCAGTTATTTCCTCTAAGGTCGCTCTGAAGGCTGCCACGATATCCGTGGGCAATTTTTGGATAAATCCAACCGTATCGGTGAACAACACTTCCCGACCGCCGGGCATTGATACTCTGCGTGTGGTTGGATCCAAGGTGGCAAATAACAAGTCGGCCGAATAGACGTCGGCGTTACTCAGTTGATTAAGCAAAGTTGATTTTCCTGAATTAGTGTAGCCAACAATTGCCACAACCTGGAGTTCTGTTTGCTTTCGCTTCGCCCTATGGCGACCTCGATGAGCCCGAACATTTTCAAGTTCGCCCTTTAAAACAGAAATCCTGCGTCCGATTTCTCGGCGATCTACTTCCAGTTGGGTTTCACCTGGACCGCGCAAGCCCACACCACCCGTGTCACCGCCAGCCCGTCCACCTGCCTGTCTCGCCAAATGGCTCCACATGCGGGTCAATCGAGGTAAACGATATTGCAGTTGGGCAAGTTCTACCTGGAGCTTACCTTCTCTGGTCTGGGCGTGAAGGGCAAAAATATCCAGGATAAGAGCTGTTCTATCCAGCACACGTACTTCGTCACCCATATATTTTTCAAGCTCTCTTTGCTGACGAGGCAACAATTCATCGTCAAATAACACAAGATCGGCATCCAGGTCGGATACCAGCATTTTTATTTCTTCGAGCTTGCCTTTGCCCACATAAGTGGCGCTGTCGGGATGATTCAGTCGTTGTGCCGTTTGACCCACAACCTCCAACCCGGCCGTTTCAGCTAAGCGACCCAGTTCGGTTAGACTATCTTCAACCGACAATAAAGGTCGGCCGCGTTTTAATTCCAAACCTACGAGGTAAGCTTTTTCTCGCGGCCCTCGGGTTTCATATAGTTGCTCCCTAATAATTTCCTCCCTTATCTCCTATCTAAACCAACGACGTGCATATCCCTTGGATGGTCAACACGATAGGCGTATTGTATCACCTGCTCCTGTTCTGGAAGAACTCTAAGTTCCCATATAAGCAGGTTAAGCTCAGAGTGCTCCACTGGTTCTGGGTCAGCTTCTACTAATCGCACTTTGATATCCTCGTGCCTGGCTACCGGAATGTGGTCTTGTATCTCGATATTAACTTCCTCTGAAAGCAAATTAGTCACCTCTATTTTAAGGCCGAATGAAAGCTGTCGCCGGTCGCGAAGTAGTGTTTTGTCGACATCGCGCTGAATGAGTTCTCGCTTAATTACTATTCTATCTTCCACCCCAAGGAGCAGCTCAAAATGACCAGCAGCAGGTACGAATTCCAGGTCGATTTTGCCTACATAATCCTCATCTGAGAAAAGGCTAGCTGGACCCGGCAGTAAAGGACCGGGGCTTTCATTTACCGCCTTAATTCGACGATAAACCGCGTTGGTATGTTTGGGTACAGTAAAGTAATCCATTTCAAGTTCAAAACGATATTCGGCGAGAGTTACTTTTCGAGTTGATCCGTCGCTCGGAATATCAGCACGACGAGTGACGTTATAGATAACTGCCAGGTCGGTGATCTGAGCTTCGGCAGTAACAGATCGCGCTTCTAAAGGAGTTTCTTGGAGTCCACGAACCTTCCGATCATCCTCTAGAGCGCTACCTTCGCCATAAACAGCCTGGGCGGTCACCGAAGCTGCCATTCGCATATCACGCGATCTGGCGGGCGAAGGAACTGGGGGACTGATATACCATGGATTAAGGGTTGGCTTACGCCGATTCAAAGCCGGACGAGCTGTAGAAATAATTAGAGCAACATCAGACCAGTCTTGCCCAGTTTCCTGCTGGACCTGTGCTAAGCTGGTAATCTCCAGTGCTGGTTCGCCATTAGAAGTGGTTAGTCTAATGTCGTAAAGAGGTTGCCAGGATGAGTCCCGGACAACGAAGCTCGCTTCTAGGTTAAACATTCCGGCCGAAACCACTTCTACGTCAATTAATACACGGTGGCGGGTTGTTGGCAAAGCCGAATTATTCTCGTTTAGCTCTTCGCGCAATTTGTCGAGTCGACGTTCTAATGGTCGCTTTTTCTGTGACAGGTCTCGGATTTCGCTGCGGAATTGTTGATCTTGATCGCGAAAGAAACGGATCAAAGATAGTTGATACTCAGTATCCGTGTTCCCTCGCGAGAGGGCTTTGGCATACTGTTTTGTGGCCGAGCGCATGCCATCTATGTATTCAAGTTGGGCATCGATCGTCGATTCTTGATCTGATAATTCATCCAAATTGTCTTCCAACTCCTCAATTTGATTTCTCAGCACGCGTAATGCTTCGGCAGGTGTCTCCTCGTAATGAGCACGTTTGACATCAACTCCCAGAATATGCACCTCAGCTTCACCGCGACCAGATATACGCACTGACTCTGAAAGCAATCCAAGTGGAAGTTCATCGATAAGAAGCCGATGCCTTCCGGATTTCAACTCAACTCCGCCTCTCACCGTCACTCTCGCCTGGGCTGGGAAAACCGTAACCGCCGTGGTTTTGACCGGAATAGTGATATCCATAATTTCACCTAACCGTTAAATGATCTTCTAACCAGTATTCTAGTGTTCGACCTACCGAAAATAAGCTCTCAGGACTTGCTTTATCTGCTGTGTCTTCAATGGTATGCCAATATGGATAGTCAAAATCAATGATGAGAGAAGTTGGTATGGCTCGTTCCACAAAAGGAAGATGGTCATCGATCATCGTATGGCGTTGCTCAGGAATAAATCTTTCACCAAAACCAAGATCGGCCGCAATTTGCCACAGGAGTGTCTGAAGTTCCCGATTGCTCCTTCCTTCATAGAATAATTGCTGATCCGCATCGCCAACCATGTCGACGACAATAACTGACTCGGGAATGACGGTCATGGAATCTGCCATGATCCTCGAACCCGCCCCCCAGATAAATCCCGGCATTCCTCCACTGCCCTGATCTTCGAGATCGAAGAAAGTTAGCCATATTTCCCGGTCCACATCCTGCAATTCAAGAGTCCGAGCTAACTCTAACAGCACAGCAACGCCGCTTGCCCCGTCAACCGCACCCGGAACTGGTTTAGATGGTCCTGGAGATTGGTCGGCAATGCGACGCGTATCATAATGAGCTCCAATTATTATGATCGGCCCGGCTCCGATATTTGCCTTGCCAATGATATTTCGGCCTGTTACAGACTCGTATGGAATATATTGTTCATCTACTTCCCAGCCGAATTTCTCTAGTTGCTCGACAATATAATCACCGACGGACGTATGACCTGGGCTTCCAGGCCATCGTGGGCCTAAATCCACCTGATTAACCAATTGCTCGTATGCTATCTCCCCATCAAAATCCAGTCTTGATGTTGGCTGCTGGGTTGCAGTTGCCGGCGGATTCCGAGTGGGGGCCTCAGTCGCCTGTTGAGTAGGTGCAGCGGTTGGATTCAGAGTTGGAAGAGGTGATTCAACCGGATCGGGAAGCGTCTCAGTCGAACAGGCCACAGCCAATAAAAAAAATAGCGTGACTGCTATTGTCAGCCAATGGTTGTTCTCTAATTTATGAACCAACTCTTTAAAATTGAAAACCATTCTCGATCGATAACTCGATGATTAATTAACCGGCACTGATTCGGCCGCCTCTCGATGGTATTTTAATTGTCGAGCTCGGGCAAAGCGCCTCATGATCTTCAAAGCTCGGTCTGTATAATACTGGTACCGCTCGGCCTTTCCCAATCGCTGCTCAGGCTTAGTTAAAAGACCAAAATTAGCTTTCATTGGTTGAAATGACTTCGCTTCAGCATGGGTAACATAATGGCACAGAGCGCCTAACATAGTTTGCGTTGGAAAAATAAGTGGAAAATCGCCTTTCAATAAACGGGCCGCATTGATTCCGGCTACAAGACCACTTGCTGCATTACCCATGTATCCTTCGACACCCACAATCTGGCCTGCAAAAAACAGATCGGCCCGCCCCCGGAATTGCATCGTTGGCTGTAGTAATTCAGGTGAATTTATATAGGTATTACGATGCATCATTCCGAACCTTAAGAACTCTGCATTCTGAAGGCCGGGAACCAATCGAAGGACACGTCGCTGTTCACCCCAGCGAAGGTTCGTTTGAAATCCAACAACATTATAGAGGGTACCGGCTAAGTTATCTTGCCTTAATTGAATGACAGCATAGGGCCTTTTTGCACTCCTTGGATTCACTAATCCAACCGGTCGTAAAGGGCCAAAACGCAAAGCATCTCGATTTCGCTTAGCCATGATCTCGACAGGCAGGCAACCTTCAAAGAAATTGGCGTCCTCTTGTTCGAAATCCCGTAAAGTAATCTGTTCCGCTTCAATCAATGCTTGATAAAAGTCTATATATTCGCTCTCGTTCAGTGGGCAGTTGATATAATCACCCTCTTGCTGCTCGCCTTTATTGTAGCGCGAAGCCCGGTAGGCATGATTAAAATCAATTGATTCAAAACTAACGATCGGCGAAAGGGCATCGTAAAAATATAGATATTCTTTGCCGGAGAGTTGGCCAATAGAATCAGCGAGAGCGTCTGAGGTTAGGGGACCGCTACAGACGATAGTCGGCTGATCTGATATATGCAGCATTTCCTCGCGAACTAAATCAATTTTCGGATGAGTTTCGATTCTCTGGGTGACTCGTTGGGCAAAGATTTCTCGGTCAACAGCCAATGCCGAGCCCGCGGGGACGGCCGACTCTTCAGCACATCTTAATATCAAGGAATCTAAACCACGAAGTTCAGCTTTCAACAGGCCGGGAGCTTTATTGACTAGTGTAGATCCAAGAGAATTACTACAAACGAGTTCAGCCAAGTGATTGGTTACATGAGCCGGCGTCGTTTTCTGTGGCCGCATCTCATATAATCTAACTTGAATTCCAAGTTCAGCCGCTTGCCAAGCCGCTTCAGAACCTGCTATGCCACCACCAATAACAATTAGCTGTTTAGACATATTCTAATTCTATCACATGGCTGTTTGATCGGATTATTAGAAGATTCACTAACATCTTTACTGATGATCCTGATAACCAAAGTATACTTGTGACTAATCGAGTTCACGAATCTAGTTTAGCCCTTGACCTCAGCCCGATTAATCGCGAATACAGGAGCATATTATGACTCAAGCCACATTTGTTCCCTTAACATCTTTTCGTCATTATTCTGTCAAGGAGATGATTGATCGTTCAGAAAATTTTTACATGCAGATGAAACGTCGCAGGACTATCCGCCAATTTTCCGATGGGCAAGTTCCATTAGAAATCATCGAAAAATGTATTGCTTCAGCAGGCACCGCTCCGAGTGGGGCGAATCTTCAGCCTTGGCATTTTGTTATCGTCAAAGATCCCGGTGTGAAGCATCAAATTCGATTGGCAGCTGAAGAAGAGGAGCGTGAATTTTACACTCAACGCGCTCCAGAGGAATGGTTAGAGGCACTGGCACCTTTGGGTACCGATGAAAAAAAACCCTTTTTGGAATCAGCACCTTACCTCATTGCGATTTTTGTTCAACCCTACGGTCTTTTGGATAATGGCCAAAAAATGAAACATTATTATGCCAGTGAGTCAGTAGGAATCGCCACCGGCATGTTAATCACAGCTCTACATCTTTCTGGATTGGCAACGCTAACTCACACACCGAGCCCCATGAATTTTCTTAACAAAATCCTCGGAAGACCAAAGAACGAACGAGCTTATCTTTTGCTAGTTGTCGGTTATCCAGATTCAGAGGCCGTTGTTCCTACAATAAAGAAGAAATCCCTGGCCGAAATAACCACTCTCATCTGATATCAAATACTAAGTTTCCTTATCAGTTGAATTGAGGTCTGCATTCAGTCTGTCTAATATACGCTTTGCATCGTCGTCATGTGGGTTTGTTCTTAGCGCCCTCTCAAACCAATTGATTGCCTTAATATTTTCTTGACGATCCCTATAGATCAACCCAATATTATAAGCGACGTTCGGGGTATTTGGATTTAATTGGTAGGCTTCACTGAAGGAGTTGATTGCTTTCAATTGTTGTTCATTACCTGCCAATATCGGGTTCCCTAAATAAGCTGCACCGAGATTAGTCCATACCATAGGATTATCTGAAGCTTGCTTACTCATAGGTTCAAGCACCTTAACGGCTTGTCGGAACCGTTTGGAAAGAATATAGGCGCTACTCAGGTTGACGACTGCATCCACGTGGTCGGGTTTAAGGTCATTAGCTCGTTCTAGGAATGGTAAAGATTGGGATACCTTTCCTCTATGCAAAAGCTCTGTTCCTGTCGAGAACTGATTATCAAACGTTGGGTTTTCCGCTCTAGCAGGGTCCATAATCAGATGTTTTCCTTGATTTTCGCTGATATTTCTGCATACTCACTGGATCGAAACCAAGTTATTATTTCTTAGATGGTCCGATCACAATGAGGCTCATCAAAATGAATCCAACAACAATCGCCAACAAAAGCAATCTTCCTTGGCGCCACATTCTAGTCAACACTGAAACGGGAGCGTTATGTTCCAACCATTCTTGACTTAGTTCGTCCATGGAAAGCCCGAGAACTTTTTCCGTAACATTTTCGCAATCTGCTCCACTAGCGATCGCTCCAATTAATTGACTAGGCGCATGGTTGCCAAATTCATCCTGAATGTAACTAACCATCGATGCGCTCTGAGCGTAGGCAAGTAAAAGACGTTCATTGTCCGATGGGAACGAACGACAAAGCTGTTGAAACGGAATCGTAGCATCAGATTCCAGCGCTCCCCGAAGGGTTTCGTCTAATCGGCCATTATTATTCGGCTCAAGTATCGTGGCCAGTCCTTCCTCAAGCCATAGTGGAATTGACTGATAGTTTCCGCCAGTTGCTTGATATAAAAGCAGGTGAGTTAGTTCATGTGATATGTCGTTGGCAAGCTCATTGTCCCCAGTGTTTGCGTTGCTTGCTGTCACCAAGACAACGCCTAATTCCGGGTGTGCATGAGCGCCAATCCAGTTTCGTCCCGTCAATCTGAGAGCGGCACGTAGATCGTCTGTCCGCGGATATACGTAGATTCTCAATAAATTGTCTATCCTAGTCGGGATATTCGATGTTAACACAGGAAGAGCATTATTCGCAGAGCTTAACGCGGAGAGGCCTATAGAGGGATCGTCTCCTGTCCAATAAACGGCAACATTTCCTTCTTCTGAACTTTCCCAACTAAAATTATCGTCGATGTAATCAATATTCTTCTCGGGAATTTGGATCTCATTCCCAGATTTCATCTCCAATATCCACCAGTAGGTAACGGTGGTAAAAGGAGCGAGTCGTACTTGAGTCAGGTCCACTATATGCCGGGCATTAATGGTTTCATCCGCCTCAAACTGGACCTCGGTCGTCAAAATATTATCTAATTCAGGCGCCGTGATGAATAGTTTTACCCTGTCCACCCTTTCCTGAGGCTTACCACTTAACACAAATTCCATGACTTGACCAAACTGATATTCGGCAGATGAGTGCCAATCATTGTCAGAATCACTCTGGGCCGTTACGCTGTCAGGTAATACTAAGATTACTAGAATGAGCGAAGCAACCAGCCATTGCCAACGAATCAGTTTTCCGCCTTCAATTACAGCATCTGAAATGTTGAAACTCAAAACAATGTTGACCTTAGGGAGTATAGAACTTGGCCTACCATATGCTATATATCGCTTCTTAACTTCGTTTCACAATCCGAGTAATGTGATGACTATAGGGATCGTTATCGCACTCAATAAAGTAGACAAAACTACTGTCGCTGTGACTAATCCAGGTCTGACTTCAAATTCTGTGGCCAAAATAGTGTTTATTACGGCAGTTGGCGTGCTGGCTTCTATTATCGCTGTCGAACGATTCAATCCTTGAAGACCTATCCAAGAAGCCACAATTACAGCAACCATAGGAGCTACTAATAAGCGAATAAGCGAGGCGGGGATGGCCAGCCTAATACGTCCAGGATCCTTAAGGTCAGCTAGCTGCATTCCTAAGACGATCAGCATTGTGGGTATTGCTGCGGATCCTGCCAATTCTAAACCCCGCAAAATCGGTTTCGGAATAGTAATGGACAAAGTATAGACAAGAATTGCCAAAGTAACTGCATAAAATGATGGCAAAGTAATCAACCGCTTAAGCGACTGGCGCCGGTCGGCTTTTCCTAATGAAGCAATAAAAACGCCGAGAGTAAAAACCAGCATGGTACTTACCACGAAATAAATAATAGCGCGATCTAATCCAGCCTGTCCATACCGCAATTGGTTTAACGTTAAGCCATAGTTTCCGCCATTAACAAACATAACTACTAACAGCATTGCTGTCGTTTCAGGTCGCGAAAGGCGCATTATCAGGCTGAATCCAAAGGCCACGATCCCCATCAATAATATTACTATGACCGTGAATATCGCCAGATCGATCAATTCAGCGCTAGAGAGCGTTGTATTGACCAAAGAAGAAAAAACGAGCGCGGGTGAAAAAATATAAAAAGTAACCCTGGAGACCGACCTAATGTCAACCTTTCGTCGAGATCGCAAAGCGTAGCCCATTGCGGCAACGATGAAGATGGGCAGAATGTTTTGGATGAATACGTCGATGAAATCGCCCACTGGCTTAGATGGCTAACTAATGGATTAGTCCTCGTTTTCCAGGTCATTTTCCCAGTTAAATAGAGACATGTCAATATCTTCGCCCATCCAGCTTGCCTGTTCTAACGCCTCTTCGGCTGCCTCGTGCAAGTCGGATGCTTCAGGATCTTCAGTCAGTTGAACCAAGACATGAGAAGCTGATTCACCACCAATTTCACCCAGGGCCCCGACAGCCGCCAACCGCACTTCCAAATCATCATCCCAGATTAGCTCACCCAATTCAGGAACGGCTTCGCTTTTACCGATACCACCAGCCGCACGAGCTGCTTCAATTCGCATTTCAGTATCTTCACTGGACATTTCATCCTTGACGATTGGAAACCAGCGATTGTCGGCACTGCGCCCCATCGCATAAACCGCACTGACTTGCATCTCAGCATCCGCACTATCATAAGCTTGTTCCACCTCGGAAGCTACCCGCTTGTGGGAAGAGGCGCCTAAAGATTCTAATGCAGCCAGTCTTACTTTCCAGGCGGTGTCCTCATGATCTATCTGGCGCAGTAGCGCCTGAACAATTGGATCTGCCCTCTCCAAAGGAATCTGTTGCCATTCAGCGAGCAGTATATAATGACCGAGAGTCGCTGCTGCCAGCGTTCTCACCTCGATATCAGGATCTTCTTCCATCATTTTAATGATCGAAGATATGAGATCCACTTGTTCTGAGTCCCATAAACCGGCAAGCGAGGCCAATCTAACCTCGGCAAGTTTATCTGAGAGACAATGCCGAAATACAAGCGTGAAATCAACTTCGAAATTTTCCTCGGCTATGTCGGCTAAATGGCGAACTATTTTTCGCTTGCGATCCAGATCCAAGTCTTTCCACGCAACACAGAAATGGTCTAGGTCTGAGGGAATTAGATCGGACAAACGATATAACAAAGGTACTGAAATACCTTCGTCCGTTTTTATCAAATCCATTACTTCAGAGAAACTTTTTTCTTCTATGTTATTCATAGTTATCCCAAAAAAAGAGAGATTAGAGATCAATCGTCAATCCCTAATCCCTAACCCATATATTCTTAAATTCAGAACAAAAAAAATATTAAGAGCAAAGCCTTAAATAATCGGATTGACTAAGTCTTGAATAATGATCAGGACCATCAATCCAAGTAGAACCAGCATACCGACAAGGTGAACCATGCCTTCGCGCTCCGGTTCAATCCGCCGGCCACGAACGGCTTCGATCAATACAAACATGATTCGCCCGCCATCCAAAGCAGGTATAGGTAACAAATTTGTGAAACCCAAAGCAACGCTGATGAAAGCCGTGATTTGTAAAATGGGGAACCAATCGCGCTCGGCAACGGTTACCTCTGCAGCCCTTCCCGCTAGCTGGCTGATTCCGACAACACTAACAGGTCGCGCTTGTTCTGCCGTAATTTGTCCTCTCACAATCATTAGAGGGGCTCGAACTGTAAGAAAGATAATATCTCCAACAGTTGTGACCGACTTCCTGAAGGACTGTATGGGACCGACACGTTTATTCTCTCCGGTCATTACATTGGCAATGCCTATACCAGTAGGTCCTTCGTTATCCCCATATTCATCGGGTAGACGAGGCCGAACAACAGTTGTTATCTTTTCTCCGTTGCGCAACAATACAATGGGAATTTCCTCGCCAGCGTGCCGAAATATTTCTTCCCGAACATCATCAGAGCTTTCCACATCGCGGCCGTTGATTTGAAGGATATAGTCTTCAGCTTGAATTCCAGCACCCGTCGCAGGAGAGTCGGCCAACACTTCGGTAACCAGAGGCCTAATCTGAGGCTCTCCCAACATAAAGGCGATCCATAAAATGAAGATGGCAAAAATGAAATTAGCGGCTGCGCCGGCCGAAAGAGTAAATAAACGCGCTCGTTTGGAGGCGCCAGCTAATCCACCAGGTACAGTAGGGTCATCTTCACCGAACGGCCGAACAAAACCACCAACCGGAATCCAATTCAAGGAGAATACGGTGTCACCACGTTTAAATAGTTTTACCGCTCTGGGCGGGAAACCTATTCCAAATTCTTGAACACGTATCCCCGACAGACGAGCCGCTACAAAATGTCCGAACTCATGAATCAGAATAATCGGTGTCAGAACTAATATAAAGGCACCGATCGCCCACCAAATTGACATAAAACACTCTATTATTCCTGCTATTAACCGGCTTAGTTTGCCCGGTCTCAAATAGCATTATACGCCTTCTGTCACGAGTGTGACAATCCTGACTAATGAATGCTAACACCATTCTAACGCGCAAGCATTAGTAAATCTGTCGTGTTTAGTTTAACGCGGATGGATGGATTGTCTGTCGGTAAAATTACTCTTGAGTCGAACCACAAACGCAGTCGATGTTCCCCTTCGATTGAAGATACTTGGATTGTCGCGACTTGGTGCCGTCCTCGAAAAGAGACATTAATAAGTTGACCACTAACTATGTTGGCCCCGTTCTCAGAAGATTCCACCAAATTACCAGCATCCGGCCGAATCAGTAAGATTAAATCCCGTTCCACGTTTTTTGGAATGGAAGCAACGTTAAATAAGCCTATCTCCGTGGAAATAACAGGGGGATCAACAGAAACGACCTCTGCAGGGAGCAGATTATCCATACCGAGGAAACGGGCAACAAAAGTTGATTGAGGGTGACCAAATAATTCGACAGGACTACCTTGTTGTTCTACACGACCAGAGTTCATGATAATTACCCGATCGGCAATGGCAAATGCTTCTTCTTGGTCATGGGTTACATAGATTGTGGTGATAGCCGTATCTGAGGATTTTTTAGGGAAGTTGTCCTGTGTTAACGAATTATCTTTTTGTTTAGGCCCCATTTTTGACTTACGAGTTGGACGACCGGCTTGTTTGAGAATTGCCCTCAATTCACTCATTAATCGTTCCCTGAGAGATCGGTCCAAAGCACCCAGCGGCTCGTCAAGTAGAAGCAGATCGGGTGAAGGTGCCAGTGATCGAGCCAGAGCTACACGTTGTTGCTCGCCGCCCGATAGAGCATGAACAGGGCGGTCACCGAACCCAGATAATCCAACCAGGTCAAGCATTTCCTGAATTCGCCGGTGTTGCTCTTGACGATCCCACTGGTCCATTCGCAGTCCAAAAGATACGTTTTCAGCAACGGTCATATGAGGGAATAAGGCAAAATCTTGAAATACCATGCCAAAGCCACGCTTATGGACAGGAACATTAAACAAGTCTTGATTGTCTAACAACAAATTGCCGGCGTCGGGGAGCTCCAGGCCAGCAATGATTCGCAAGAGCGTAGTTTTACCACAGCCACTTGGCCCCAGCAGAGCTACAATCTCACCGCGGGAAACTCCCAACGATATACTTCTAAGAACTGGTTGCCCTTCGAATTCCTTCTCCACGTCAATAATTTGGAGCAGCATCTTAGATAAGTTCGGTGGGTTAAAACTCCCCAATATCAGAGTAGCGAAATCGCTCTATCGCAATGAATCCAGTAGCGCAGATCAACATCAGTATAGAGCTCATGGCTAAAGCTTGCCCAAAATTAAGCGCTCCAGGCTGGCCAAGGTAGCGCTGTATAGCGATGGGCATAGTCAGAAATTCGCTGTTAGGGCGTACGATAAAGCTCGTCGCTCCAAATTCTCCCATGCTGATTGTAAACGCGAACACAGCTGCTACCAGCAATGCCCTACCCATGATGGGCAAATCGACCTCGCGCCAGACCCGGAAAGATGAAGCACCTAGAATCGAAGCTGATTCTCGTATTCCGGGACGAATTCCTTGGAGGACCGGCAAAATACTTCTTACGACAAATGGAAGGGCGACGAGAGTATGAGCGATCAAGACAAGGACAGGAGAGGTTCGAAGCCTGCCCATGGTGATTATATAACCAAATCCCAAGGCCACTGCCGAAACCCCCAACGGTAACATAAAAATCGGATCAATCCATCCACGCCATTTTGCTGGTTTGGCTAAAAATGCTGCACTTAAGGTTCCTAAGAGAGCAGCAAAAAGCATAGTCAACCCGGCATAACCTATCGAGTTTCGAATAGCTTTTAAAGGGGGAATAAAGGTAACACTTCCCCTTCTCAACTCGGGAAGAGCCTGGTAATAAGCCAGAGTAAACCCTCCCTGACGATCAAGAAAAGAACTGAAGAGAAGGGCCAATAGTGGGCTCAGCATAAATACCGAGAGTCCAAGCAAAGAGACTCCAACAATGATTTTTTCTAGCCAGGTGCTGGGATGCTTTAAATTCGCCGAATGTGGAATGAAATCCAATGAAAGGGTCGATTTTCGTTGCCATCGAGCATAAATCAATAACAAGGTAAAAGTGAATGTTATTTGGATAAGAGCCAATAGCGCCGCAATCTGTGGATTTAAGAAATTGACATATTGGCGATATATCTCGGTCTCAACTGTACTAAAAGCAGGTCCTCCCAAGATGAGAATCACCCCAAAACTAGTAAAGGTAAATAGGAATATCAACACAGTCGCACTTAGTATAGCAGGACGCAGAAGGGGAAACGTTATTTTTATGAATGCCTGCCATCTGGAGGCACCCAGCGTTCTCGCCGCCTCGGACATACGAGGACTAAGATTTGCCCAAAATCCCCCTACCAGACGAATCACGACCGCCATATTGTAATACATATGTGCTATGAGAATGATAAGCAAAGTTTGTTCAAGACGAATTGGGGCTACTTCTAAATTGAAAATGGTAACTAATGCATTGTTGATAGGTCCACTAGATCCGAGCAAGGCCCTAAATGAAGCAGCGACTACGACTGTGGGCAGTACAAAGGGTACTGTTACCAAGGCTCGCAGAATTTGTTTGCCCCAAAACTGGTATCGAGCAAATAAATAGGCGGCCGGAAATCCCACTGCCAACGTCAATATGGTCGATAGGGCTGCTTGCCAAAGCGTAAACCAAAAAACCTTTCCGTAGTAAAGCCTGCTGAATAGCTGACTAACTGCATCACTGGTCAGACCAAAAGAAATAATATTGGCCAATGGATAAAAGAAAAATATAGCCAGGAAGAGCAAGGGAATAATGGGTAACAATAATTTAAGTTTAGGTAGATTAATCGTCATCTTACGCCTGAAAAAAGAGGCAAAATGGAAAGAGGGTGCGAATATGTGAGGGATGAACAACTCGTCTAGTGAATAACATAGACGCTACATGGCGCTCGTTCCACAACGTGTGGAGTTACTTGATCTGTTAGGATTCGACGAAGAGGCCCTACCGTGGTGGCCTGACCAAGAACGATCACGTCATAATCGCCCTGGTGTGCTTCCCTCAAGATTTCTTCGGCCGCAACACCCTGGACAACCTCTACTTCAGCTTCCACCTCTTGATCGGCCAAATATCGGGCGGACCATCGCAAATGTTGGGCCACGGGAGTATCTGTCTGTAAAAGCTCCGGAAGCGTTTCCTCAATTTCACCGAGACCGGTATACATTGTCGGAATCGGGTTGGTTACAAATAGGACCCGAACATCAGCATTTGTTTCTCTGGCCAGTCGTGCCCCTTCCGTGACAACCCGTTGATTCATTTTAACGCCACCAATTGCTACCAGTATCTTATTGATTTCCGCCGGGCGATCACTTTTAACCACGAATACCGAAGATTGAGCCTTATCCGCGATTTTTTCGGTAAGGGAGCCAAACAGAGCATCTAATAATCCGGCTGCGATATGTGCTCCAACGATTATGATTCGATAATCAGTTTCGCCAGCTTCAACCAACACTTGTTCAAGCACTGCGCCTTGTCTTATTTTAGTTGAGACCTTCATGTCCTTGAGTAGATCTATGGCGCTAATCAAACCCGACTCGGCTTCTGAGCGAACGTTCTCATTATCTATTACAGTCATTAAAGTAATTGGATGCTCTTCTAAGCCAGCGATCAAGCCGGCAAAGCGAACAGTCTTTTCAGAATATGGCATCTGTCTAATGCACACAAGAATACTCATCGTCCGAAAATAAATCTCCTCTCTCTTACCGTCATTATTATCAAATACCTTCGGACCCAGTAATTAATCGAATGAGAACCAGAATGGCGCCTATTAGAGGAAGAGCCGAAAACATTAATCGAATTCGCGGACCGGCAAAATACCGAGTCGAGACCGCACCTATTTGAGCCCCTATGGCAGCCCCTGTATTCATTACCAAAGCTATCAATATATCAACATTCCCCTTTAAAGCATGGGTAATCGTGCCATATCCAGATGAGAACACGATTTCAAAAAGATCGGTACCGACTGCAACATGGGTAGGAACGCCGATAATATATACCAATAGGGGCATTCGTATGAAACCACCCCCAACGCCTAAAAATCCAGCCAAGATTCCACTTATGAATCCAACACCCAGTACGACCCATAGGGAGACTGAAGCGATGCCCGAGCCAGGAAAAGATACCATTGGCCAAATTCGAATACCATGCATGCGCTTTGTGATATTCTGAAAGGCTAAAACATCCTTTACATCGAGCTTTTGCGTCTGAATCATGCGAATAGCCCGGATGCTCTCCCAGGCCGTGAATGCGCTAATTATCAGCAGAATAATGACATAGGATATGCCCACGACTTGATCAACATTTCCCATTTCCTCAAGTAGTTCAATTAGCTGGGCCCCAATCTCTACACCGATAATCGTCCCAGTTACCATTACGACGCCAAGCTTTAGATCGACGTGTCCAAGCGCTCGGTGTCGATTGGAGGCAACGATTGATTTTCCGGTCATGTGGGCTAAATCTGTGCCAACAACTATATTAGTTGGTACACCAGTCCAAAAGAGTAGTGGCCCGACAAGAAATCCACCACCCACCCCGAAAAAGCCACCAAGTATTCCGACTAAAAAGCCGATTCCAACTAGTGCTATGGGAGATATTGTTACGCCGGCTATCGGAAATTCCACTGTTACTCCAGTCGTTCCAAACCTAATCTTTCAATCAGAAAAGCAGTAACTTTCTCCAAAATAACAGCCTGGACCACTATCAGCATAAGGGCCAAGATCGCATAAACTGTCAAATTATTGTAATAGAGGGAAGTTAGCCAATCACCTATAGACTGTAATACCACTAAGAAGTAGACGACAACCAACACGCCATAGACCGCCAATTCGATGATAAAGTTGCGCAGAAGTTTTTTTGTATCTTCAGGCATAACAATATTCGTTGACTCTTAGATTGGTTTTACGGAGTCTATTGTAACTTACACACGTGCTTGGGAAAATTGTTCAACTATAATTTCATTAGCTCACGCTCTATTTACGGGAATCCATAACAGAGTACCTGAAATGTGTGGGAAACAAAGTTGGCCAGGGATCCTTTTATTAGTGATGGTCAAAAACGAATTCAGTGCTCTACCTTTTGCATGTCATTTTAGTCCCCAGGGGCAAAAAATGCTTCCTCAGGCTTCATAGCGCCCTTTTCACTATCGTCTACCTCAGAAGCACGCCTAAATTGGCTCATATAAAGATCGAAATAGAATCCTTTGGCCTCCAGTAATTCCCGATGCGTGCCACGCTCAACAACCTGCCCCCCATCTAGCACGATAACTTGATCCGCATTTCTGATCGTGCTCAGTCGATGGGCAATGACGAAGCTGGTTCGGTCTTTTAAGAGCTCATTTAAAGCTTGCTGAATCTGCTTTTCCGTGCGGGTATCTACGCTGCTCGTGGCCTCATCTAGGATCAGTATCTGGGGATCAATAAGAACGACTCTAGCGATAGCAAGCAGTTGTCGTTGACCGTGGCTTAAGCCTGCGCCACGCTCACCGAGAACTGTTTCATAACCATTTTCCATTCTATTGATAAATTCGTCTGCCCGAGCGAGCTTCGCAGCTGCAATTACTTCGCTTTTCGTTGCCTCGGGACGACCGTAACGAATATTATTAAGGATCGTGTCGCCAAATAAGAAAGTGTCTTGAAGCACGATACCAATCTGACTTCGCAGGCTTCTCCGTGTGACATCTCTGACATCGAATCCGTCAATGGTGATTGCTCCACCGGTGACATCCCAAAATCGCGGCAATAATTTAATGATTGTCGACTTGCCTGCCCCTGTAGGACCGACAATAGCAATTGTCTGACCAGGCCTGGCTTTAATGTCGATCCCTCCGAGGACTGGTTCATTCTCAGTATATTCGGCCCATACGCCATGGTACTGCACTTCACCTTCAATTTTGGGCAATTCGATTGCATCTTGTTTATCCGTTATATCCGGATGTTCGTCGAGAAGCCCAAATATTCGCTCGGCGCCAGCGATAGCATTTTGTATATTTGTCCAAAGAACTGCGATCTGTTGGACCGGTCGGTTAAACTGCTGTGTATACCCGATGAACGTTATTATTAGACCGATGGATATCGTGGTCCCCAACAGATCTTGCCCACTCAAGATGGCTAACCCACCCACTACCGCAACAATCGCCAAACTCACATAACTCAAGGCTTCAAGCGTGGGTCCTAAGGCACTTGTATAGGCCTGAGCTTGTATATTTGCGTCCCGCGTCGCCGCATTGCTAACTCTAAATTGTTCAATATTTTCATCTTCGCGACTAAACGCCTGAACTTCCCTAACAGCTGCAAAATTTTCCTGGAGATCGGCATTGACAGAGCCAATTTCTATACGTGCCTTTCGGAATGCACGGCGTGCTCTCCTGGAAAGCCATTGAGTAACGATTAGCATGAGAGGTAAGGTAATAAGGCTTATAAGCGCATAGGGAACACTTCTTCCAAACATCACGACAACAATCCAGACAATCAAAAGAATGCCCTGCAATACGCTGACCAATCCAAAACCGATTACCTGTTGAATAGTATCGATATCGTTGGTAACCCGACTCATTACGTCCCCGGCCTCTTGTCTGCTAAAGAATCCGAGTGAGAGACGATGTATGTGCTGGAAGATCTCCTTTCGTAGGTCTCGAAGCACACGAAAACCAGCCCAGCTCATCAGATAAAACTGTACCCCACTGAGCAAGGAGCTGCCTACAAATAGCGCCACGATGATCAGTACCAGTTCACCTAAACCAGCGATTGTTTCCTCGGCGGATGCCGAAGGATCGGGATCGGTGTACCAGCAATTACTGAATGCATCACTCTCCTGAACTGAAACATCTTCTGCTGCACCGTCGGGCAAAATATCTGTTGGCAATTGCCCAATAGATTGATCAAAGTCTGTGGCGGCGTAGGGGCCTAAGTAACAATCAACAGCTTGTCCGGTCAAATCGGGAATGAGTACTTGCATATAAGTTCCGCAAACGACAGCAATGACCACGATCGCGAGGGCCAGCGCATAATGGCGTAAATAGCGCCATAAACGGATTAGCGTTCCTCGTACGCTTGTAGCCTTTCTTGTTTCAGCACCAAAAAGCTGTTCTTGCCGTCCAAACATGGTGGTCTCCGTCTAATAAAGTGTCGAGCTTGGCCTGCCGATTTATTTGATCAAAGCTAAGCTAATTCGTGAATGTCCTCAGAGAGTTGGGAATGATAGATATCTGCATATATCGCGCTGTTTTCCATTAATGTTTCATGCACCCCACTGGCGACAATTTTTCCCTGGTCGAGGACTAAAATCTGGTCTGCGTTCAATACGGTGCTAATTCGTTGAGCGATGACAAAGCTTGTTCTACCTTCCATCAACTTATCTAGGGCCTTCTGTATCTCATATTCAGTATTAAGATCAACACTGCTTGTCGAATCGTCTAATATCAATATGTGAGGATCCATCAATAGAGCTCTGGCGATGGCGATTCGTTGTTTTTGCCCACCGCTTAAAGTCGAACCACGCTCTCCAACCAAGGTGTCGTAACCATCTGGAAATCCCAAGATAAATTCATCCGCCGAGGCAGCTATCGCACTTTTCTTAATCTCCTCATCCGTTGCATTGGGCCTAGCGTAAGCAATATTGTCCCGTATCGTACCTGAGAATAGGGTGGTTTCCTGAAGCACGATACCAATTTGCTGCCTCAAACTTTCGATGGTTACTTCCCTAACATCAATTCCATCAATTTTCACCTTTCCGGAGCTGACGTCATAGAAACGGGGGATAAGGTTTATAATCGTGGTCTTTCCGCTTCCTGTAGAGCCTAATAGAGCTATCGTTTGTCCTGCTTTTGTTTCGAAGTTGATATCTGATAGCACCGGTTCGCCACTGTCAAAATAGCGGAACGTTACTTCCTCAAAAACAACATTCCCTTTTACCGATTCCAGTAAGATAGCTTCTGGCTTGTTTTCAACGTCATTCTTTGCATCAAGAATCTCAAAGATACGGTCAGAACTGGCCGAAGCCTGGGCCATCAAGGAAATAATGAATCCAAGCTGGGCCATGGGAATAAAAATGTATACAAGATATAAACTAAATTTCTGCCACTCACCAAGAGTCAATGATCCTTCTACAATTTGAACACCGCCAAAAAACAAGATGGCTGCTTGGCCCAAGTTGGCCACCAAAAATACAAACGGAAAGAGAAATGAGAATGTTCTAGTAATATTCATTCTCTGTTCCAAGAGATCATCTATACTGTTCTGAAATTTGACTTTCTCTTCCGGCTCAGTCGTAAATGCTTTCACCACTTGAAGACCTGCGAGGTTCTCTTGGAGAATTGTGTTTACGACGGCAAGTCGCTGCTGAACTTCTCTAAATAAGGGTTGAACCATGCGACCGAAGACCATAAAAATAATTATGGCGATAGGCAGTATCGGCAGAATAATGAGGGTCAAACGAACATTTGTAAGAAAGAGAATAATTAAGGTTCCGAACAATAAGATTAAGGACTGTAAAGCTAGGAGTAATCCCTGGCCTAGGAATATGCGCAATTTTTCTACATCATCCGTAGCCCGGACCATCAATTGCCCTGTTCTATTTTTATCATGATAACTGAAGCTCAATCTCTGTATCTTTGAAAACAGATCATTTCGCAAATCGAAGGCAATATTGTGAGATAAAATTTGGGAAGAGTAGGTTTGGGCAAATGAAAATAGGCCACGGGAAATGGCAAAAACAACTATGGTCAAGCCAGTCAACACTAACGCACGTGGGGCATTTTCTAACTCCAAGGCCATCGCTTCAAGATCAAGCCCCAATCTCTGTGAGGCTACCTCTTGAATGCCCGAAGGCAAATTCAAAATTGCTTCGTTTTGGGCACTAACCACAATCGTGTCGATGATATTTTGAACCAATTGGGGAACCGCGAGCTGAGCCAAAGTGGCAATAAACATGGCTCCCACGGCCGTTAACGATACCTTTGGATAACGTCTAACGTATCGAATTGCCCGTCCTAAAGTAGAACCTTCCCCATCTCTTTGACGGCCTCGCCTTCTTTTTTTTTGCCTTCGGGATACTTGCATAGTTCAATACTCTCCAACCTATTTTCTTAGAAATCTAGCTGCCTGTTTAGGATACGATTAACCTTAAACATTGCGCCTTCTTTCCTGGGCCGTCTTATTGGCACTCTGTCGAATTTTTGCCATTGCCTCCGACATAATGAGTCTTTCATGATCGTCTAGAGAACCAAAACAAGCAGCGATTGACTTGAAATGATTTTTCGAATGCATCTTGACTTTTCTTCTTCCGGCTTCTGTGAGTCGGATGTTAAATTTTCGTCGGTCGTCTTGGTCGAGCTCTCTTGTCAATAAGGCCTCGTCTTCCAAATCTTTGATTAAGGCACTGATTGTGTTACGGCTCGTACCCTGCAAGGAACTAATTTCGGAAGGGTTTAGAGATCCCCTTCCATCAAGCTCTTCACTGACGAGCAAGCTCATTAGCAGTCGAAACTTCGCAAAGCTCAGACCTGCTGAAATAAGACTCTCCTCGCTAATTAGCCGTAGCGAATGGGCTGTATGCCGAAGATCATCCATCAGACGGATTAATTCTAGATCTACTTCAGGATGCATTGCCTGCAATTGATCCATCCACTTTAATCTTCGCGTCTCATTGGCAGCGAATATTTTCTTTTCAGCCATACAATCCACTCCGATCCATTAAATACGACATAGAATTATACGGCGCCGAATTATATTGTCAAGAAATTATCAGCGAGTATTTCTTGCTGGCATAACGTACTCTTGACTGGGCATAGAGATAAGGATAGGATAATGAGAAGAGACAACAGAATAAACGGGAAGCACTTAGCGCATGAACCCTACATTTTCAGGGTTGACGAGGTGGAGGTCCCTATTCAACATAGGGCTAACGGACAATTAATTGGTCGATAAATATTATTGGCCACGTCCGGAAAATCGAGTTATCAGCGGATGCCTCCCAGGAATAGTCACGTCCTGAGGAACTTTCCCCTCCAGGCAAGCATTCCTACAAAGCGGCAAGCGTAAGCGGTCGACAAAAGGGCATGCAGTGACTAAATGACGGTCACCTCAAGTAGGTGATAAGTTGTATTACTCCGGAGGGACGATCCCTACCTACGAGTTCACAAGGCGCGGATACGTCGTTATCTAACAGCACTTGAAATGATGCTGGTTTTGGGCCAATTTGGCTCCAAACTGGCATCGTGCTAACGCTTAAAGGAGACGTATCTATGTGTGGAATCGTTGCCTATGTAGGACCCCAACAAGCCCAACCCATCATCCTCAATGGACTTAAGCAACTTGCATATCGCGGGTATGATTCAGCTGGTCTAGCCGTATTGCAGGAAAATGGACACGTGGCGATGCATCGAGAAGTTGGCCGACTTCCTGGTTTACTGGCCATTGCCAATCGTTATCCACTATCTGGGACTATTGGTATTGGGCACACTCGATGGGCGACCCACGGACCACCCAGCATCAATAATGCTCACCCACATACTGGCATGAACAGGCAAGTGGTATTGGCGCATAATGGAATTCTGGAAAACTTTGTCGCCCTCCGCGACGAACTCATGGATTATGGGGTTAAGTTCCGTTCAGAAACGGATACAGAAGTAATCGTCCAGTTAATCGAGCGCTATATTGAGGAAGGAGCTGATTTCGAATCAGCGGTGCGGGAAACGCTGCCACTCTTACAGGGCTCAAATGCGATTGTCGCCTTATCCACAACGGAGCCAGAAAAGATTATATGTGCTCGCTTAGGTAATGCTGGTGGGATTACTTTAGGAATCGGCCGTGGGGAGATGTTCGTATCTTCAGATATTCCGGCAATCGTACACTATACAGATATTGTGGCCTATTTGGATGATCGTCAAATAGCAACACTAACTGTGGAAGGATTTTCGGTTTCCACAGTAGCAGGGCAACAGATATCAGTTCAGACGGAACAGATTCCTTGGGAACCATCCAACGCGGTAAAAGGGGAATTCGGTCATTACATGCTTAAAGAAATCTACGATCAGCCGCAAGCCATTATTGACACGATGAAAAATCGCGTTGACTTTGAAAATGACCGAATCGACATTCCCGAGCTCAATATTGATGCAGAGACAGCATTAAATCTCGATCGCCTCTATATTTTGGCTTGCGGTTCGAGTTATTATGCCGGGCTAGTAGGAAAATATCTAATTGAGAAGATCGTCCGCCTGCCTGTAGAGGTTGTTTACGGATCTGAGTTTCGGTATTCAGATCCCATTGTCGATTCAAAGACTGCTGTATTAGCTATAACCCAGTCAGGGGAAACGGCCGACACACTGGCGGCATGTGAGTTGGCTAAAGAATGTGGTGCTACTCTATGGTCGATTGTTAATGTTCTTGGTAGCCAAGCTATGAGAATGGCCGACGGATTCATCTCAATGCAGGCAGGACCCGAAATTGGCGTAGCCACAACCAAGGCTTTCGTTTCCTCTCTTGTCGATCTTTATCTCTTTGCTTGTCTGCTAGGACATTTGCGAGAGACATTGGACGACTTAATGTTACGAAATTACATCAGGGACCTGGTTTTATTGCCCTCGTTGGTTGGTAAGGTAATCGAGGACACGAAGGCTTATTCAGAAATAGCTGAAGAATTCTATGGTTATGAGAACTTTCTTTTCATCGGACGGGGTATTAATTATCCAATTGCCTTGGAAGGCGCACTAAAACTAAAAGAAATCAGCTACATCCATGCCGAAGGTTATCCCGCAGGAGAGATGAAGCATGGACCCATTTCGTTAATCGACAAGGATATGCCAATTGTCGCTTTAGCGACCAAGGATCATTATTATGCCAAAATGATCTCCCAGATAGAGCAAGGCCGTGCCCGTGGTGGAACCGTTATTGCCCTCGCTACCAAAGGTGACGAGTCAATTTCAAAGATCGCAGACCGTGTTATATATGTACCTCCTACCCCCCCTCTATTGGCGCCCATAATCAACATTATTCCATTGCAGTTACTAGCCTACTATATTGCTGTATTACGCAATTGCGACATTGATCAACCGCGAAATTTAGCCAAGAGCGTCACAGTTGAGTAATAGAACCCAACTGAAAATCCGCCAGTTTGAAAATGCAGATCAAGAAATAATCCGCCATCTCGTTTTGGAGGGGCTTAGTGAACACTTCGACAGTTTTGATTCAGAGCGAAATCCTGACCTAGATAACATCGCTAATTATTACCTAAAAGCGGGCAACTATTTTGTAGTTGCTGAACAGGAAGACGTTCTTATTGGATCTGGAGCTTTAATTGGCGAAACGGTGGACAGAGGAAGGATTGTTCGCATGTCCATTGCGAAGACATATCGGGGACAAGGGGCTGGTGCAGCAATTGTTAATCACCTGATTAGTGAAGCAATCCTTCGCGAGTACTCGACTATCGCAGTTGAAACCAATCACGACTGGGAGGCGGCAATATCTCTATATATAAAATGCGGATTTGTGCAATGTGCCTCAGATGAGGAAAGTATCCATATGATCCTCGGGCTATAAGACTCTAGAGAAATAATGTTGCTGGTCTTTTGTATCCAGAAAAAAATTCATTCGATCCCCCACTACGAAATTCCCCCGCGATTACGTTTTATAACAAATCTTTGGTCGGTTCTCGTAGAAATTCTATCTAAGAATGGCCAGATTCTTCATTAGCATAAAACATTGTATGATGTAAAGGTCATCACTATTCATAACATCTAATATTGGTAAGCTAGGATATAAACCATTGCCTGAATGCAATTTAAATGAAATATGAAAAGGAGCTAAGCGCACATGCTCTTCCATGAGTAAGAATGTTTGGGGCTGGTATAGTCCTTGGCCTATAATGTCCGTTTGCGGTTACCTGATGCAAGAAAGATGGTAAACAGTCCTTATTTAGAGGAATAGCGTTAATGACCAGACGGCATCTTATTTTCCTGGCGATTATATTGGCCATCTTGGTTGTTGGCTGGCAATTACCGACGGTACTTAGGGCAATTCCCAGCCGGTACGTAGCCGCCTACCTACCCCAATCTGTACAGGCGATGGCAGAACGAGAACATGCTGAAATATTGCCCACGGTGATAATGGAAGCCAACGCAATGACTTTGTTGGAGAACACCAAGACACCAGAAGCAAGTGAAATAGCAAGAAATCAAGATCAAAGGAATAGTATCATCGAGACGACACAAACTAGGGTTGTCCCAGATATTCCTGCGATAACCGTCGATGAAAACGAGGGAATAGATTCCGGACTTGAACCGACATTATCGACATCACCGACTGCCATCCCAACCCGGACTCCTATACCGTTACCTGTCTCCAGCAGACTGCAAAACTTTAAGCACCACTTTCAGACCTGGAATAACTGTGGTCCAGCAACGCTGGCCATGGGATTGAGTTATTTTGATGTATTGGTCACGCAAGATGCGACTGCCAGTTATTTGAAACCAAATCCGGAGGACAGAAATGTAGGTCCTGAAGAGTTGGTTGCCTATGTAGATCAAGAAACAGAGCTTCGTGCGTTAACCAGGACGAACGGTAATCTGGATGTTTTGCGACATCTTATTGCGGCAGGGTTTCCAGTAATCGTCGAGTTGGGTATTAATCCCCCGGGTGAATATCGCTGGATGGGCTGGTACGGTCACTACTTATTAGCCGTTGCTTATGACGATGTTAGCGAAGAATTCTGGATGTATGATTCTTGGTTTGGAACAAGCGAGATTCCGGGCGAGAACGCAGATGATGAAGGAAGACAGGTAAGCTACAAAGATCTAGATGCAGGTTGGCGCGAGTTTGACCGTAATTACATTGTCCTTTATCAGCCCGAACAAAAAGCTAGTCTGTCCGAGATAATCGGCCCAGATATGGATGACAATACCATGTGGTCGTCGGCCTTAGAACGGGTTGAAGAAGAGCTCCAAGAGTCTCCACAGAATGCGTTCTTGTGGTTCAACTTAGGAACAATTTATAACGCTCTCGAAGATCATGAAAAAGCATCTCTGGCCTTTGATCAGGCAAGAGCAATTGGATTGCCGTGGCGCATGCTATGGTATCAGTTTGGTCCCTACGAGTCATACTACCAGGTTGGTCGATTTGAAGATGTGATCCTGCTGGCGGATGTAACCTTAAAGGACCGACCCTATTTTGAGGAGTCGTTTTATTATCGCGGCCTGGCCTATGCCGCGCTTGGTGATTTGAAACAAGCACGCGTTGACTTCCAGAAAGCAGTGAATTTTAATCCTCATTTTAGTTTGGCAACAGAAGCCCTGGCGAAATTTGGAGCAGAGCCAGGTTCAGGTAGCAAATCCTAGCCTGACCACGAACACCAGATCTTTCGGCTCCACTTTGGCTCGCTCTGCTTCGGTGACACCCTTGAACGCACATCGATCGGTAAAAGCGGGATATAGAAATTAGGAAGCAATATGAGCGGACGAACAAAGCGTATTATATTGGCGCTGGCAACCTTGCAAATATTGACAATCATCGTCATCTTTGCTTTACCCAAGATTGTGATGACGATACCTGGAAGATATCGGGTTGCCTTGGCTGAACGTAGTCCTGTGCTAAGCCAGGTTACTGAGGACCTAATCAACCAGATTGCGCCTGTTGCAACAGCGCTGCCGGCACCTGAGCTCGCTGCTAACCAGCCACAGGTAATAATACCGGCTGTTTCCTCGAGCACTCCAATAGCAATGGAAGCTACTCCAGCTCCACAAATTGAAAACGATGAAGACGAAGATCTATCCCCTCAAATAACTTCCCAAGTAGCGCAACCCGTTAACCCGACGGCAACTCTCATTCCTACTATTGTTTATACGCCAACACCGTTGCCCGATCAGGTTTTACTCTCAGGTATCCCCCGAATACAACAAAGCTTTAACAACTGTGGCCCAGCAAATTTAACTCAGGTATTAAACTGGTATGGCGATGAAACATCGCAAGCACAGGCGGCCGCCTATCTCAAGCCCAATGCTGAAGATAGAAACGTGAGTCCTTGGCAATTGAGTGATTATGTCAACAGCTTCACCGAATTAAGATCGACAGTACACAGCGGTGGAGATATGGAGATGCTGAAACGATTCGTCGCCGCCGGTCTTCCTGTGGTAATTGAAAAAGGTTATGAACCAGATACCAGCTCGTCTCAAGGCTGGTTTGGTCATTATCTAACTGTCTTCGGATACGACGAAGAAGAGCAAGTGTTTCACTCGATGGACAGCTATTTAAAAGTTGACGAAAAAACAGGACGGATAGATTCCTATGAAGATATCGAATACTATTGGCAGCATTTCAATTACAATTTTTATGTTGTATATGAGCCAGAAAGAGAAGCCGAGGTTTTCACAATTCTAGGTGAAGAGATGCTTCAACCCCTTAAAATGTGGGAAGAATCAGCTAAAAAAGCCCAGGAGGAAGTCAGAAGGGATCCGGAAAATTCTTTTGCATGGTTTAATTTGGGCACAAGTCTGACACGTTTGGGCGAGCTGACCGGTACCACTGAATTTTACGAGAATGGTGCGGCAGCATTCGACCAAGCACGTACAATTGGACTGCCCCCACGAATGCTTTGGTATGAATTTAGACCTTACTTAGCCTACATGAAAGTTGGGCGCTACGATGACATGATCGCGATCGCAGATACTATACTGGCTACTCAAGGTGGGCAGAATGTCGAAGAAACTTTTCTTTATAAGGGTCACGCTCTACTATTTCAAGGTGACGTTTCAGGAGCGATAACTGCCTATAAGCGAGCGCTGGAACTCAATGAAAACTTCTACCCCGCAGAAATTGCCCTTGAATCTTTAAGCTAAACGATAAATTTAACATCCAAAAATAATTGTCGTAAATATTTTTTCCTCCTAAAGTCGGCCACACTAGCTGGATTTTTGCTCTATGCAAGAGCATTGTTTACAATGGGCGAATTATGGGAAGCAGCAATAGATTGGCACGAGAATATGAACCTACTTGACGATTTAGAATTCAGAGAACTTATTTACCAAATTACCGATCGTGATGGCCTAGAAAAGCGATTAAATCAAGGGCCTATCACCCTCTACATCGGATTTGATCCGACGGCCGATAGCTTACATATCGGAAACTTGCTGCAGATCCTTTTGTTGAGGCGCTTTCAGCTGGAAGGCCATAAACCGATTGCCCTTGCAGGTGGCGGTACGGGGCTTATTGGAGATCCTAGTGGTAAAACCGACGAAAGGCAGCTAAATCCAGAACAAGTGGTCGTTAACTGGACGCAAAAAATAAACAGCCAGCTTGAGCGATATTTGGATTTTGATAGTACCTCCAACCCTGCCCGAACATTAAATAACTACGATTGGCTTAGCAGATTTGAGTTAATCTCATTTTTGCGCGACATTGGAAAACACTTTCCGATTGGCGCGATGATGGCAAAAGACTCGGTGAAATCCCGCCTGCAGGCTGGGATTTCTTACACTGAATTTAGTTACATGATTCTGCAAGCTTATGACTTTTTGCATTTGCACGAGAATTTTGGCTGTGAGCTCCAATCAGGCGGAAGTGATCAATGGGGGAACATAACAGCAGGAGCCGATTTGATTCGCCGTAAGTCCGGAGGTGCTGCCTACGGACTCACGCTGCCCTTGGTAACTCAGTCGGGAGGAAAAAAACTAGGAAAAACAGAGAGTGGTACGGTTTGGCTTGATCCGAAAAGAACAACTCCCTATCAGTTCTATCAGTACTGGATGAATATAGACGATGCGGATGTGATTCGCTTTCTCAAATATTTCACGTTTCTTAACAGAGAAGAATTGAAAGAACTCGCCGGCGAAGTTGCCGAAAATCCCTGGAAAAGGGTTGCTCAACGCACACTTGCTCAACAGGTTACCGAACTGGTCCATGGAGCAGAGGCGACAACTAGTGCTGAAAACATCTCATTAGCCTTGTTTTCCGGTAAAGTTGCAGAATTAGCTGCCCATGAAATTGAACAAGGGTTAAACGATGTGCCGACGTTTCGTTTGACGGATGAGCAACCAGTCAAATTGGTCGACATATTGGCGGAGGCAGAGATTGCTCCTTCAAAACGAAGGGCACGGGAAGACATTCGTAATGGGGCGATTTCTGTCAACGATAATCGCCAAACAGATATCGATTTTGTTTTGCAACAATCTGATAGAGTCGCCGGCAAGTATATTATTATCCGGCGAGGGAAAAATACATACCACCTGATCGATTGGCAGAGTTAACGACAGAGGAGCTGATTAGATAGAAGTTGGGCCCTTTTGAATTTGCTAGGATGAGCCATCTAATTTTTGTTCGCCATTCTGTCCCCAATATTCTTCCAGGTATCCAAGCATCAAAATGGGAGCTTAGCCAAAAAGGCATTGAACTTGCCCATATCTTAGCTATCCAATTGGATTCTCTGGAACCTAATGTCGTCATTTCAAGCCCAGAAAACAAGGCCTTTGAAACCGGGGCCGTTATAGCAATTCATTTTATGGTTCCCCACCGATCTGAGGTAGATATCCGCGAGCACGAATTGGACAACAAGGGTGACTTACTTTCGTCGTCGGAGTTCAATGCGACCGTATGTAGATTCTTTGAATATCCAAATCAGATAGTCTTCGGGAAAGAAACAGCGCGACAAGCCCTAAAACGATTTACAAAAGCTGTAGATTCGATTGGGGAAAAGAACCAGGGAATTAATAGCGTTGTGGTAACGCATGGCAGGATATTAAGTCTCTTTGTTTCAGAGGTCACAGACATGAAGCCATATGAATTTTGGCAGGGGTTAGACATGCCTGCATTTGTGGCGTCCACATTTCCTGAGCTAAATTTGATATAGCTGGTTGATAAGGTTGAAATTGATAATTAGCCAAGTGCTCATTTTAGCTAGGATTACCTATGGTAAGCAGTATAATGTATGATGAAATTACTATTTTCATCAATCTCCCAGATCATTATCAATTTTGGTTTCAATATTTGAATATGACTTCGAAAAAATTATCGCGAAGACTATAAGTAAACGCTATTAGGAGAATATCAATGTCACAGAAAATCAAGGTCACATATTCGACGTTGGCTAGCCCAAATCCGCTGCTGGATAAGCTATTTGACGAAGCCGTGGATCGCACAAAGGCAACTATGGGACAAACATTTCCCATGCTAATAAATGGCCAGGAACGATTAGCTGATAAGACTTTCGCTAAAGTTAGTCCGGTCGATAACAGTACCGTGATGGGCTATTTTCAAAAAGGAAATAAAAATGATGCGAAAGATGCTATCGCGGCCGCTCGAGCAGCGTTTAGTGATTGGTATCATACGCCCTGGGAAGAAAGAGTTGCCTTGCTGAGGAAAGCGGCCGATCTCATTAGCGAGCGCTTATTTGAGATGGGAGCCGTCATGTCACTTGAGGTTGGCAAGAACCGTCTCGAAGCTTTTGGTGATGTGGAGGAAACAGCGGATTTAATCCGCTACTATTGCGATCAGATGGAGGAAAACAAAGGATTTACAGTTATTTTGAATTCGGAGAGTGCCCGACATCATAATCGAAGTGTCCTAAAGCCTTATGGCGTATGGGCTGTTATTTCGCCTTTCAATTTCCCCTGTGCCTTGGCTGGTGGACCGTCTGGAGGTGCAATGGTCGCCGGCAACACGGTTGTTTTTAAACCGGCCACTGATACCCCTTACACAGGGTGGCTGCTAACGACCTGCTTTCGGGATGCTGGTTTACCCGATGGCGTATTCAACTTCGTGACTGGAGGTGGTAGATCGGTCGGCCAAACAATTATCGATAGCCCAGATGTAGCTGGAATAACTTTTACTGGTAGCTATGATGTCGGTATGCACATTATCCGAACATTTTCACAAAGCGCGCTACCTAAACCAGTTATCGCTGAAATGGGCGGCAAAAATCCGACGATAATTAGCAGCAAGGCGGATCTTGATAAGGCTGCGATCGGCGTGATGCGTTCGGCATTTGGTTTGCAAGGCCAGAAATGTTCAGCTTGCTCCCGTGTCTACGTTCACAAAGACGTAAAGGAAGAATTTGAACAAAAACTACTCGAGTTGACTTCTAAGATAAATGTCGGCGACCCAACATTGAAAGACAACTGGATGGGTCCGGTAATCAACAAGAGCAGCTTTGAAGATTACCAGAGATTCTCGGCCGATTTGCAAGAAAATGGCAATGTTCTTTATGGGGGCAAGGTGTTAGATCGCAATGGTTTCTACGTAATGCCAACAATTGTAAATGACCTGCCTGAGGACCACGAGCTTTGGAACCTTGAAATGTTTCTGCCAATCTTAACCATTGCTGAATTTGATGATCTAAATATTGCAATGGCCAAAGCAAATGATGCTGAATATGGACTCACAGCCGGCTTCTACAGTGAAGACGAGGAGGAAATCGACTGGTTCCTTGACAACATTGAGGCCGGTGTACTTTATGTCAATAGAGAAACTGGAGCTACCACCGGTGCTTGGCCTGGGTATCAAGCTTTCGGCGGCTGGAAAGGAAGTGGTTCGACTGGCAAAGCCGGAGGTAGTCTCTACTACGTTCAACAATATATGCGTGAACAAAGCCAGACCGTAGTTGACTAGATTGAAATAAAGGAGACTGGCGTGCAGCATTGGCTACAGTGCTCACTCAGGTATCTGCTGAATTACCCAAACTAAAAATGAATAACACCAAAATATGCTCTATGCAGGAGGCTGTGAACCGTTTCGTCGCGAATGGTGATTCCGTAGCGATTGAAGGTTTCACAGCCTTCATCAGTTTTTCCGCAGGCCATGAGATAATTCGCCAAGGCAAAAGTAATTTAACATTGTGTCGTTTGACACCAGATCTGATTTATGATCAGATGATTGCCGCAGGTGTAGCTGAGCGATTAGTGTTTAGCTACCTCGGGAACCCTGGTGTGGGTAGTCTTCACTGTATTAGAAGAGCAGTCGAAAAGGAATTTCCGAGACCAATCGAAATTGAGGAATACTCGCACTTTGGCATGGTAGGACGCTACATAGCCGGGGCCAGCAATCTTCCTTTTTATCCCTTACGAAGCTATTCTGGCAGTGAACTTCCAAAGGTAAACGACAAAATAAGATTCCTCACCAGCCCATATGGGGATAAAAAGATAGCTGTCGTACCACCTCTTAAACCCGACATCGCCTTTTTGCATGCCCAGAGGTCTGATCCCAAGGGTAATACCCAATTGTGGGGACTTTTGGGCGTTCATAAGGAAGTTGCCTTTGCTGCCAAACAACTCGTTGTGGTTGTCGAAGAAATTGTCGACGAGCAAACCATTCGGCGGGATCCGAATAGAACTATTATTCCTGGCTTAATTGTGGACGCCGTCGTACATGAACCATTTGGTGCGCATCCGAGCTATGTCCAGGGCTATTATGATCGGGATAATAATTTCTACTTAAGCTGGGATAAGATATCGCGTGATCAGGTGGCTACCGAAAGATGGCTCCAGGAATGGGTTCACGACATTCCGGATCGCAGAAGCTATTTAGATAAATTAGGCCCTGAAATTCTGAGCTCACTGTCGCCGGGAGAAATGTGGGCCGATTCGGTGAATTATGGTCGTTATGGTTAGCGTTGCCACCTATCTCATAAAGGAAATCAACTAGGCATCCAACAGACTTTTTCATCTTTCAGTCAAACTTAGGGGAATTCGAGCCTAGCATGTTATCAACTCATTGCGGTCATTATGATGAACGCGGATTTAGGCAAAGGGATCCAACATTTATGAATTTTATATTCTCAATCCTTTTCAGATTAGTTAACATAATGTTATTGTGCCTTAAGTCTTTTGCTAAAGCGTAATTAGGAAATCGTTATATGGACTATTCGCCAGCCGAGTTAATGATCATCAATGCCTCTCAGGCATTAAGAGGAAGTCGAGTCGTATTCGTCGGCGTTGGCTTACCAAATATTGCTTGTAATTTGGCCCGCGAGAGTCATTCGCCAGATTTGGAACTGGTATATGAAAGTGGCGTATTTGGTGCTCACCCTGCTCGACTCCCCCTTTCCATCGGAGATCCGACGTTGGTAAGCAATGCCACTTCAGTCATGAGTATGGCCGATCTCTTCGCTTTATATCTGCAAGGTGGATTAGTAGACACTGCTCTGCTTGGCGGGGCTCAGATTGATCGTTTTGGCAATCTGAACACAACAGTAATTGGTGACTACGCGAAGCCAAAGGTGCGCTTACCGGGTTCAGGCGGCGCCTGCGAAATTGCCGTCAACGCTCAACAGGTGCTAATAATAATGAGGCTGAAACGGCGTGCATTCGTTGATAAGCTTGATTTCATCACGAGTCCTGGGTACCTGGCTGGCTCCGGCGAACGCGTTTCCTCAGGCCTACCGGGTGGCGGACCTCGTCGCGTGATAACCGATCGGGCCTTGTTTAAATTCACCGATGATACCGAGGAGATGATCTTGGTTGAGATTGCTGCTGGTGAAACGGCCGAGAGCATCCAAGAAGATGTGAGCTGGCAACTTACAATTTCACCTGGGTTAAAGGAGATGGATCCTCCGACTATAGAAGATCTGCATTTGATTCGAAGCACGCTTGATCCTCACGGAATGTATCGTTAGGGGCTCTCAGTGAAGAAATACAGCCACCCAGATGGTCACGTATTTTACCGCAAAATGAACCACCAGAGACCGATAGTATCTCATGGTGAGGGAATCTATCTTTTCGATTCTGGGGGTAAGAAATATTTGGATGGCTCGGGTGGTCCATTTGTCGTCAATGTCGGTCATGGCAGGCAAGAGATAATCGATGCCGTGCAAAAGCAAATGCAGAAGGTAGCCTACGCCCATGCCATCATGTTTTCGAGTGAAGCGGTCGAATCTTATGCGGAAGCACTGGCGGAAATCGTTCCAGTGCCTGATGCAAGATTATTTTTTCTTAGCAGTGGTTCAGAGGTCGTGGAAGGTGCACTAAAATTATCAAGGCAAATTCAGCTGGCCCGCGGCGAAAAGGATCGTTTCATTGTAATCGGCCGACATCAAAGTTATCACGGCATGACCCTTGGCGCTTTAGGCGTCAGTGGACGATCGACATTAAAAGCACCTTTTCTGGACTTAATGACTGATTCACCACTTATATCCCCACCGTATCCATATCGGGATGCTGCAACTGGCGAGGAAGCGGCTTCTAGGCTCGAAGAAGCAATACTAAGATCTGGGCCGAATCGCGTTGCCGCCTTCATAGCTGAATCGATCAGTGGGGCGGGTTTAGGTGCAGCCATTCCCCCAATTGACTATTGGCCCCGCATTCGCCAGATCTGCGATCGTTATGGCGTATTGTTGATTGCCGATGAAGTTTTGGTCGGTTTCGGCCGCACAGGCAAGTGGTGGGGTATAAACCATTGGGATATTATGCCTGACATTCTGGTTTCTTCGAAAGGGGCAGCTGGCGGCTATTTTCCGCTTGGTTTTATTGCCGCAAAAGGCGAGGATGTGGAATTGATCCGACAAACGGCCGGAGATTTTAATCATGGTGGCACGTTTAGCCATCATATAGTCGGTGCGGCAGCTGGCCTGGAAACTTTGCGCATTATCCAAGATGAGTCACTTGTTGATAATTCGGCCAGAGTAGGAACCCTTCTGGGCGCCCAATTGCACGCGGCTATCGGCGATCATCCCCATGTAGGTGATATTCGAGGAAGAGGAATGTTTTGGGGCATAGAGTTTGTAAAGGATGTCGAATCAAAAAAACCTTTTGGCGTGGAACAACATGTGGCCTGGGAAATTTGGAAAATCGCTTTTGATCGCGGTCTAATTCTCTATTACTCTCAAGGTTGCGCCGATGGGGAAAATGGGGACTTAATTCTGGTTGGCCCACCTCTGATTACTAACGAATTTCAAGTAGTTGAATTGGTGAGTATGTTATCAGATTCCATCAATGAGTATTTTGGTCTTTAACCGCCAGACCATTAGTAAAGCTTCCGATATTTTTAGTTAGAAATTCAAGGCACTCATTGGTAATATATTTTTCTCCTTTGGCAATGCGTCACGGAAGGATCTACTTTGGTTGCCATATGTTATAATCTGTGTCAATCTTAGTTTGAAAGGTAACGTTTAGTAGAGGTTCGTTTTTGCTGCAACAGTTAGTTCAATTTCTTAGCCAGCCGCCTGACAGCCTGGTGTATCACGTCATCATATTGCTAGCCTTACAGGCAACATTTTGGTTGGCTTTGTATCATCTTCGCCGCCGTCCGGACGATCAATTTTCTAGGCGTCTCGTTTGGGCTAGCGGTGGAATGATGATCGGTCGATTGATTCTATTAGTTGCCGCCTTAGCAGTTTATGAAGTAAATGAAGCTGCCAGCATCTTACCTCCTTTGGAAAGAGCCATTGATACGGCAACCGCTGCGTTATTGGTTTGGGCCTTAACACCCCAATTCAAAGGCGCTAGCCGACTGAGTGATGCGATATTACTAATAGTCCTATTGCTCACTGGCTTCATTTACATATTTTTTGCCAATGAGTGGCTTGGTACTTTGCAATCTAGTGATCAACCTATTAGTTACTTATCTACGCCTCAGGCGGCAGCCTGGGATATTCTGCAACTAATAATTCTAGGTGCAGGCGCTGTGCTAATTGTCGTCGCCAGAGAGGACGAATGGCAGCTTCGCACCTTCACTGTTGCTACTTTGATCGCGAGTCATGTCGTTAGTTTATTTTCGCGAGCAAATGTGCCTATTACTGGAACTGAAGTAGCTTATTGGATCCGTTTAGGCAATCTGCTTACATTCCCATTACTAGCCGTATTGACTTACCGCTACAATATCAGCCACATTCTTCCCTCGAGCAGGTTCGGACATTCATGGGTCGATCATCTGAGCTATATTCTGCATCTTACTCGTGACACGATCGACAATCGCGAATTTGAATCTACTGTAGCAAGATCCCTTTATATGGTCAGGGAATTGCTTGCTACAGACTTCTCGGCGCTGGCTATCCAAGACGGTGACAATTCTCCGTCTCTGCAAATTACAGGAAGTTCAAGCTTGATTCCTTCAGAAACTGAAGGTAGTCAATTAATCCATGGGGAATTAGAGCTCGGAGATTGGCCAGCGTTTGACACAGCGCTCCAGAAGAACGAGCAGATCGAGCTTCTGCCAGATGGTCCAGGGGCCAGACAGGCCCACCGATTATATCAGCAGCTAGAAATTGATTCCATGGGCCCGCTGTTAATAACACCCTTAATGACTAACAACAACTGTATTGGTTTGCTTCTTTTGGCTGGTTCTAATCATTGGGAACGTTGGCCTGAGTCTGACAAAGTCCTTGCCAAGTCGGTGGGTGATTTTTTGGCAATAGCAGTTAATAATGCTCGAATGAACCGGCTTGGCGAGCCTGTCGGACTTCAGAAGGACGAAGATTTAGAGAGCGGTTTAGAAGCCAGAATAGTATCGCTACAACAAGAATATGATAGAGCCGTTAACCAAGTTTCATCTATCACGGGTCGCGTGACAGCCTTGGAGAGCCAGCTAGCAAATGAAACATCTCGGGCCGAACATCTGACGGATAGACTGGCGACCTCTCACTTTAGCGCAATGGTGAGCAAGATTAGTGAACAAGAGGATGAAGTTGCTGCACTCAAGGAGGCGCTTGTGCAAGCTGAGGAGGCTATGGCTCAAGCAGCTGCTAGCGATGCTGGCCTCAGTGCCGAATGGGTAATGCGAACAGTTACACGCTATTCCGGCGAGCTAGAAGATGCGCAGGCTCGGATCAATTTATTAGAGTCTCAACTTGATAACAGCTCGGAAGGGGATGAATATGGTCAAATAATGTCGCAGATTCGGCAGCTGCGTACACCCTTGACTTCACTCGGGGTATATACAAACCTTCTACTGAGCGAGTCACTCGGTGAATTGGGATCGCGACAGATGAGTTTGGTCGGGAGAATGCGGTCAAATATTGACAGGCTGACGGCAATGATTGACCAAATTAGCGTCTCCACCAACCAGGTTCAGGCCGAGTATGCAGGCGGACAGTATGTTGACATCCGTGAGACTATTGAATCTGCTATTAGTGCTGTGGGAATGCAAATTAAACAAAAAAGATTGACCTTGGACTTGGATATTGAGGAGAAACTACCTACATTACCTTCTAACAACGGATCACTTTACGAGATTGTTACCCACTTACTTGACGGCACGTGTCGTGTGACGCAAGAAGATGGCAAACTGACCATCCTTGCCCACCGGGAGTCGGTCTCACCCACAATGGCAATGTCGCGTCCTACATCATTCCTTCATATTGCCGTATCTGGCAATAATGTGGCCATAGGACCGAGTGTACATGCCTATCTAGTCTCTGGCGGCGAGTTGGCATCGGATCTTTTGGAGGATAGCAACTTGAAGCCAGCTATCGATAGCCTTTCAGTTGCCATACATTTGGCAACGGCTTATGGGGGGCGTACATGGGTGGAATTTGATTCAGACGTTGGCAGTATCATTTCAGTCTTATTACCCGAGTCTTTAAATGGAGTAAATGGACTGGACGAGTCTGATGTTCAATGACCAAGGCAGGAATCTAACATCAGGGGATACTCGATCAAGCATTCTTATCGTCGCAACAGTCATTGTCACACTTCTAGTGGCCATATTGTTTTCCCTCTCGGATACGCTTCAAGAACGTCTTCCACCCCCTATTCGACCAACGCTAGTCGCCCAAGTCGTGGCCAGCCCTACGCCGGCTCCGACTCGCTTGTTGCCTCAAGAAACAGCTACTATAAGGATGTCTCCGACATCAACAGCGATGCCAACTGCTCAAAAGTTCGAAGTTGACCTCGATCCGACATCCACGGCCGTACCAGTTTTGCTTGAGAATCCGTGTGGGAATGTTCCGGACAGCTGGATCATACACAAAGTTGAATCCAACGATTCCCTGCTAAAGCTTGCTGCGGATTCAGGGGCAACAGTAGCCGAACTCAGTCAGGCCAACTGTTTAGCAAGCAGCGTATTATATGCTGGATCATTCCTATTCATTCCTCAATCCACGCCGGTGAGACCCGATTGTGGACCTCCTCTTTGGTGGATTAAGTACGTAGTCCGACCGGGTGACACACTTTTTTCATTGGCGAGAAGTAGCGGCACAACAGTATATGAAATTATGCAGGCCAATTGCCTGGTGAGTTCAACCATATATCACGGTCGTGCCTTGTTCCTTCCGCCATCTCAAGCCGCTAGTACCTTTACACCGGCGCCAACTGTTTCGGTGACACCTTCACCAACAATGAGCCCAACGCGAAAGCCGACGGCTAATCCCACAGCCATTCCGACTGTCGCCCCTACTTTGACGGCAATGCCAAGTGCGACCAGTTCGCCGATGCCGTCACCGACTGCCACTTTGCCACCAACGGCAACACCTACAGCTACGGCTACCAATGACAACCAACCAACGGCAACGGCAACACCGACTTCTACACCCACCATAACGCCATCCCCTGTGCCTACAGCTACTCCAACTAACACACCTACGCTACTACCTACAGCAACCCCCTTACCCACTGACACACCGGCACCTACTTCAACCCCAGTCGAAACATCATCACCAACATCAACTATTCCTGTAAATGAATAAGATTACTTGAACAGATGATAAGGTTTATTAGCAGAACTTGAGCTGTTGTTTTTCTGGTATAGGCTGACCTGTAGCGGGCTTGGAATTGAGCTTTGCTGTGATATAATCCATGACTGGTCTGGAAAAGACCGGAGCATAATTAAATGAGCAAAGTTGAAGACCTGCGCCAGGAAATCCTGGCGCAGGTTGCTGATTACTACAAACTTACCCATTCTGACAAGGACTTTGAAGCCGGCAAATCAAGAGTCCAATATGCAGGACGGGTTTATGACGAGCGCGAGTTGCAGAATTTAGTCAGTGCTGCGCTGATTTTTGGCTTACAGCCGGACCTCTAGCAGATACATTTGAGCAGTTGCTTGGAGAATTCATTGGCGTCAGAGAAATAATACCCGTAAATTCGGGTTCGTCAGCCAACCTAGTCGCTGTTTCAGCTCTTTGTTCAGAACGTTTACGCAATGGTTTGAGACCGGGGGACGAAGTAATTGTTCCTGCAGCTAGTTTCCCCACTACTATCAATCCAATAATCCAGAATGACTTGATTCCCGTTTTTGTTGACAGTCAACTTGGTAATTACAATCTTGATTCGCGCTATCTAGAGGAGGCCCTATCCAATAGAACGCGAGCTTTAATGTTTGCTCATACGCTTGGAAATCCGGCCGACATGGATGAAATAAGCGCATTTGCTACCAAAAACAATCTCTTTCTTATAGAGGACACGTGTGATGCTCTCGGCAGTAAATGGGATGGAAAAATAGTTGGCACATTTGGCCATATCGCGACGTTGAGCTTTTACCCGGCACACCACATTACAACCGGCGAAGGGGGCGCAGCTTATACCAGCAGCCGCCGGTTAGCTAAGATTGCCCGTTCTGTACGCGATTGGGGTCGGGACTGCTGGTGCGGCTATGACAATCCCGTGAATGGCAAATGTGGCATCCGATTTGAGCGGGAAGTGCCAGGAATGCCAGGTTACTATGATCACCGCTATTATTATACGGAGATCGGTTACAACCTTAAGATGACAGATATGCAGGCGGCGATTGGTCTTGAGCAGGTTAAGAAGTTGCCAGGATTCATCGAAAAGCGCAAGAATAATTTTCGTTTTCTATATAGTGAGCTGGAAGAATACAAGGAATTTATAGAATTGCCAGAATGGCATGAAAAGGCGGACCCTGCCTGGTTTGCTTTTCCGCTGCGGGTCAGGGAAAAAGCTCCCTTCAGTCGATACGAGATAACCAGATTTCTCGAAGCAAATGGTGTGGAAACACGCCCACTATTTGCTGGAAATCTACTAAAACAACCCGCGTACAAAAATATTAGACGCCGTATTATTGGCGATTTGTCGAATTCCGATTTGATTATGAAAGGCACTTTTTTTGTAGGTGTATATCCTGGTTTGGACCAGATCCGATTGGACTATATGCTGGATACCTTCAGAAAATTCTTTAAGCAGATCTGATTTAGAGACAAATAACGCTCGATTCGGTTTATCCAATCACTATCATGAAATTGCTATCGATAATCATCTGTTGCTATAACGAACAAGCAACGATAGAAGAAGTCATAAAGAATACTCAGAAGGTAGATCTTGGCTCAGGATGGGAACGCGAAATAATCATAGTCGATAATTATTCAACTGATGGTACGCGCGAAATTCTTCAGCAGATACAGGAATCAGAGATCACAGTTGTTCTTCATGATAAGAATCTGGGCAAAGGCTCGTCAATTCGCACAGGTATTGCGAATATGCGCGGCGATTATTTTTTTATCCAGGATGCAGACAGTGAATACGATCCAGCGGAACAGGCAAGATTCTGCCAGGTCGCGGATGAGACCGGGGCCGCGGCGATTTTCGGTTCTAGAGTGATAGGTGGCGAAGTTAAATATGAGTATAGGCATGCGTATATTGGTGTGCGTTTACTTACGTCGATGTCAAATCTACTTTTTAAGGGATCGCTCACCGACGTGGCTACGGCATCAAAGATGGTTCGGGAGGATATCGCCAAATCCTTGAATTTAACCTGCAAGGGATTCGATCTCGATTTTGAATTACCGGATAAAATCCTGTTATCGGGTAATGAGATTATTGAAATCCCGATTGGATATGATCCTAGAACCTATGCCGAAGGAAAGAAGATTCGGACTAAGGACGGTCTAAAGGCTTTGTTCATTATGTTTCGCGACCGGCTTGGTCTATCACCTGTCTGGAAGAAACAGAGTCAGATTCCTCCGGTTCGCTCGGGTAAGCCAAGGCATACAATCTCATGAATAACACCTTAACGAAATTTGGAGGGCACTCATAAATGCGAGTTGTCATCACAGGTTCGGTCGCATACGACTATTTGATGTCCTTTCCGGGCAGGTTCAGCGATCATTTACTGCCAGATCAGCTTCATAACATCAGCGTTAGCTTCTTAGTTGATTCTATGAAGCGGTTGCGAGGTGGGGTTGCTCCTAATATTGCCTATACCAATGCCTTATTAGGCGGTCGGCCAAAGATCATGGCGGCCGTTGGAGGTGATTTTGAAGAATACGAAGTCTGGTTGCAGAATCAGGGCGTCGATACCTCAGGTATCGTTATCTTTCCGCAAGATTATTGTGCTTCGTTTTTTGTTAATACCGACCAGGATAACAATCAAATCGCATCTTTCTACACTGGGGCCATGGCTAACGCCAGTACGCTAAGCTTTTCTCATAACGCACCTGGTGCTGAATTGGCAATCATATCGCCGAATGACCCAGAAGCGATGGTAGCTTATGTGAGAGAATGTAAGCAGTTAGATATTCCATACATATATGATCCGAGTCAGCAGATTATCCGGCTATCCAGTAGTGAACTGTTGGAAGGATTGATTGGTTGCTATTTGCTTACAGTCAATGAATACGAATTAGGCATGATCCTGGAGAAAACAAAGTTAAGTCAGAATGATATTATAGAGTCAGCCGGTGGTTTGTTGGTGACGCTTGCCAAAGATGGCTCTCGTATCTATTTTAAAGACAAGATAATCGATATTCCTGCTGCAGCAGCCCACAACATCGTAGAACCAACTGGTGCAGGAGACGCCTATAGGGGCGGACTCTTGCGAGGTATTCAGTTGGGACTATCCTGGGAGATTTCTGGCCGAATGGGGGCGTTGGCTGCGGCCTATGTTTTAGAACACGTTGGAACACAAGGGCACTCATTCTCGAGAATTGAATTTGTTGAACGATATCGAAATGTTTTCGATGATAAGGGTGCGCTGGATATGTTGTTAGATTAAAACCTTAAATCGATATTAATGGATCGGATAATTGCTGACAGCAAAGATCGCGATTTCCAGAAAGAAGGAGATATTGAGTAATGGAATATGATGTAAAAAATTTGAATCTTGCCCAGGGCGGCCGCCATCGGATTGAATGGGCGGAACAAGAGATGCCTGTTCTAAGGAGCATTCGTAAACGTTTTGCCAAAGAACGACCTTTAAACGGTACGCGAATTAGCGCTTGTCTGCATGTTACCACGGAAACGGCCAATTTAGCCCACACGCTTCAAGTAGGTGGCGCCGATGTGGTACTCTGCGCCAGTAATCCACTTAGCACACAGGATGACGTTGCTGCAAGCTTGGTTAGCCATTATGAAATTCCTGTTTATGCGATTAAAGGTGAAGACAACGAAACCTATTACGACCATATCAGTGCAGCCTTAGACCATACGCCTCATATCACGATGGATGATGGCGCCGACTTGGTCAGTACGATTCACAAGAATCGCAAAGGATTGATGGATACCATTTACGGTGGTACAGAAGAAACGACAACAGGAGTGATTCGCTTACGAGCAATGTCCCAACAAGGCGAACTACAATTTCCAGTGATTGCCGTGAATGACGCCTTGACCAAACACATGTTTGACAATCGCTATGGTACCGGGCAATCAACCTTGGATGGCGTAATCAGAGCAACCAATATCCTGATTGCTGGCAAGACAATTGTCGTCGCCGGATATGGTTGGTGCAGCAGGGGTATTGCCATGCGAGCTAGCGGTCTTGGAGGAAATATTGTAGTGACCGAGATAGATCCATTAAAGGCGCTAGAAGCTGTTATGGATGGTTTTCGCGTTATGCCCATGCAGCAGGCTGCAGCGATTGGTGATATATTCATTTCTGCCACTGGTGATATTCATGTAATTGATGTTCACCACATGGCGGACATGAAAGATGGTGCTCTAATCGCTAATTCTGGCCATTTCAATGTCGAAATCAATATTCCTGGACTCACCGAATTGGCCACCAAACCACCGCGAAAGGTTCGCGAATTTGTCGACCAGTATCAATTACCAAATGGAAATCGAATTAATCTGCTTGGTGAGGGACGGTTGATAAATTTGACGGCGGCCGAGGGTCACCCGGCATCCGTGATGGATATGAGTTTCGCCAATCAGGCTCTGAGTGCAGAATATATGATTCAGAATGTGGATGAACTCGAAAATAAAGTTTATTCAGTGCCAGCCGACGTGGACCAGGAGATCGCCCGAATCAAGCTTGAAGAGATGGGTATAGATATTGATACTTTGACCGCCAAACAGGAGAAGTATCTGACATCCTGGGAAGAAGGAACTTAGGACTCGACGCAAAGTCAAAAGGAAAAATTAATCTTGGGCCAGTGACTGATTGGATTTGGTCACTGGCCTGTTCGCAATATTATGAACCTGCCACGTGACTATGACGCCCTCTCAACCGTCGGTTGGGTAAGAACTGCTCGATTATTCTCAAACATTGTCAGCCCTCCGGTTATCTTTGCCACGCTTGGTCTAGCTCTGTCATTGAAAGAGTTGCCATCGTTGCAGGGATTCCTCTGGGGAGCAATTTATGGCTTATGGGTGTCCCTCGCACCAATTCTGTTCGTCGTCTTTCTCTTAAAAACGGGCCGCATCAGCGATTTGCATATGAATACCAGGAAAGAAAGACGTTGGCCATACTTCGTCAGCTTTTTGGGTGCGCTCATCGCCCTTGCTTTCATCATAATATTAGATGGGCCAGAGCTTCTGTATTGTTTAGGTATCACCAGCGTTATCTCTCTGGGCTTCCTGGCTCTCATTACCAACTACTGGATGATTAGTATTCACGCCACCAGCATAGCTGCCGCAACTTTAATCTCTGGTCTAGTATTCGGTTTGTTTGCTGCTCTATTATTGCTACCGTTGTTAATTCTTGTGACCTGGGTCCGACTCTACCTGCGACGCCATACTGTGGCGCAGGTGCTAGCGGGAATTGGGCTTGGCTTCGCCAGTGTCGTCATTGTGGCTGCTGGTGGTTGCTTCATTTAAAGATTCACCCCGAACACCATATTTAGGAAATGAAAAATATGTTCGAACAAGACCGCGTCCTGGTACGTCTCCGTCAACGAATAGCTCGTGAGCAACAGATTCGGGTCTGTTTCCTCACAGGATCGTACGGCCGAGGCACTCAAGATAAATTCTCCGATCTTGATCTGGTACTGGTCTACAAAGATGAAATATCTCGAAATCTAGCGTATGAACAAAGACTGGATTTTGCGCGCTCTGTATTGCCGTTTTTGCCAGTAAGATCTTATGATGCTGAGCACATTCGGCCTTATTTACACAGTGCGCTATACGGAAATGGAACAAAGGTAGACTATCAGTATGCTGCGATGATTAACATGAACCCGACGGAACATTTTCGCAATGTATTGCTGATCAAGGACACAGACCAGGACTGGGGCCGAGAGTTGCAAATCTCCTCTGAACAATTATCGCCGTCGTTGGAGAAAACCAGCATATCGACGCAAGAACTTACCGAATTGGATGACGTTTTTTGGGTCCTGTTCATGGAAGTTTACCGGCAGGTATTAAGAGGTGATCAGATTAGTCCCTTCACAACCTTTCTGCACCTGCTATACAGCACTCTTCCCAAAATTCTGGCTCTTTTGCCTATCAATGACCCTAGTCAACGATCGTTAGCTCGATCTCTCTATGATGACGATTCTGTTATCACCCTTGATTTTTTGCGCCAGTTTCTGAAGAATTATCTCGAGGCGAGGAGCAAAATAGTCCGCCGTTTTAATCTCGATTTCCAGCTTGATTCACCATTTGAGCGTGAATTGAAAAAGATAGTTGCAAACCACTAGAAAGTCATCGGATTTCGCTTAAAAGTTGTACGAAGTGTTCTGCTCAATTTTGTATGAAAATGAGATCATTGACGCGTGGGGAAAGCTATTCTACAGGGTAACTATACGAACAAGTATTAAACCAGGTAGATAAAGGATTGTTATTGCAGCCAGTCGGTTACTGCGTATTGTATCAAATCCGACCAATCAGATTCTTGGACATCAAACCAATCGATTTCATGATTGTCGATGCGAAACCAATTGTATTGTTGGCGAGCGAAACGATGTGTTTCAAACTTGATGCGTTCTATGGCTTCATCCAGCGTATTCTCGCCGTCAAGGTAAGCCAGTAATTGACGATAGCCGAGTCCACTCATTGCCGGTAACTCACGCCTATAACCGGATTTTCGTAGACTTTCGACTTCAGCTAAGAAACCGCCGGCCATCATCTTTTCTACTCTTTCATCGATACGCCGATACAAAACCTCGCGATCACAGGTTAATCCAATGATTTTACAATCGTAACCAGGCGATACCTTTCGCTGGAGGAAGGACATGGGATAGCCTGTGATCAATGTTACTTCTAACGCCCTTATGATGCGTCTACGATTTCGCTGATCGATTTTGCTGGCTGATGCCGGATCCAGACAAGATAACCAGCGAAAAAGCTCTTGATCATCGAGGCGATCTAGTTGGTCGCGCAGGGTTGGCAGAGGAGCAACCTCGGGGACTGTCCATCCTTCTGTGATGGCTCGAACATATTGACCCGTTCCACCAACTAGTATTGGTAGCCGTCCTTTATTTTGAACATTGTTAATTATAGCTCTTGCACTGCGCAGATAATGACCTAAGGTAATCGTTTCATCCGGCCGGCAAATATCTATCATATGGTGAGGTACGTGGGCTCTAATTTTAAACGATGGTTTGTCAGTTCCTATATCCATTCCTTGATAAAACAATCTCGAATCGGCCGAGATTATTTCACCCGTGAATTCATTAGCCATCTTCAATGATAATTCGGTTTTTCCGACAGCCGTAGGTCCGACAATGACCAGCAGCAGTCTGGATAGTCCGCCGTTATTGCTACCATTCACAAGTGATTACCATCCAAGAATTGCATTTGGCAAATGCTCGAGCCGCAATAAGCTCATTTTTTCATCTACTTGGATTGCCACTAGATCTAACCGCCAATCAACATCCAAGTCAGCCTCGACCAAATATAGTTGTGACAATTTAACCAGGCGCTTCGACTTGACCTTGGTTAGACCCTCCTCGGGCGAGCCCATTTTAGTACCTCGTCTGGTCTTTACTTCCACAAAGACTAATTCCTCATTCTGGCGTGCGATTATGTCAATTTCACCGAGCCGGCAACGCCAATTGCGATCTAGAATCTGGTAACCGTGTGCTTCCAGATGAAGAATCGCCAGCGATTCACCCCACACCCCAAGTGCCCGACGATAATCCATTAGCGTATCTATCCCTCCAACAATGTAGTTGACATAATTATAACCTTCTGGATTTGATATATCATGCAATTGACTGGCGTGAAAATTAATAACAAGATTGGCGATTATTAATGGCCGTAAAAGTAATCATCAATTCCCCCTCAGCAATTAGTTGTTTTTTGAGGGGCCGTTAGCTAATAACTCTTCATAAAGAGACAACGATCGACTTATTGTAAGGCGAATGTCGTAGTTTTTGCTAGCAACAAAAGAATTGTTGCTAAACTTTGCTCTGAGCGAGGAATTTGCGGCTAAGATAATCATCTTGTCGGCAAGATCATGGGCTCTTTCTTCCGCTAGCAACCCAGTCAGTTCATCGGATACAATCTCGGTTGTTCCTGGTGATGATACGGCGACAATAGGTAAGCTTGAAGCCATCGCTTCAATAAGAGTTAGAGGGTGGACCTCCGACGTCGAGGCTGTTGCAAAGAAATCAGCGGCGGCGAGATATGCTGGTAAGTGATCATTTTTTACCTCTCCAATCAGATGCACATTGTCGCCTAACCCCAGTCTTTGAACGCTTTGACGAATTTGATTCGTCATCGGTCCAGTTCCCACCAAGGCCAAATGTAATCGTCGGTTAATCTTGTTAGCAAAAGAAAATTCAGTTAAGAGAAAGGATATATTTTTTTCTGATGATATCCTTCCCACATTAATCACAAGGATGGAATCCTCGCTCAGGCCAAGATCGCTTTTTTTCAGAATCCTCAAGGGTGAAATAAATTTAGGCAATTCTATTCCATTGGGAATAATTCTAATTGGCCCCTCTACGCCAAAATTTCGTAAGATGGTGCCGGTAGAAGCAGCTGGCACAACGACCGTATCGCAATACTGCGTCAATTTGGGCCAGACAAAACCCATAATATGTTTTGCGGCAGCACTTGGGATTTTTGCATATGCTTTTAGATAGAGATCATATCTTGTGTGGTTAGTAAATACGATTGGGCACTGGCCGTAGCGATGAGCAAACTCCAAACCCATTACTAAGTGGTGACTATGGATTATGTCAAGTTTTTTTAGTTCTGTTTTCGAATGGGATGTATAGCGAGGTGAAAGAAAATATTCTGTATTGCCAATAGGTATTCCTGGAGAAACATAGATGCCTTGCGCCTCGTCATTTATCGACTTCCGGCCCAGGGTAAATATCGTTACCCGATGACCTAGCTCTTCTAGGCCGGACCGATAGAGAGATACCATCTGGGTAACACCATTTATTACCGGTTCGTAACAAGCAGTAATTAAACCAACATGCAAGACTAGAGATCCGCCGGTACTAGCGAATTGGTTTTTTGCTCTATTGTTTCCATTAGGTGAACGAATGAAGAGGCAAAGGAATTAACCCCTTCTATCTGTAACTTCTCACTAACCTGGTCCAAGTCAATGCCAAGTCTGGCTAACTCTTCAAGAATGAATATCGCGCTTCCTAAATCAGATTCTAGAGTATTTCCAAGCTGACCATGGTCTCGATAAGCGTCAATTGTGGCAGGTGGCATCGTGTTAACGGTATTCGGACCGATAAGTTGATCCACATATTGCGTGTCGCTATACGATGGATTCTTGGTGCTAGTAGAAGCCCAAAGAAGCCGCTGCACCTGAGCACCTTCAGAAATAAGAGGAACAAAATTCGAACCCAAAAATAGTTCCTTGTAGCGTTGATAAACCAACTTAGAGTTAGCAATCGCAACTTTACCCATAAGATCAGCGGCTGTGGCATCGGTCTGTTCAGCCAAAAGTTTATCCACCATCGTGTCTACTCTACTAATGAAAAATGAAGCCACCGACGACACCTTGCTTATATCGCCTCCACGTTTTTCGAGACGTTTTATTCCTTCAATATATGCACCGGCGACTGCTTCATAGTGTGCCATGCTAAACATTAAGGTAACATTGACATTGATCCCGGCAGCTATAAGATGAGTGATTGCAGGAATGCCAGCATCGGTTGCCGGTACCTTGATCATAACATTAGACCTATCGACCTCGCCGAACAGTCTTTTAGCTTCATTTATTGTTCCATCTGTGTCGGCCGCCAGCAGTGGAGAAACTTCTAGACTGACAAAACCGTCCATTCCGCCACTTTCACGATAAATGTCAGCAAACAGATCGCAGGCGAGACGAATATCCCTTAAGGCCAGCGCTTCATAGATGCTATTTGTGTCTGACTCATCATTCATGACTTGGCTAATTTGCTCATCATAGTCAGTGCCAGCAGCAATCGCTTTACCGAATATCGTTGGATTAGAGGTCATTCCTCGTAATCCGTCTTCATCGATAAAATTCTGCACAGTTCCGTCAAGGAGGAATTTGCGCCTAATATTGTCATACCAGAAACTTTGCCCAAATGATTGAAGCTCGACGAGTGGGTTCATTTTTCCTCCAGTCACCTTTATATTAGCCGGACGATGGCTCAGTAAACAATAAAACATCTAGTCTATAATGGCGTCATTGCAGTAAATTATGAATCTAAAAGTTGCTTTTTGGTTGCTGCGGTCATCCAACCACCTCTATAATGACAGTGTAACGATTTGGATTATCGCTGGCAAATCAGAACTTAGTTCGAAGGAGATAAAATGCGAGTTGCAATAGGAGCTGATCACGCAGGATTTGACTTAAAAGAAATCGTGAGCCGGAAATTGCAAGCCCGAGGACTAGAGGTCATAGATGTAGGCGCTCACGACTACGTTGCTGATGATGATTATCCCGACTTTGCTGTCGCCGTTGGACATACGGTGGTTTCTGGAAAGGCTGACCGAGGTGTATTGATATGTGGCAGTGGCGTTGGCGCAAGCATCGCTGCTAACAAAATTAGCGGTGTTCGTGCCTGTCTCTGCCATGACATCTATTCCGCCGTCCAAGGTGTTGAACATGATGACATGAACCTAATATGTCTAGGTGGGCTGATAGTAGGTCAAGCCTTAGCAATGAAACTTGTGACCGGGTTTTTGGCGGCCGAATTCATAGGAACGGGTCGTTATCTTCGACGACTTAACAAAGTACTCGCTTTAGAAGCCTAACTACGATTGCCATGGGTTTTCCATCGTTTGTATAAGTATTGGACGGCCAATCTTAAGGTTTTGACGCTTCGTTAACAGCCAGATAATGAGGTCACTGATGTCGTCTGGATAGAGACACTTTGTACGATCAAGACCCTTTGCTTTGTCGCTCATGGGAGTAACTACCATTCCGGGACAAATCGTGTCGACCCTGATTCCATATTCCTGATTTTCTCTCTGTATATATTCTCCTAAAGCATTTAAGGCATGCTTCGATACGCCATAAGCACCATTGCCCTCATAGTATTCTAAACCCGATTCTGAGCTCACATTAATAATATGTCCCTGTCTTTGGGCACGCATTAGAGGGAGGGTGAATCTTGCCAATAAGAATGGACCCTTAAGGTTAACAGCCATCACCTGATCCCAGGTTGCAACATCATGCGAGTGAATTCGCCCCGAGCCACCAATTCCCGCATTATTAATCAAGATGTCCACAGTCTCAAACTTGGCAACGCTGGATTCTACGATTCGTTTTACGTCCGCTTCAGACGACACGTCACCTTGAAGAACGAATGCCTTTCTCCCTTTATTGCGGATAAAGTCGGCCGTATCTTCTAAGGGTTCTCGCCGGCGACCACATAATGTTACATTAACACCTATCTCGGCGAGAGAAATTGCCGCTGCCTTACCAATTCCAGTGCCGCCCCCAGTTACAATAGCAGATTTCCCTGCTAGATTTGTCCTTTGCATTTTTCGCTCCTATTTGCCTGAAAGCCACTCTACATAGGAAATCTATAGATCAGCCATGTTTTCTAAAACGATCCCTGTCTTATGTTTCAGTGCACCACAAGAATATCTCTGGCTACTCGCCACTTAGCACATCCTTCAATCAGTAAGAACAGTAAGAAGCGAGCTCCGAGAGACGATCATTGTTTAGCAAAAGCGGGCAGGTCAAGACCGCGTTATATTCCAGAGAAATCAGGACCTGGATTGAAGCATAATAATACTGGTGTCTTTGATACTACCTCAACTACTTGTGCTGGCTATTTTTGATAGTTCTGTCGCCTCAGAAATCCATTGCTCAGGATCCCATCTACTGTCCCCGGTAACCTGTCGAATGTCCTCAGGAGGCGCGAGGGCTAGCTGCTCAAAGGTATAGATTCCTGCGTCATTTAACCTTTGAGCATATGCCGGGCCTATACCTCGGATTTTAGACAGGTCATCCGGCTTAGCCTCCACATTGACATCAGGAACATCAATAGTAGTTTTTATTGCTGCTTTTTTTACAATGATTGGTGCGGGCAGGATTTCTCGTTTGGTTTTTAACAGCCAATAAATCAAAGCGGCTACTATCGCTGATAATGAGAACCCGATCCAGAAATATTGAATATGTTTATTTTTCATTGCCAACCTTCTAATTATCTGACTTTATTTCATGAGCGGACATTACTTTGAGTCCCTTGAACAAAAAGAATCTTTCGAAAGAAACTGGCCCATATAGGCCGGCTCTTTTAGACTCAAGGCTGACTTGAGATCATTACAAATTGGACAAGATATTTTCGAGTCATCCGGTCTCTAATTAGTATGGTCTTTCGGCCCTTTATCTCTTTGGAGCTGCCTGTTTCGTTCACTCTATAAAATAGACAGAACTCTTGAACCGCATTTTTCTCAATGACAGACCATAATGGGAATATCCGCCTCAACCAATATTCTATCTATTGCTGTCCCCAATACCACCTCGATTAGCGGATTTCCGCCGTACCCCCCCATCATTATCAAGTCGCAATCTCTTTTCTTGGCCAGTCGAAGTAATGATTCTGCAATGGGCCCTTCTACTAACTCAAAATGAGCCTTAATATCGAAAGAGTCAAGATAGTCGTGGGCAATATCCAAGGTTTCCTCCGTAACTCCGTCCTCGTGAACGGTCACGACAGTTAATGGCAATCGCCATTTCGTTGCCATATAGGACGCTAA
>PVMK01122374.1_pt1 | contig 100884 bp, 101 predicted proteins | sample 1853481 | NCBI WGS metagenome assembly PVMK01 (sample SAMN08533507, study PRJNA380276) | Marine sediment metagenome, whole genome shotgun sequencing project.
CACTTTGTTGATCAGCGATGTGGAGAAGTCGAGCAGCGCGGAAAAGCGCTCCATATCTGTGGTACCACCGGCAACAACGGCCATTTCCCTGCGATCCAGTTCCTTGCTTGTAGTGAGATCAGTTATCTTCAACATTGTGTTTTCCTCATTGTGTAGACGATTGGGTTTGGAGTTCCTGAACGTCTTTACGCTCATGCCTGGCATAGTGCAGATACCGTGCCAACAAGAGATAAAATCCAAAATTAATTTTCAACCTATTGATATAACTACTATTATTGAATCACACAACCTGGGGACGAAAGTGTTGTGTGGTTGAAAACAAAAATGGATGATCGACTATATCCAACACTTTTCCCACAGAGTTGGAGTCCGAGCAACACAATAACCGGGTCACGCCATACCGGGAACATTGAGGGTGCAAAAATGGACTATACGCTGCGGGCGCCCACCAGCCGGGGCAGACATTCTTCGGCCCAGGCTCTCAGCGGCTCGATTGCACCGTCGTAGCCAAGCTGAGCCGCCTCGTCCCGGGCGTCGAACTGCAACATGCCTACGCCCTCGACGTCGATATTGAGATATACATCGGCCAGGTTCTGCTCCAGCATCTGTTGCCGCTTCAGCTCAGATCCGGCTACCATCGCCTGTAGTATGGTGCTGGCGATGCCGGGCACAGCAGGAGCCTTGCGCCAGGGTAGCAGCTTATTCGCCAGCACCCGCCATCCCGACAGGCCCGCGCCATAGTCTGAGCGGGCCGTCGGCCCGGTCGGCGGAGCCACGTCAACTGCAATTACCGTCCCGAACGGATTCATTTCGCGCATGACATCAACGGGCAGGTTATTCAGCACTGCGCCATCCACCAGCAATGCGCCATCAACCGGCATGGGCGGCAAGACACCGGGAATGGACACACTGCTGCGTATAGCCCGCCAGGACTTGCCACGACGATGTATCACCAGTTGCCCTGTGGTGAGATTGGTCGATACGCAAAAAAATGGCAGCCAGTAATCCTCGATATCCCAACTGCCGGTCTGCTGCTGTATCGACGCACTTATACGCTCCCCCGCAATGAGGGAGACAAGCGGCAGAGTGAAATCGATAATATTGTGATACGCCGCTCCGGCACGCGCGTTGACTTCCCCGACACGAGAACCCTGTGCAACAAAGCCGGCAATGGGGGCCCCCATGCTGGTACCGCCGACCATATCAACCGGGATATCGAGTTCCTCCAGGGCCCGCAACACCCCGATGTGAGCGAAGCCACGTGCACCGCCACCGCCGAGCACCAGGCTCACCGCGTTGCCGGTAAGGATTCGCGCCAGTCGCGCCAGGTCTGACTGCTGGCCGCGCCTGACGTTAAAGATCGAGGCCATCGTCGGCGTGACGCAACCAGCGGGAGGTATCCCTGGGTCGATCCAGACCCGCCGGGTGCAGCAACACCAGACTCCAGCGCTGTCGCGCTCCCGACATGCGCGCCGCAACATCACACAGGCGTGGCTCGCCCGCGGCATCTGCGACTCCCACCACCCCATCGGTCTGGCGCACACAGCGAGCGCTCCACGTGCTCCACTCGGCATCGCCCTGGTAAACCAGGTAACGCCACGCCTCTTCCTGATCATACAACCACTGGGTGAGACGCAAACCCGCCGCCTCATGTTCGTCGGCCTGGGCTATGGCCGAAGAACCCAGTTCGCGCTCAACCATCTGGCTGGTCAGGTGCAACGTTGATCCATACCCGCGCAACCGCTCTTCCAGGCCCATCCGCGAACTCCGCCAGTTCGACATCGGGGCTGGCGGGAATCAGGCTGATGCAGCGAATAGGCATGCGTGATGGGTCGCGCTCTACCGGGCTGTGAGCCAATCGATCACCGAGAATCCTGGTCATATTGTGTATAGCGCGGGTATTGCGCTGTAGCATCAGCTCGAAACTGTGCTCGGGCAAGTGCACCAGTTCACTGTCCCGCGCGGCGAACACGGTGTGCCCCTGCGGTTGACCGGTCAACAGGGCCACCTCACCAACGGTCTCGCCGGAGACCACTGTGCCGTAAGCGATTTCCCGCCCGTCGGGTTGTGCGGTGGCCATCTCCAGGCGACCAGTCATCAGGATATGGACACCATCACACTGAGCACCCTGCTCGAACAGGGTCTGTCCGCTCTTCAGGGTCAGCCACTCGATATCCTTTTCCAGATCTCTGAGGACGTAAGGCATCATGGACCCAAACGGGCCAAACAGACGATCCAGATGGCCGGACAACTGCATTGTTCGCATGCGCAGCAGGCCAATTTCCTCCAGCTTGCGCCACAGCCCCGGGTTTTCGCTCGAGCAGGGCGTCAAAGGTCGATCTCGAAATAGCGGCAAAGCGAGCTGTCAGCAACGCAGCGTATGTCGCACTGGTTGTCATCGCCGGTAAAAAAAGCCAGCATTCCCGCCAGTTCACCCGGCCCGCGCTCCTCGACGAAGCCAGGCTTACCAGCCTCCGACTGACGCTCTATGGAGACGCTGCCCGCCAACACCAGATAGATGCGATCTCCCGGATCGCCCGCGCGAAGAAGGAGTTCCCCCGCGCGACGATTCTGTTGCTCCCCCCACTGTAGCAGTGCGGCCTGATCAGACTCGAGCAACGCAAGACCTTCCGTCAAAATGATACCCCCCCACTATTCTCGCAGCCGACGAGAAATACCCAAGCGTTGCCAGCATGGTACCATCATGCTCAATCACCCGCACAATCTCCACGGAGGGACGCATGCCGCGACTGGACTTCTACGTTAATTACGAATTGCAGGCGTCGATCAAGCTGGAAGGGAGTGACGTGGTCCTGGGTCGTGCCCCCGATTGTGCAGTCCAGATCCCGGATCCGAAAGTGTCGCGCCGACACGCGGTGATCTACACCGAAAATGGCAATCATGCCATAGAAAACTTCGGCGCGAATGGCACCAGGGTAAACGGACGCGCCATCGACACACGCCATCCGCTGCAGTCCGGCGACGCGATTTTTATCTCGAGCTATATTCTTGTTTACCAACCCGACGACGTACCGGCGGAGCAGCTGGACGCGACGGTAATTACACCTGGCTAACGCACCCGGGCAAGTACCGGGCTACCCCTTGTTTTGCATCAAATACCCCCGCGATCGCCTGTAGTCCCGCGCAGGGGCCGTGGTCTAACCCAAAACCAACAGGCCAGCACCAGCACTCCGAACAAGGTATAAGATACGACAAAAGCCCATGCCGGTGCCTGATAATACAAAATACGACCCAGCCAATAACCTATAAAAGTACCCGAATAAGTTGCGCCTTCAGCCTGGGAACGCAGAGCCATCTCCCAGATAGTCAGGGGACAAATAGCTCCAAACCAGGACTGCACAACGACGATGCCTATGGCAACAACATGTGCCAGCCGAAACCAGGGGTTCCTGACCCAGGACCAGCCGCAAAGCCCACCGGCTACTATCAGGACCAGGCCCAGGACCACAAAACCTACAAACATCACATGCAGCAGCAGAATTACATCAGCCACAAGCGGCAATAAAAAAACGGGGGTGATGGCTTCGCTGCGCATATCACCGGGCATTCATGTGACCGAAACCAGGCATACCATTTCCAGCCACAATTTGTGTGTGGCGCTACCTGGCAAACTGGGTGGGCTTTTCAATTTCATAGATAGCCTCGCCAATATTCTCCAGCCTGCTCTGTAAAATAGCTTGCGCGTCGTACAGGCCGCGATTGTAGAAGTACGGGCCAATTTCCTCTGCGAAGAAGTCCAACAAAAACCCCGCGTCAAACTGGCCGATTTCCAGATCCAGTTCTTCGTGAACATAGAGCTGGATTTTACGGCCGATGACTTCTCTTTCTTCTCTGGTAAATTCAATTTGGGACATTGGTAGGCGCCTTATAAAATGCCGGTGTCTTTATCGTTCAGGCTTTTGGTGTTTTTTTCCTGCCAGTATTCTTTAATGCCGAGTTCCCCGTGATTATCCGACCACCTGGTCAGTGTTGGCCTCTCGCCTTTCAGCTCATAATATGGCACGGCGTAACCACATGAGGTCTGCACCAACTCGAGTTCCAGTTCGAATATCTGCCGGGCGCCCACATACTCGGGAAACAGCGCCGCCAGCTCGCGCCACCTCTCATCACGGGGGTGAGTCGCTGTAGCTTGGCCGTACAATCGTAAAATTAGCGGCTGCTTATCGAAGGAACAGAACATCACAGTCATTCGGCCATTTTCCAGCACGTGTGCCGCTGTTTCATTACCGCTGCCAGTCAAATTCAGCCAGGCCACTTTGGAATCATTAATGATTCTAAAACTGTCCATGCCCTTGGGAGAAACACTGACAAAGCCTTCCGCTCCCGCCGTACCGATAAAATAGAGATGCTGCTCCTTTATAAACTCAATATGCTTGTCGGTCAGCGCTTCAAATAATTCAGCCATAACTCATCTCCTATAAATTTCTTACGGATTACTTCCCTGCGCCAACATACCCTTTACTGGCTTGATCCCTGCGGAGGGGCAGAGCGCGGCCTAACTGTCCATGTCCTCGTACATTTGCTTGCGAAACCGTGGCGAGCAGATCGCCAAAAAAACGAGGTCAGCAGGGCCCGTATTAGATATTCGCTGCCTGGCCTCCGGCGGAATGAGGACCACATCGCCCGCACTGACTTCCTTTGCCGGCAAGCCGTCAATTTCCACAAGGCCTGCTCCGTCGATAATCACATACCTCTCAGAGATGCCACGCAGGCGGTGCCACCGGGTTGTTGTTCCCGGCGCAACCCGTGCCCGGGCAATCGACACCCCGGGGTCATCGGCAGAATTGGACAACTCCGTAATAAAGCAACCTTCTGCGAAATAGTATTCACTCCCGGCATCAAATTGCCTGATACTAGCTTTCATAATGTACTGCCAGCCACACGGTCTCCTGGTCAGGATCCGTCCACTGGACCCGGTGTTTTTCATGGGCCTTTATAGTGATGAAATCACCCTCTCGCAAGGTAACAGACGGTTTTTCTGAAAATGCGATCATTGCCTGCCCCCTCAACACCATCACCCACTCGTTCTTCCCCTGATCATACCAACCCGATTCCGGTGAGGCATGCCCCCTGGATATGATGCGCTCTATTTTTACATCTTTGGCCTCGACCAGCGAATCAAATACTTCGCTCGGGAGAACTACAGGGATTTTCTCAAATATATTATTCACTCCGGACCCACACTCGCATCACTCGATGCACCAACATTCGGCCCCTGCTGCGCTCGATTCATCGAGCGAGAACCTCTGACAAGCGCTCTCGAAGCGATGGCAGTAACTCAGCCTCGAACCAGGGGTTGCGGCGCAGCCAGAGATTATTTCTCGGGCTGGGGTGTGGCAGGGGAATTATTTGTGGCCAATAGCTGCGCCACGACTTAACCAGATCGGTCACGGTAGCACCCGTCTCACCGAAGTGGTAGGCCTGCGCATACCGCCCAATCACCAATGTCACCTCCAGGTGACGCAACTCACCAAGAAGCTGCTTGCGCCAGGCCGGTGCACACTCGGGCCGTGGCGGCAGGTCTCCCGACTTTCCGGTACCCGGGAAACAGAAACCCATAGGCAGAATCGCGATTTTCTGCGGATCGTAGAACACTTCGCGTGTCACACCCATCCACTCGCGCAAGCGATTTCCGCTGGCATCATCGAATGGCACACCTGAGTCGTGCACCTTTTTGCCAGGTGCTTGCCCCGCAATCAGAACCCTTGCTTTGGGATGCAACTGAAGGACAGGCCTGGCACCCAGCGGTAAATACGCCTCGCATATTTTGCAGGCTCGAACTTCAGTTAGTAAGGTCGAATATGATGTCATGGCTAACCACCCCCAAAGCGGGTATTCCCTTCGAATCCAGTTTGGCCCTGGCGATCTGAGCCTCATAGGGCAACGAATATGTAGCTGTTGTCTTTAACATTGAGGCGATGCTGGCCCGACGTGCTATAACTTCACGTCGTCAACTCCTAGTTCCATAATTGCCCTCCAGTTGTCATCCATTTCCGGAAGCCACTTTTTGAGCATTGGCGATGTGGCCTGGGCAGGAGCAACCCCTTTTCGCAGAGTTAAATACTGATGCATGAAAGCAGACACCCGGGCGTTTACAGCGCAATGAACAAAGACTTTTTCCCGCGCCAAAGCGTCCATGATGCCGAAGAACTTTCTGACATGGTCGACGGTGGGCGCATCGAATGGTACCGGCATGTGTATGTAGGTCATGCCCAGTGAAGTGACAATATTACCCTCATCAGGGATCGCATTGTCAGAGTCGTGCATGGCGAGGTTTACGAGCGTAGAATAGCCCGCTTTCGCTATACCAGAAAACTGATCGACTGCTGGTTGCCCGGCAGTTCCAATATTTTCCGCGATTTGATAAAAATTGATCAATTTTTCCATGCACATTACTTCGCTGATGTTATCGGGTATTGTCGTACACACAGGTATAGTGCTCCACTTCCGGACTGACCGGGCTTCACATCCAGAGCCGCAACTTCCAATATCATGACATTCTCCCATATCCAATAGCGCCACCCTCGGTCTTCATTGACCAGCCACTGAACCGTTAGGTTGCTGCACGAAGTTCTACCATAGCTGATGAAATGACTCGAATCGAAGAATGCAATAACAACCATGCAAGGCCTAGTGCGACCACAATATCGGGCCAGCCGGAACCGGTGAACCAGACCGCTCCAGCCGCCAAAAAAACCGAAAGGTTTGACACGATATCGTTTCGCGAGCACTCCCACACCGAACTCATATTTACATCTTCATGGCGATGTCGCCAAAGCAAGTAAAGACAGAGCGAGTTTGCGGCAAGCCCGAGAATACTGAAAATCCCCATGATCTCAAAATCTGGAACGCTTGGAACAAAAACCTTAGAGGTAATTTGTGCAACCACAACACAAGCTGCTATGAAAATTAAGCCGCCCTTGAACAGTGCAACCTTGGCCTTCATGGCAGTGCCCCTTGAAACAGCATACAGGCTAAGGCCATATGTTAAAGCATCCCCAAGGTTATCAAGGCTATCAGCGAGCAGTGCCGTTGAATTGCCATAAAGCGCAGCCACTACAATGACCAGGAACATTACGGCATTAACACCGAGTACAATATAAAGCGTTCCTCGCTGCCTTTCACGAAGCGCATCAATAGCGCCATTGTCATCACAGCAAGCACTCACTTTACAAACCTCATTGGCAACCTAACGCCCGCAACAACGGACAAATTGGAGCAGAGCGGAAATTTGTTCCGCTTGCTTGCGCTTGTTCAACAACGCGATGATGTCGCGGCTGCGCGCGACATATCTTTATCTGTTAACTGCCATATCTACTGCCACTGCATCTTGAGGTCGCGATGAGACTGAGCGCAATCGCGTAGATACAAATTAATAAGGCTTTGATAAGGGATTCCTTTTTCGTCAGCCATACCTTTGAAATAGGAAATGGTGTCTTCATCTAGACGAATAGTAATTTGCTTCTTCAGCTTCTGAGCATACGGGTTTGGAACGGAATTTGAAAAATCGTAGCTTTTACGCATGACGGTACTCCTCATAAATAACAGCTATATACATGGAACCGGCCTGATAGCCCCAATTCCGTTTATCTTTGTATTCATCGCTTCATTTAAGACAAAACTCCCTTTTATAACAAGTCCCTTCGCGCAAAATTTGATTTCTCCCTGGAGATATACGGAATCGCCATAGATCAAATGTATCATTTTCAGTCATCGTTGCTGTATTGGATTATGCATATTTCCCATTAAAACAACAGGTTAACAGGTATAGCCTTAAAGTCGCCCGATTTGCCGTTGAAAAACCGGCTTGAAATTTCCAAATCATCTATACTGCGTCCCAGGTCGCGAAAAGCTCAAGGGACTTGTTGAAGTAGATGAGACCTACTTGGCCATTACGGATAGGCAAAACCCTATCTCATCCCAAAGGGCGAAAAAACAGTACAAATAAGGTCCTGGTAGCTGTGGCAGTAGAGATACTGCAACCCAAGGGGTTCGGGCGTATCCGCCTGCGCCGTATACCCAAAGACTCCGCCCCCCACGTAATTCCATTCGTGCAGGAGGTCGTCGAAGCTGGGGCACGGGTACACACAGACGGCTCGGCAGCCTACCGATCATTGACTGAGCTGGGTTATGTGCATCAACGCACCGTCATGCTTGGTTCCGATGTGCCCGCCCATGTGTCGATCTCCGGGCGTGCATCGGGTGGCTGCGCTCGTGCAACGCTGGATTCTGGGCACACACCATGGCTCGATACAACCCGAGCATCTGGATGCCTATCTGGACGAATTTGTGTTCCGCTTCAATCGCCGCACATCGAAATCTCGCGGCATGTTGTTCTATCGACTTCTGCAGCAAGCTGTCGTGACAGCACCAGTGACCTATCAGGATTTAGCGAAAAAAACTTGAATGTTTCGGCAGCAGTACTAGAATGAATAGTATACTGGGTATCCATACAGTATTGTAGTTACTGGTGCTAAGTGGATACCCCTTATATATATACAGTATAGATGGAGCGACCAAATGGACGATATTCGCCCGGCAATACCCTCGGGATCAAATCGCTTTATCGATGACCTCAGAAGAGACTTGCGAGACAAAGGCTACGCCATGGGCGTGATCAGCCCTGTCGATGGCTAATCATGCCCTACGCCGAACTCCATTGCCTCAGCAACTACAGCTTCCTGCGGGGTGCATCGCACCCCCATGAGCTGGTGGAACGCGCAGCCGGGCTGGGCTATGCGGCCCTGGCCATTACCGACGAGTGCTCCCTGGCCGGCGTGGTGAAGGCCCATGTGGCAGCCAAAGAGCTGGACATCCAGCTGATTATCGGCAGTGAATTCACCCTGGAAGAAGGTATCAAGCTGGTGGCGCTGGCACCCTCCCGGGCCGCCTACAGCGAACTGTCGGGCCTGATCAGCATGGCCCGGCGGCGCAGTCCCAAGGGGGAGTACCGGGCCAGCCTGCGGGATGTTATTTTCCACCTCAAGCGCTGCCTGCTGATCTGGCTGCCGCAACATGCCAGCGAGACCAGCCGTGCCTACGGCCTGCAATTGAAACGCCTGTGCAAGGGCCGGGTGTGGCTGGGAGTCAGCCATTTGCTCGGCAACAATGAGGTGCAGCGCTACAGTGTGCTGCAGCGGCTGGCGAATGAGCTGGACATACCCATGCTGGCCTGTGGCGATGTGCGTATGCACTGCGCCGCCCGCAAACCCCTGCACGATGTATTTACCGCCCTCAGGCACAATACCAGTATCGACCAGCTGGGCCGCAAGCGCCTGGCCAACAGCCAGCAACACCTGCGCTCGCTGGACGAAGTTACAACAACTCTATCCCCCCGCCCTGCTGGAAGAAACACTGCATGTTGCCAGGGCCTGCAATTTCAGCCTGGACGAGTTGCGTTACGAATATCCTGAGGAAGTCGTACCTGCAGGCTGCACCGCCACCCATTACCTGCGCGAGCTGGTGACGCAGGGTTGCTCCGTGCGTTGGCCGCAGGGAGTGCCAACGCAGATCCAGCGGCGCATCGAGCGGGAGCTGACGCTCATCAAGGAGCTCAACTACGAATACTACTTCCTCACCGTATACGACATCGTGCGCTTCGCCAGGGAGCGCGACATCCTGTGCCAGGGCCGCGGGTCGGCGGCCAACTCGGTGGTGTGCTACTGCCTGTTTATCACCGAGGTATCGCCCGAGCAAATCTCCCTGCTGTTCGCAGCGGTTTATTTCCAAAGAGCGGGACGAACCGCCGGATATCGATGTGGATTTTGAGCACGAACGCCGCGAGGAGGTCATCCAGTACATCTACCGCAAGTACAGCCGCAAGCGCGCCGCCCTGGCCGCCACCGTCATTACCTACCGCTCACGCAGTGCGGTGCGTGATGTGGGCAAGGCGCTGGGGCTGGATCCCGGTATTCGTGGACGACCTGGCAAAATCCCTGGCCTGGTGGGACCGCACGGCAGACCTGGCCAAACGCTTCGAGGAACAGGGTGTGGCCGGGCACAGCCGGCAGGCGGAGCTGTTCTATACACTGGTGCGGGAAATCCTCGGCAGCCCCCGCCATTTATCGCAGCATGTGGGTGGCTTCGTTATTACCCGCAGTCCCCATCTCCACCCTGGTGCCGGTGGAGAACGCCAGCATGGCCGAGCGCACCATCATCCAGTGGGACAAGGAGGATATCGAGGCGCTGGGCCTGTTGAAAGTGGACATTCTGGCACTGGGCATGCTGTCCGCCATTCGCAAGAGCCTGCAGCTGGTGCACCGCTACTGCCCCGCCATCAAGACCATCAGCGATATCCCCAAAGAAGATCGCGCCACCTACCAGATGCTGCAGAGGGCCGATACCATTGGTGTATTTCAGATCGAGTCGCGCGCCCAGATGTCCATGCTGCCGCGGCTCAAGCCCGAGTGCTTCTACGACCTGGTGATCCAGATCGCCATCGTACGTCCCGGCCCTATCCAGGGAGACATGGTGCACCCCTACCTGCGGCGCAGGCAGGGGCTGGAGCAGGTCACCTACCCCAGTGATGCCATCAAATCTGTGCTGGAACGCACCCTGGGGGTACCCATCTTTCAGGAGCAGGTGATCAAGTTGGCCATGGTGGCGGCCGGTTTCAGCGGCGGTGAGGCAGACCAGTTGCGCCGCGCCATCACCAACTGGGGCAAGAACAGCAAGCTGCTCAGCTTCGAGAAAAAACTCACCCAGGGCATGATAACGCGCGGCTACGACGAGGATTTCGCACGGCGCCTGTTCGAGCAGATCAAGGGCTTTGGCGGCTACGGTTTCCCGGAATCCCACTCCGCCAGTTTCGCACTACTGGCCTACGTCTCTGCCTGGCTCAAGTGTCACCACCCGGCGGCGTTTTTCACCGGCCTGCTGAACAGCCAGCCCATGGGGTTTTACAGTCCCTCCCAGTTGATACAGGACGCGCGCCGCCACGAGGTCACCGTGCTGCCCATAGACGTCAACCAGAGTGACTGGGATCACCAACTGCTGGACAGTCGCCGATCGCTACAAAGCCAACCACCGCTTCGCCTGGGCCTGCGCCTGGTGAAAGGCTTGAGCAGGGAGGGTGCCCAGCGCGTAATAGAAGCGCGGCAACAGGCTCCCTTCCGGCAGATCAGTAATTTGCGCCAACGGGCCCGCCTGGACCGGCGCGACATGGAGGCCCTGGCGGATGCCGATGCCCTGGCCTCCCTCAGTGGCCACCGCCACCAGTCCCAGTGGCAGATCATGGCGCTGGAACAACCCAAACCCCTGCTGCAGGATGAACAGCGCCAGAGCGCCAGCTATTTCGACGACGCCGTGCAGTTGCCGGCACCGGCAATAGCAGAGGAAGTGCTATCGGACTACCGCGCCACCGGCCTCACCCTGCGCGCCCACCCCATGAGTTTACTGCGCGAGCGCTACCCTTTTAACCGCTGCAAACGGCATGCGGACCTGGTGGAACTGGGCAACAACCGCTTCGTGCGCATCGCCGGGCTGGTCACCTGCCGGCAGCGACCCGGCAGTGCCTCTGGCGTGTTGTTCCTCACCCTGGAAGACGAAACGGGGAACAGCAATATCGTCGTATGGCAACGCATCCAGCAACAATTTCGCCAGGTCCTGATGACAGCACAGCTGTTACTGGTTAAAGGCACTGTGGAGACCAAAGACAACGTCACTCATATCATCGCCGGATCACTGTACAATTACACCCATGAGCTGCAAGCCCTGCAGGTACAATCCCGGGATTTTCATTAATTTTCCCCACGCATTTAATGCGCAAGATCAAGGTAAAACGCAGGATTGTGTGTACAATTGCGGCGAAAATAAAAGGAATCAGTGGTGAATAATAGTAGCTTTTCACAGCCAGTGCTGACTTGGGTGACATGCGCCGCTCTTGGTTCAAGCGTTATGCCGGCGGCATCCAGCTCCTCCGTCCCGACCGACAAGCTCGAAGAAATCGTGATTACCGCCAGCCGCAGCAAACAGCGGGTTTTCGATAGCGCGGCGACCCTGAGCGTGATTACCGAGGAGGATCTGGGCCGGGCCGTGGTTCCCACACTGGCGGAGATGCTGCGGGATGTGCCAGGCGTACAGATAACCGATTCCGGGCAACCGGGCATGAGCCGGATTCGCATTCGGGGGGAGGAGTCCCGCCGTACCGCCATTCTGGTCAACAGCCAGGAAGTGACAGACCACCATGAAATCGGCACACCGCTGTCCGTACACCCGGCGATGGTTGAGCGCATCGAGGTCGTACGCGGTTCCGGTGCGGTCCTGTATGGGTCTCGCGCCCTGAGTGGGGTGGTAAATTTTCTCACCCGCAAGGGTGGTACTGAGCCACTACAGGCAACCGTCTCCGGCGGCTACGACAGCGCCACCGAGGGTTATAACGGGTTTGCCAGCCTCTTTGGCAACGTGCAGGGCTTTGAGTATCGTCTGGCCTGGGCAAAAAGTGATTACGATGATCGCTCTACGCCCGAAGGAACCATGGACAATACATCCTACGACAACGAAAGCCTGTATCTCTTTGCCGGCAAGAGTTTCGGCGACCATCGGCTGGAATACACATACGAGGATTACCAATCCAGTAGTCACACCTTTGTGGAAGAGGAAGTCAAAAGCAGCTTCCCACTGACAGATTTCTATATCGAGGTACCACGGCGAGACCGCGACAAGCACGGCTTGTTCTACAACTGGGCTGTAGACAACAGCTGGCTGCAAAGCCTCGAGGCGAATGCTTACCACCAGCAAAGTGACCGGCACTTTTATACGCAAGTCGAAACCATCTGGTACCTGCGTGATACCAACAGCAAGAGCGACCTGACCACCGATGGCGCGCTACTGCAACTCAATTTCCAACCGCTGGGCAATCACCAGCTACTGACCGGCATACAATACCTGAATGACGATACAGACCAGACCAGGCATACAGACACCTTCTCCTGGACGCCGCCAATACCCGGTGGTATCGCGGTGATTCGGGACAAGGCCAGCATCGAGACCTGGGCCGGCTATGTACTGGATCAGTGGGAGATCAATGATCGCCTGACAATGACCGCAGGATTGCGGCAGTATTTCGTAGATGGCGACCTTAAATACACTGACCGACCAGGCCTGTCCCAGGGCAATCTGGACGACGATAAGGAATTGATTGGCACAGCGGGGCTGGTCTGGGATTACAGCGATGACATCCGCTTGCGGGCCAATGTGTCCCAGGGTTATGTCTATCCTTCACTATTACAATTAGCTACAGGCGCATACGCCGGCTCCAGTTTCGTCAACCCCGACCCCAACCTGGATCCCGAGACCTCCATCAACTATGAGATGGGCCTGCGGATGCAAAAAAATAATCTGGTACTGGATGCCACCGCTTTTTATACGGAGTCCAAAGACTATATTCACCACCAGCCCTGTTCAACAGAGGATAACTGCCCCGGCTCGCGAGACCGAATCTACCTTAATATCGGCGAATCCCGGGCGCATGGCGTGGAACTATACCTTACCTGGCTAGATGGCCCATGGGGCCTGCAGCCCTATACCAATCTCACCTGGATGAAGCGGCGCAATGAGTTTGAGGAATTCTCCACCTGGGACTCAGGTGTTCCCGAACTGGCCGGGCGTCTGGGGACTGCGTTGGGAAGGCGCACTGGCCGCCGCCGCACCGACCGTGTGGACGGATATTTACCTGCGCGGCGAGTCGAGCTCCGATCTGAAAGAGCCCGGCACTGTGCGCAGTGTGCTGGAAGATAAAGACAGCTGGGTTACCGTCAATATCGCCACGGGTATGGACCTGGGCAGGGAACGACAGTACCAGCTGGCGCTGGAGTTACTCAACCTGACGGACAAGAGTTACATCGCCTCAACTGAAAACCTGTATGGCGCTGAACGCGCCGTGGCGGTGAAACTCACCCTGAACTGGTAGTCTGAAGCCGCAATACTCAACGGCTTGCATACGCATGCAGGTAGCTGCACGGTACGCGTGGAGCCACTAGAGGGCGTGGGGTTCCAACCGATAGTGGCTCCATGCGTACCGTGTAGCGGGTTCAGCACTACATACCTGGCATAGCTTAACTAAGTACCATTCGTCTATAGAGGAGATGTGCTTGATCAAACAAAAAAGGGCCTTCATTGAAGGCCCTTTTTTGTTTGGCTTACCGGCACCGAGGGTGCCGGCTCATCCTCATGTTACTGTGCTAGTAAACATCCTTGCGTGTGTTGTAGACGTTGAACTTGCCAGTCGGGGTAATCAGGCGCTTGTCCTTGATCACATGCTTCAACTTGCGAGTCTTGTCATCAACCACCACGATGGCGGACGTTTGATCCTTGCCGTTCCACACAGAGAACCACACCTCATCGCCCGCCTTGTTGTACTCGGGCTGTACCACCCTGGCAGGACCTTCACCCACATCGGCCCACTCGGCGATGGGCAGGACTTTGTAACCTCCTTCGAGGTTATTGATGTCATACACCGCCACAGTCTGGCTGACCTTGGCATCCGGGTGCAGGGTGTTGTCCACCCACAGGTTCTTCGACTTGGGATGGGTCTTGACGAACAATGAGCCACCACCCTGGGCCTTCAGCGTGCGCACCACTTTCCAGGCGTGCTCTTTGTGCCCTTTGGGATCCGTACCGATGAAGGTCATGTGGTCGTTACCCAGAGCCGAGGTTATCCACACGGGACCGTACTTGGGATCGTCAATGTTGGCGCCGCGACCAGGGTGTGGAATCTTGGTGACATCGATCAGGGCTTCGATCTTACGCTCCTGGGCATCGACCACCACGATCTTGTTGGACTTGTTCGCCGCCGTCAGGAAGTAGCGGTGGGTGGAATCCCAGCCACCATCATGCAGGTAGCGTGCGGCTTCCAGCGTGGTCACGTTGAGCGCATCCATATTGCTGTAGTTCACCAGCAGGATCTTGCCGGTCTCCTTGACGTTCACGATGAACTCAGGATGCTTGTGCGAGGCCACGATCGCCGCAACACGGGGTTCCGGGTGGTACTCCTGGGTATCCACAGTCATGCCACGGGTAGAGACAATCTTCGTTGGCTCCAGGGTGGGGCCGTCCATCAACACATACTGCGGAGGCCAATAGGCGCCGGCAATGGCGATCTTGTCCTCATAGCCCTTGTACTTGGAGGTTTCCACCGAGCGGGCTTCCAGACCAATCTTGATCTCAGCGACCACCTTGGGGGGGTTCATATACAAATCGATCAGACTCACCCTGGCATCGCGGCCGATGGTGTAAACATAACGACCGGAGTCCGACGGCCGGGAGATATGCACAGCATAGCCGGTCTTGAGTATGGCAATGATATCCTTGCTGTTGCCATCGATCAGCGCTACCTCACCCGAGTCACGCAGGGTCACCGCCATGATATTGTCAATTTCGTACTTGTGCTGCGCTTTGGTAGGACGCTTGTCAACCGGCACATACACTTTCCAGCTGTCCTTTATCTCCTTCATGCCCCACTCGGGAGGCTGCGGCGGTTCGTGCTGCAGGAAACGCGCCATGATATCGATTTCTTCTTCGCTGAAATCGCCCGAGGTACCCCAGTTGGGCATACCGCCCGGGCTGCCGTAGTTGATCAGCACCTTGAGGAACTCGGTACCACGCTCCTGCGTGATATCAGGGGTCAGCGGCTTGCCCGTCGCACCCTTGCGCAACACGCCGTGACAGCCCGCGCAGCGCTCAAAAAAGAGCTTGGTGGCAATATCGAATTCCGCCTGGGTCATATCCGGTGCACCCGGACTTACCACGCGCTTCATATCGCCCGCCGGTGTAGGCGCGCCCTTGTAGGCCATTTCCCCCGGCGTCACGCCCGGGTGGTCTGTCTTGTCCTGGGCAATAGCGCCGCCAGACAAGCTCAAACCCGTAAGAACCGCCGCCATTGGCAGCAGCTTTGTCCAATGCATTTCTGTTTTCTTCATTTTTATTCCCCTCCGCAGGAATAGCGGTTGCGCTGCATAGCATATGCCTATACCTGAAAATCACCTTGACGCATATCAATAAAACCCCCCCTGATTCAATCAAGAGTCAGACGCGATGACCTCATGCGCCCTCTTTTCGCGAGCCTCACGCTTCTTGCGTTTCTCCACCAGCGGCGGGCAGCGGTGCTCATCCCAGTAGGTCACCTGGCACTCCAGGCAGTAGTGGCACTCATTGTCGATGATTTCGCCCGTTGGCTTGATTGCAGCGATCTGGCACTGGTGCGCGCAGGACTGGCACGGTTGGGCACACTCGCTGCGGCGGCGCAGCCAGTCGAATATCCTGAAACGGGTTGCGAAGCTGAGCCCCGCACCCAGGGGACACAGGTACTTGCAGTAAAACTTGCTATTAAAGGCCGAGACAGCCAGCAGGGCCACCGCATAGATCACAAAGGCCGGTTCCCGGGCAAAGCGCAGGACAAAGGTGGTCTTGAAGGGCTCCACCTCGGCCAGCCTGGCCGCATTCACCATGGAATCCAGGGACAGACCCACCAGGGCAATCAGGATAAAATACTTTATCGCCCACAGGCGCTCGTGCACCATCTGCGGGAGTCGATAGCCCTCAACCCCCAGGCGGGTCGCCAGCTTGCTGATGAGGTCCTGGGCGGCCCCAAACGGGCACAACCAGCCGCAGTAGACCCCCCGCCCCCACAAAAGAATACTGACTGCCACAAATGCCCACAGCAGGAATATCACCGGCTCTATCAGCAGCGTATCCCAGGAAAAGCCGCCACTGAGGCTGTGAAAGAAGGCCAGTAAATTAATGACCGACAGTTGGGCAGAGCAATAAAATCCGATAAAAAATACCGTGAACAGCAGATAAACAACGCGCATGCGGTGGAACAGCACCGTGTGTTTCACCAGCCAATCCTGGAAGAACAACACCGCCAGCAATAATATTAAAGCCATGGCGACGACCACCAGCTCGACTATGCGGTCTTCCCACACCAGTTTCCAGGCGGGTTCATCCCAACCGGCATCCGATGGCTCGACGGTCTCCATGCCGGGCATAGCGGGCGTATTACTGCGTGGAATGCCGTAGGCCTGGGCCACCCGATGCACCGCCTTGTTCACCGAACTGGTCAGCACCATAGTGGATATGGTGGCCCCGGTTATACCATCAATACCGACATATCCCGCCCTGCCCTGGGCGCCGACACGGATCCGGTCGGTGGTCTTCTTGCCGATAAACTGGTTGACGAACGCGGACATGTCATCATCCGAGATGCCAATGACCAGGATCGGCTCCTCATGGTGCAGGATGACCATGCCCTTGATCAATCCATCTTCGCCCAGCCCCACCAGGGTGTTAATCGGCTTGCCCGAGTAGGCGGAAATCGGCGCCAGATCTCCGGTGGTGAAGGCATAGCCCAACTGCCCGCGCTCGCTGCGAACCGCGTAGGCCAGGGTCTTGTCATTGAGAGGGGTTAACGAGTGCGCGGCTGGAAAGACTCGCTGGACCTCGCTCAGGCTCAGCTCTCCCGCCCCGACCCCAACGGCCACCGACATGAGCAGTAAGACCCATAACAGGGTAAGATTTCGAATAGCGTACATGCATGCGCCCAAGCTGGGAGCGCTGTTGCGCGCCCCTTGTTTTGCTTTAAATGCTATAACTCCCGGACTGAGGTACTGTTGATCTGGATCAAGCAAGCTCGCCCCAGTGCACTGAAATGGAGTCTTTGGGCTGATGATAAACCATACGGGTATGGCCATACTACTACTGATATCGCCACTCTTATCACCTCTCTCACTGGCCGGCGACAGCGACGATGCGGTCAACGAGCGTATCCCTGTCAACAGGGCCGAAATGGAAGCCCACTGGCAAGTGGACTGCGCCGCGGCCTGGGAACAACTGCTCGCGGCAGCGGCCCAGTCCACTAAACAGCCCATTAATACGAACAACTGCGGCATCCCGGACCAATTGCGGCGGGAGATCCAGCTGTGTGCATTCATTTACCAGCCGCCCGGCGGCGATTCCCGGCACGACTGCCCCGATTACAGGGGCGCCTCGAAACACCTGAATGAAGCCGGTAAATCAGGTAAATGCCCAGCCTCGATCCCGCACAGGGCGGACTGTCAGCCAGGAACTCAATAGTGTGCAACAACAATCAGGCATAGACGAATATCCGTTTCCTTGATGGAGATCAAGATACTCCTGATTCAGGAGAATTATCGACTTGCCGCTTCTCATCCGGGAGAGTTATGATTGCTCGGCTGCGACAGTTTGTCGCACTTTCAAGTAGAGCTGCATGAGGGGGAAAAACATGTCAGACCAAGACCAGGGCGATTCCGACCAGATACCAATGATGCAAAAACTGTTGGACAACCCATTTCTTCTGCTATTTATAGGAGTGGCCTCACCAGCTGTGCTGTACCTGGGCTGGGGCATCATGGAAATTGTCATGATCCCGGCGCGATAAGCGCAACAATTAAAACAACAACCAAGAGCATAGAAGGGGGTTAATCTATGTCCAGTCTGTCGCCTCCCGCCAAAAAAATATGGTGGAACGAACCGATTCACAAATCCGAGTTGCTGTGGATATCACTGGTCTTTGTCTGGGGCATGGTGATGACCTTCATGATGCCCTACTGGCACGTGGTCGGGAAACAGAACCTCGGCACCGAAACTTACCAGACCACTCCGAAGGCCTTCCAGGCCTCGGTCCAGGCCTTTGTGGACGAATACACCGTCCGTAACGAGGGACCCCGAAATTATCCGGTGGTGGCACCACCCGCCGGCGGCGATGTCTACATGCTGGCCCGACTATGGGACTGGTGGCCGATTATCGAACTGAAAAAAGGGGAAACCTATCGCTTCCACCTGTCCTCACTGGACTGGCAGCATGGTTTCTCCCTGCAACCGGCCAACATCAATATTCAGGTCGTACCCAATTACGAACACGTATTCACCCTCACGCCCAACGCGTCCGGCGAGTACTCGGTGATCTGTAATGAGTACTGCGGCATTGGTCATCACCTGATGATCGGCAAAATACTGGTAGTGGACTAGGGGAAAGGACATGGTGAACAACAATTTTAGAACTTGTCCGGACACTGGCTTGAAATTCCACGGTCCGGCGGAAAACCTCATAAAAGTGAATGCGGTTGCCGGGGTGGTATTTCTCCTGGTGGGAGGACTCTACGGACTCATGGTGGGCCTGACCCGCTGGCAGGCGGTCCATTTGCTGGGTGCCGAAGACTTCTACATGGTACTGACCCTGCACGGGCTTAACGTACTGATTTTCTGGATGATATTTTTTGAAATCGCGATACTGTATTTCTGCTCCTCGGTTTTGTTGGGCTGTCGCCTGGCAACGCCAAAATGGGCCTGGGCCGGTTTCGCCCTGATGGTGATTGGCGCAGTCATGAACAATGTGATTGTGTTGCAGGGCAATTCCAGTGTCATGATGACATCCTACGTACCGCTGGAAGCTCACCCACTGTTTTACCTGAGTCTGATTTTGTTCGCAGTGGGGGCATTGATCGGTTGCTTCGTGTTTTTCGGCACCCTGGTGGTCGCCAAGAATGACAAAACCTATGAGGGATCAGTACCCCTGGTGACCTTCGGCGCCATCACAGCGGCAATCATCGCGGTATTCACCATAGTCAGTGGCGCCATTATCCTGATACCGACGCTCCTGTGGAGTCTCGGCCTGGTAGGCGAAATCAACGTCCTGGCCTATCGTATGGTCTGGTGGGCTTTCGGCCACTCCTCCCAGCAAATCAACGTGGCGGCTCATGTGGCGGTCTGGTATGCCATTGCGGCCATTGTGTTTGGCGCCAGGCCCCTGTCGGAAAAAGTAAGCCGTACGGCCTTCCTGATGTACATCCTGTTCCTGCAACTCGCCAGTGTTCACCACTTATTGGTGGATCCGGGACTAAGTTCAAACTTCAAGATGTTCAACACCAGCTACGCCATGTACCTGGCCGTTATGGCCAGCATGGTGCACGGCCTGACAGTACCCGGCTCCATCGAGGCCGCCCAGCGCGCCAGAGGGCACAGGGCGGGGCTGTTCACCTGGTTGCGCAAGGCGCCCTGGGGTAACCCGGCGTTTTCGGGCATGTTTATTTCCCTGGTTGGATTCGGCTTCCTCGGCGGTATTACCGGGGTGGTGATGGGTGCGGAGCAAATCAATATCCTGGTACACAACACACTGTATGTACCGGGCCATTTCCACGCCACGGTCGTGCTGGGTAGCACACTGGCGTTTATGGCGCTGGCCTACTGGCTGGTACCGGTCTTGTTCCGCCGGGAGCTTATCTGGAAAGGCCTGGCCAGATGGCAACCCTATATATTCGGTCTCGGTATGTCGGGTGTCGCCCTGTTCCTGATGGGCGCGGGTACACTGGGCGTACCGCGCCGGCACTGGGATATCGGCTTTGCCGGCACCGGCGGCATTACCCATGAGTTCCCGGCAGCGGCCTACACCATGCTGGCCCTGAACGGCATGTCGGTGATACTGGCGGTGGTCGGTGGTGCGGCGTTCTGCCTGATCATGGTCGGCACCATACTGTTCGGCAAGAAGATGGGTGACCACATGGCAGAACCCTGTATTGTGGCTCCGGTTACCGATGAAGAGTACAATGCCAACGGCGGTAGTGCTTTTGCCATCCCGGGAACCCTGATACTGGCGATGGTTTTCTTTGTCAGCTTCGCGCTGTACTACTTCATTAACTGGAAGTACCTGGCCGAAACCTGGGGCATCGGCTAGCCGCATACCCAGGGCGTCTCGGCTGACTGAGACGCCCGCAATACGCGGTTACACTTTTCAAGCGAGTTTACATGCACAAGTATCGATGGCCGGCATTAGCCGGCCTTTTTCTTTCTATCAGCGCTCTTTCAGCATCCCCTGATCCGGACTTTTCCAGCTTTAGTCATGACGATGCCCTGGCCTACAGCCAGGCGGCCATCGGGACTACCGTGCAGGGCGTAGAACTGGTCAAAACCGATGGGTCACCGGTATCGCCGGAAGCCTATCGTGGCAAACCACTGGTGATCAGCATGATCTTCAGCAGCTGCCACCACATTTGTCCCAGCACCACCAAGCACCTGCGCGAAGTGGTCCAGAAGGCGCGTGATGTACTCGACGAGGACAGCTTCCAGGTTGTGTCTGTCGGCTTCGACACGGCGAACGACAGCCCCGAGCGTATGGCGCAATTTCGCAACAGCAATGGCGTGACCGATGAGCACTGGGATTTCCTGTCGGGTGATGCGGCCAACATGGACAAACTGGTACGCCAACTGGGTTTTATCTATACCCCCTCAGCCAGGGGCTTCGATCACCTGATACAATCCTCTGTGCTCGATGCCAATGGCGTGATCTACCGGCAGGTTTACGGTATATCATTCCCCACGCCGCAATTGATAGAACCGCTGAAGGAGATGGTTTTTGGCGAACCGAAAAGTCATTCCACCCTGGATTACCTGGGCGCTCGTATACGCTTGTTCTGCACCGTATACGACCCGGCGACGGACTCGTACTACATCGATATATCGGTGTTTATTGGTACCTTTGTGGGACTGATTGTTTCTATTCTCTTCGGGCGCGTACTGTTCAAAGAGTGGCGCCGCAGTATAAAGGCCGGTAGATGAAGACACTGATGAAGCGGGGCTTTAACGCCCTGGACAGCCTGTTTTCAAAGGCATTCACCCCCGCCTGGAACCCCATGTACCAGTTGGGGGCCCTGTCGTTCCTCTATTTCTGGGTTGTGGCGGTCACCGGTGTGTATTTATTCATCTTTTTTGAGACCAGTATCAGCGGTGCCCACGCCTCCATGGAGTACATCTCTGTGGAGCAGTGGTACCTAGGGGGCATCATGCGCAGCTTCCATCGTTACGCCTCCGCCGCCATGGGCATCTGCGTCACCCTGCACCTGTTGCGCGAATATGCCAGAGACCGCTACAGCGGGGTGCGCTGGTTCAGCTGGGTGTCGGGCATCCCCCTGTTGTGGTTGTTATTTGCCTCCGCTATCGGTGGCTACTGGCTGGTGTGGGACGTGCAGGCCCAATACATCGCCATTACCACGGCGCAATGGTTTGACTGGTTGCCCATCATGGTCGACCCCATGGCCGGCAATTTTCTCAATGAAGCCACGCTCAGTGACCGCTTCTTCTCCCTGCTGGTGTTTCTCCATATAGGCATCCCCCTGTCCCTGCTGCTGGGCATGTTCATCCATATCAAACGCATCACCGGCGCCCGCACCAACCCGGCCAAAGGGCTGGCCGCGGGCACGCTGCTGGCTATGCTGGCGGTATCTCTGTGGCAACCCGCCCTGAGCCAGGCACCGGCCAACCTCGATGTGGCGGTGACAGAAGTGGGCCTGGACTGGATTTTCCTCAATCCCTACCCGCTGATCAGCAGTTGGGGGCCGGGACAAACCTGGGCGCTGCTGGTGGGTCTGTCCTGTTTTCTGACCATCCTTCCCTGGCTGCCCTCCAGGCGAGAAAAACAAACGCCCGTGGCTGTAGTAGACCCCGAGAACTGCAACGGCTGTGGCTGGTGCCTCGCGGACTGCCCCTATGAGGCGGTTACCATGAAGGAACACGATTACAAAAAAGGCCATCAGCAGTCGGTGGTGGACCCCAATCTGTGCATCAGTTGTGGTATCTGCGCCGGGGCCTGCCCCTCCTCATCGCCCTTCCGCCATGTGGACGAACTGATCACCGGCATCAGCATTCCGGGCTTTCATATCAAGGAACTGTTGTCCGTCACTGAAAACAAACTGAGCGAACTGGGCACCGACGCACCGCGCATCATGGTCTACGGCTGTGACCATGGCAGCGTGGTCGACAGCATGGCATCCGACAGTGTCGCCTCCATCAGCATGCCCTGCACGGCGCTGGTACCCCCGGCCTTTATCGACTATGTTCTGCGCAAGGAACTGGCCGAGGGCGTGATGATCAGTGGCTGCTGTGAAGGAGACTGCCATTACCGGCTGGGCAATGATTGGATGGACCAGCGCTTCAGCAAGGAGCGCATGCCGATATTGCGCACACGCGTCCCCCGGGACAAAGTCCGCATACGCTGGCTGGGCGAGCAGGGCACGAAGAAGTTGGGCCTGGAGGTAAAAGAGTTTCAGGCACACTTGCTGGAGAATGTGCAGGCCGATGAACAACTGGACATAGTCAAGATGGTGGAGAGTGCGGAGGTGGGCAATGCATAAAGCCGTTCACTACCTGGCACAGGCCCTGCTGTACGCGCTGTTTTTCGTGCCGCTGGTGTACTTCTCGCACCTGCCCACCCATCGCCACATGGACGATGATATGGCCGTCCTCAAGGTCGCTATACGCCACCCGGGCCAAATTATCGGCGAATGTACCTCCGTTGCCGCCGGGGAGGGCCGCGGTATGCGGCCCGCCGCCATGCAGCAGGTTACGGAAATCTGCCCCCGGGAGCGCTCACCCCTGCGACTGGAGGTGACCCTCGACGGGGAAACCCTGTACCGTGAGACGGTTCCCGCGACAGGCCTGCACAGCGATGGCATAGCAAGCATGTACCAGCGATTCACTGTGCCCGCCGGTTCCCACCACCTGCAACTGCGCATGAACGATGACGTGGGGGTGGATGGCTATACCTGGAAGCTCGATCAGGATATTCAATTACAACCGGCCCAGGTGATGGTCGCCAGCTTCAAACAAGGATTCAGGTTACAGTGACCCGGGAACAGGATTACAGCCTTGAGGTGCCACAGGACAGCCGGCGCCAGTTGGCTCTGGGCTGGCTCTGGCTTTGCGTTCTCGCGCTGCTGGGGGCCGGTGTGTTTTCCCTGTTGCTGGTGCTGTCGCGCACACCCTATATATCCCAGATCATTCCCTGGATCGATTTTTTCCACTCGGCGCTGGTGGTTCATGTAGATCTGTCGGTGCTGGTGTGGAGCCTGGCCTTTGCCGGCATCCTGTGGAGCCTGAACCAGCGCCCGGGTAAAGCCTGGCTGGCCTGGACCGCCCTGCTGCTGGCCTGCCTGGGTTCAGTCATCATTATCGTATCGCCCTTTGTGCGTGACGCCCAGCCCCTGATGAGCAACTATGTACCGGTACTGCAGCACCCCCTGTTCTTTTCCGGGTTGCTGCTATTCGCTCTCGGCTTTACCCTGCTGGTGCTGAACAGCATGATATTCATGGCCCCGGTGGGCCCCTGGATGAGCGGTCGCGGCGCTTTGCGCTTTGGCCTGAACGCCGCTGCCATCTCCGCAGCGGTGGCCCTGATCTGCTTTGTGTGGTCTTACATCCAGATGCCCGACTACCTGCTGGGCCAATCCTTTTTCGAACTGCTGTTCTGGGGTGGCGGCCACGTATTGCAGTTCACCTATACCCTGTTGATGCTGGTCTGCTGGCTGTGGCTGTCTCGCGCCGCGGGCCTGCAACTGCCGATCACCCCGCGTGTGGCCCTGGTCATCCTGTTTGTGGGTCTGGCCTGTGTCTTTGTTTCGCCACTGATCTACCTGGCATTCCCCATCACGGCACTGGAGCATGTGGAACTGTTCACCTGGCTGATGCGCTGGGGGGGAAGCCTGGCCACCCTGCCCCTGGCCATAGCTGTGATTATCGCCCTGCTGCGCTACGGCGGGGCGACGCAGGAGGAGTGGCTGGCGCGCTCTGCGCTGCAATGCTCGCTGTTCCTGTTCGGCATTGGCGGCATGATCGGCTTCCTGATTTCCGGCAGCAACGTCACCATCCCGGCCCACTACCACGGCTCCATCGTGGGCGTGACCCTGGCATTGATGGGTGTCTGCTACCTGCTGCTGCCGCAGCTGGGCTACCCCTTGCGCAATATGAAAATGGCTATCTGGCAGCCGGTCATCTACAGCGGCGGCCAGTTGATGCACGTGGGCGGTCTGGTCTGGTCTGGCGGTTACGGCGTACAGCGCAAGGTGGCGGGGGCCGAGCAGGGCCTGGATTCCATAGAGCGCGTGTTGGGTATGGGCTTAATGGGATTCGGGGGGCTGGTTTCCTCCATCGGGGGACTGCTGTTCCTGATAGTCGTGTTGCGGGCTCTCACCGGGCCCAAGCAGGCTGCGCATCAAACTGAAGGCCGGCAGTGACAGTGCCAGGATGATCACAAAGAAAATGATATTACGTTGCGGCAGTGGCTCACCGTGCATCTTTTCCAGCATGGACAGTAGCTGACCCGTAACCACGTAGAGCACAATACCGACCACCGTAAAGAGAATGATATCCACAACAAATCCCCTGTTTTTTAATCCAGGGGATGGTGCAGCAAGCGGAGTAACAAGGCAATGATGCGCGACAAGAAAAATGGTATGAGGGGCTGGCGACGGGGATTGTTGTTGCCGGGGATAGCGCTGGGGATAGCGCTGCTGGCAGCCTGTGGCGAGCAACGTTTCGAGGCGCAGGAAGCAAAGGCCTTTACCCTGCCACTGCTCAATTCCGCTGACAGCCTGTCACTTGCGGACTACCGGGGTGACGTGGTGTACCTGACCTTCTGGGCCTCCTGGTGCGAACCCTGCCGCCAGGAAATGCCCTACCTGGCGCAATTGTGGCAGCGCCACCATGCAGCGGGCCTGCAGGTCATAGGTATCAACGTGGATGAAGATCTCACCGCGGCGCGGCAATTCGCCGAGGATCACGATCTGCCCTTCCCCCTGGTGCAAGACGAGGGCCGCACCGTCAGCACGCTGTACCGCGTACCGGGCTTTCCGACCCACTTCATCGTGGATCGGGGGGGCAAAATTCGCTTCTCGGGGCTCGGTTTCAACCTGGCCGATGTGGCCGCCGTCAGCCAGGAAGTCGAGACTTTATTGCAGGAGTCAGTCGATGCAGCAGATTGATGCTGCTCAGCAGCAGCCCCGCTGCCAACGCATTGTGCAGCGTCACCATCAGCAGGGGTAGTTGCAACCAGATCATGCCGACCCCGACCATGATCTGACTAATGGAAAATATGGACAGGGCCAATACCGTGGCGGCCAGCACAGGTTCCGGTCGCAATTTGCGCACCATCCAGGCCAGGTAGAGCGCGGTGAGCAGGGCAAATAAACGATGCGCCATGCTGAGCAAGCCCAGGGAGTCGGCTCGCACCACCTGCCCGGAGCTGTCCAGGTCGATCTTGCGCATTGGATTGAACACATCCGCCGCATGCTCCGTGACCAGCGCCGCGCCATGGCATTGCAGCAGGCCGGGGCAACTGGCGGAGGCGTAGTTGGCGCTGCTCCACCCCCCCAGTACAATTTGCACTATCACCAGACACAGTGCACCGCGCGCCAGTGCCCGGTAGCCGCCGGCTTTCTCCGGTATCTTCTGCGCACCCTCCGTATCGCGCTGCAGCAACCACCACAACAGGCCCAGCAGTGCCATGCCACCCAGCAGGTTGCCCATGGTAATCAGCGGGTTGCTGCGTGTGGGGGTGTAGTAGCCCAGCCCGGAGAGAAATACGGTGATAGCAAAGATAGCAAGCGGCACCGCCAGACCTGTGGCGCGCGCTTTCCCCTGGCGCAGGGCAACGGCGAAGATCACCACAATGAACAGGCCCAGAGTACTGGCGATATAACGATGCGCAACCCGCGCACCGTAGTGCGCCATATCCCGTCCGTCAGCAGTGAGTACCGTGACGCCCTTTTTCTCCAGGCCCGGATTCAACCGGGCGTAACATGCGGGCCAGTCGGCACAACCGATACCGACTTCCGCCAGGCGGATATAGGCGCTGAGGATAACGGTAAGCAGCGTCAGGAAAAGTGACAGGGTGACCAGCGAGCGAAAAATGGCAGCAAACTCCTACTATTGAAGTGCGGCCAAGAATAACCAATCAGCGGCGAAACACAAGCGCGGATGCTCCGGAGGATAGGTGCTCTGGCTGGTGCTAACGTAATGATCCAGCATTGCGACTGGCACCGGCCCTTCTCCGAAATAGCGATTACTCGCCGAGGATGCCTTCTTTTATCTCGATCAACTTATCTTTGACCATTTTTTTAATCGCTTCTTCTTTAATCACCCCCATCGCCAATTCCAGGGCTTTCGGGTTCATTAGGAAACGGCCCGGCAATAGCATATAGGGAAACGATGCCACAATTTGTGAATTTTTGGCATGCAACCCAACCATCGCCGCCACGGCCTAATCCATGATCGTGTCCATAGGGAAATTACCAGTGTTTTGGAGGCTTCCGCGATGTGTGAAAAACCCTCAATATTTCTATATGCTGCAGATGGGTTCTAACGCGATAGGGAATGACATAATGTGTATTGGGTACGACCAACTCGCGGGTATGGTGGATGCGGCCAGGATGGCCGAGGGCCGGATTATCCGACAATAGGTTGACTGTGTCGTGGATGCGTTCTACGACGATCCGCGCCGCCGCTGGATCGTCCTTGGCGATGTATCGGACTTCATCATCTAAATTTTTCAAGGCTGCTTTTAGCCATCTAATCCGCATCCGGCATCCATTTGCTGAACGTACTGTTCACTTCGCTTTCAGACGCAAAATCTCCGTCATCTGCTTCTTTAATAGCAGCCTGGATTTCGCTGACTTGCCACTCGTTGAGCTCAACGAAGTCTCGAATAGCTTCACTCGCCAGAAAGGACTTGGAGCGTTGGGTAGCCACGGCCAGAGATTCGAGCCGATCTTTAAGCTCGGAATCCAGCCGAATGGTTATAGTGGTCGACATGGGCAATACCCTCGCTGTATTCGAATGTGTACATTGCACTATATTCACTTACATCTTCTCTATCCACTATTTCAAGAAAATGATGAATCGTTGCCCATGGGCGTTGTGCAGTCCAAACAAGTAACCCGGCAGTATCAATCTGCACCTGTGCTTTCATCGCCAACCTGGTATACGCCCAGAGAGGGCAGCTACTGCATCATCACGTCGAGGGACATTTCCACAAAAACGGCCAATGACCACGCCAGGGGTGGGAGGATGAGGTAGAAGACGATACGACGAACCTGGCCATTCAGGGGCCACTCCCACAGGATCGATTTTATCTTCATAGTAGAGCAAATCAGTGAACGTGAAATCATCCTGGTGCGGATGGATGCAGGTCTCCTTCAGTGCATCCCGATCACCGGCAATGGCAGCCCGCACTTTTTCCAACTCCAGGTGTTTGGCTTGGCGATTTTTTTCGAATCTGCCACATCGGCCTGCTGACGTATATGGTGAGCACCACCATAACAATCTGAATGGGAATGCCCAGCAGCTAGTATTGGCTGATCAAGCTGTCGCTGCTGTTCAACATGAATAACATGACTGACAGAGTGGCCACTGTACCGACAAGTGTACGCAGCGGTTGGTTGGTAAATTCCCCCAATGGCTCAGTACACAGGAGATTGGCAGAGACACCGCGGGCTATGATGGAAAAAAGCCCGACCTGGCGGTAAAGAAAACTCGCATTTCTTACAGTACAGATACCGAGAATTCCAAATAAGCTGATCTCCAGCAACTCGTAGAGTCCGGTTACTGTAGAGTTCCTGAGGTCATTGAATATTGCAGCCAGGCTAGAACCCAGGTCCTGGCCTGCCTCAAATCCTCGCCCTATGAAATAGACGAGAAACCCCAGTAGTGCCGCAGTGCAACGGTGTTATAAGCGGGCACTACTACCGGCTGGAAAATGCCGCTGCTACAGCCACGCCTCCAGTTACCACCGCTACCTGTGTTTCATCAAAAGCCTCAGCCAACATTGCGCGCTGGATTATTACACCGATGACGGACCGAATACCGGCCAGCTGTCCACAATCTCTCCCTTGTCGTACACCGCTATATCACCGAACTGCAGGAACACGAACTCACTCTGGTTGGGGCGCAAGAAAATCCAGTCATCAGGCTGCAGGGTGATATTTTCTGAACCGTTATGCATCTCCTGGTTGGTAGAGCGACCAAACAGCGGATTGAGACTCAAACCCGCTGGTGACTCAGGGCTCGCCTTCCAAAAACCGCCATAGGTAAAAAAGGTCTTGGCGCGGTTGGGATTCCATATCGCCATTAACGTACCGATACCATCCACTCCTGGAATTTCAGTATGATCCAGGGCCTTGAGCACCGGTGTGGCGACAAAGGCAGCGGGCTGGTGATCCGCCAGGGTGGGAATATCAAAGTCGGCGGGTTTTACCAGGCAGGAGCCGGCCGACAGTTCGTTAGGTGGGAAATCGCCGTCCAGATAATACTGATAGGTAGGACTGCCCGCAGCGTTCAGGGTCAGATCATCAATGCTGCGTCCTACCACCTGCCGGGCCACTGCCACCTTCCCGGAGTATACCTCCATTGATTTATCGCGCTCGGCCAGCTTGTTGCCCGGCACCTTGGCCACATGGGGCTCGTAGCCCATCAGGCCGGAAAAAGTCAGGGCCGGGTCCGCCTCGATGATTTTCAGCATCTCAGCCAGGTCGCTGTCCCCCTTTACTCCACCCCGGTGCAGGCCTACATCCAGCTCGATGTTAATGCGCATGGAAACACCCAGTTGCTGTGCCAGCTGCTGGTACTGGCGCAAGCGCGCCGGCGAGTCGATTAACCACTGCAGCTGGCGAGCGGCATCAAAGCCCTGGCCGTCATAAGCCCGGTAAAAATTGGCCGCCGCGGCGACCGGCATGGGTTTGCCCAAAAGCACATCCGCCTGTGGCAACTGCCTGGCGACCTGGTTGATAAAGGGCTGATGAAACAGCATCAGTCGATTGGTATCCGCGCCGGCCATCACTGTTTCCAGCAAGGGCAGCGACGGCAGGGACTTGGCGACAACGCGGTAGTTATAACGGTTGCCAATATTGCTCTTAAGCACCGCGATATTTTTTTGCAGAATTGCCTTGTCGATGACCATGCTTGGCTTGGCCAGCCCCGCGCGATCCAGGGCATCGCTCATCTGCTGGAAATAGGGCTTGTGGTTTTCCCCGATATTTCTCGGTTTCAGCACCGCTGCAGTACCCAGGGCGCTCAATGCCAGGCCACCCAGCACGAGATTGCGGCGAGACTTATCTACAGATCTGGACATGAAAGTTGCTCCTTCAGCCGTTAAGAGGCCAATGTGCCATTCAGAGCACTGGCGAAAATAGCGCCATACTGCCGCGCACTGAACGGGATGGGATTGCCCGGAGCACAGGGGTCCAGTGCCGCCTGCCTGCCAATCTCTTCAATGCCATCATCAGGCACTCCCGCTTCTTTCAAGGTATGGGGAATACCCAGGCGCTCGCGGAACTGTAATACCCACTGCAATACACCATCAAATGAGGGGTCGTCCAGATCGAGTACACGGCCCAACAGTTTCATCCGCTGGGCAATGGCCTCTCTGTTAGCCACCATCACGTAGGGCAACAGGATGGCATTGGCCAGTCCATGGTGGGTGTCATATAGCGCACCCACGGGGTGGGCAATGGCGTGGACGCCACCGAGCCCCTTTTGAAAGGCGGTTGCCCCCATGGAGGCCGCTGTTAACATCCAGCCTCGCGCTTCGAGATCGTTGCCATCGTCGTAGGCTCTGGGTAGCGCCACGCCTACCAGCCGCATGCCCTCCAGGGCGATTCCCTCCGCCATGGGGTGATATTCCGGCGCGCAGTAAGCTTCGAAGCAGTGAACAAAAGCATCGATACCCGTTGCCGCGGTAATGTGGGGCGGCAAACCACAAGTCAGCTGCGGATCGGATATCACCACAGGCGCCATTAACGCAGGGTGAAAAACAATTCGCTTGCTGTGGCTATCCTCGTGAATAATCACCGCGGAGCGCCCCACTTCAGATCCTGTACCGGCGGTGGTGGGTACCGCTATCCAGGGCACGACATCAACGTCAGCAATATGGCCCCAGTCAAACTCATCGCCGCCCATGGGCCACAGCTTTTGAGATTGCCTGCCCATCAGGGCAACGGCTTTAGCCACGTCCAGCGCACTGCCGCCGCCCACGGCGACGATGCCATCGTGGTCGCCCGCTTTAAACGCCCTAACACCATCATCGACATTGGCGCCGACGGGGTTTCCCCGAACCCCTGCGTAGAGCTCTGCCGGTAATCCGCTGTCGTTGCACAAAGCGACGATATCACCCACAAAGGCGATACTGGCCAGGCCCTGGTCGGTAACAACCAGGGGACGATGGATTCCCAGCTCTCGGCAAACCTCTGGCAACGTGGCGATCGCCCCTATTCCCACTCGAATGGATGTAGGAAAATTCCAGGTGGTTATATTCATCTATGTACCTCGGTATCGTGGGGCAGTAGCTTCAAATAATTTCAAAATACCGGGCCAATTCCCAATCGGTAACGGCTTTACGAAACTCCCTCTCCTCCCAGATACGGGTCTGGGCGTAATGATCCACAAATTGATCACCGAACAGCTCGCGGGCAGGCTGTGAAAGCAATAGGCGCTCGGCCGCACTGGTCAAGGTCGTTGGCAAGCGCAGTTCCGGTGGGTAGTCCCTGTCATAGGCATTGCCCTTTACCGGCTCAGAGGGTTCGATCCTGTTTTCGATACCCCACAATCCGGAACCAATCGCCGCGGCCATGGCGATATATGGATTCATGTCCGCCGCCGCAATGCGATATTCCACCCGCTGCGACCTGGCTGAGCCGCCGATCACGCGCAAAGCGGTGGTGCGATTCTCTATACCCCAGGTGGCATCCAGAGGCGCCCACATGCCCGGCACCATGCGGCTATAACTGTTGACCGTATTGCCGACCATGGCCATTAATTCCGGCAACAGTTTTTGTTGCCCGCCAATAAACCAGCGCTGACTATCGGAGATATTGCCGGGCTTGCTGTCATCAAAGAAAACACTATCGCCCTGTTTGTTTTTCAGGGATATATGTATATGCCCGGATTGCCCCGGCCAGTCCTCGGACCACTTGGCCATAAAGGTCGCCATTAAACCCCTGCGCTGAGCCCAAACCTTGGTAAAGGTCTTAAACAGCGCCGCCTTATCCGCAGCGGCTAATGCATCGCCATGGGCGATAGCCGCTTCCAATACGCCGGGGCCCGTTTCGGTATGCAAGCCCTCGAGCTCCATATCCATTTTGGAACACAGCTCCAACAATTCCTGATAGAGCTCGGCATGCACTGAGCTGCGCAATATGGAATACCCGAAAAAACCCGGGGTAAAATTCTTCAGGTTGCGATAGCCCTTTTCCCTTATGGAGTGGGGGTTTTCCTCAAACAGGAAAAATTCGAACTCACAGGCAGCGGTGACAGCCAACCCCATGCTTTCAGCGCGCTGCAGAACCCGACGTAAAGTGCCCCGCGGACAAATAGCCTCAGCGCTGCCAGTGAACTGGGCCAGCATAAACGGCGCGCCGCCCTCCATGGGTAACTCACGCAGGGTCTCCGGTAGCAGACGTACGTTGGCGTCGGGATAAGCCGTATGCCAGCCGGTGAACGCCACATTGTCATAGAGCTGATCATTGGAGTCCCAGCCCAAAACCACATCGCAAAACCCAAAGCCATCCTTCAGCGCCGATTCAAACTTGTCACGGCTGATAGTTTTTCCGCGCAGTATGCCATCCATATCAAAGACACCAACTTTGACATTATTGACTCCACTTTTGTCAAATTCAGCGATCAGCTCTTTGTGATCAGTCATAGCCATCTGATTTCTCTATCGTCAATAAACCCGGTCAGAACTCTCCTGTGAACCCATACATATAGCACACAAAGCCCGAATATCTACTACTGATCTGCGCGGAAGACGAAACAAGCCGCCTGATCAATTTAACCTTGCCGGACTAAAGTAACGGGGTTTCAATCGGCAATTCAACAACAACTTGCTATCCCCACGCTTTCACCTATTATTTTAGGCAGGACAAATATTCAGGTAGGAAAGGAATTACCAATGCAACTAATTTCGACGAAAGCGACTGTACTGGCAGCCCTGCTGGCAGGTTCCACACTGGCGACACAGACCCAGGCCCAGGTGCCGTTACCACCGGATAAACAGATCCTGTCCAGTGCCTACACCGGCACCGCCTATTCCCCCTACGCCGGACGCGATTTCGCCACCGATGTGTACTGGGGGGACACCCACTTGCACACTGACATCTCCATGGACGCCGGTGCCTTCGGCAACCGCCTGGGGCTGGATCCGGCCTATCGCTTTGCACGCGGCGAGCAGGTGGATTCCACCAATGGCGGTCCGGTCCGCCTGTCGCGGCCGCTGGATTTCCTGGTGGTGGCGGATCACTCTGACAATATGGGATTTTTCCCGGATATGCTGGCCGGCGCACCCCATATACTGTCCGTCCCCAAAGGCAAAGACTGGTACGACCGCGTCAAGGCCGGCCAGGGTGTTGGCGTGGCCATAGAGTTGATCGGCCTGTTCTCCCAGGGCAATTTCCCACCCGAGCTGGTTTATCAACCGGACTCTGAGCCCTATAAAAAAGCATGGGCCAAAACGGTGGCAGCCGCTGAGCGCTTCAATGAACCGGGCCGCTTCACCGCCTTCATCGGCTACGAGTGGACCTCCCTGGTACGCGGCAACAATATGCACCGGGTTGTAATCTACCGCGACGGTGGCGACAAGGGCGGGCAAATGGTGCCCTTTACCGCCAGCCCGCCCCAGGGCAGTACCACCCCGCGGGATTTGTGGACCTGGCTGGAGCGGTACGAGGAGAAGACCGGTGGTAACGTGCTGGCCATCGCTCACAACGGCAACCTGTCCAACGGCATCATGTTTCCGATGGTGGAGCAAAGCGATGGTGCACCCCTGGACAAAAGCTGGGCAGAGCGCCGCGCCAAGTGGGAGCGCCTGTACGAGGCAACCCAGATCAAGGGCGATGGGGAGACACACCCCTTCCTCTCTCCCAACGACGAGTTTGCCAATTATGAGACCTGGGATATCGGCAACCTGGACGTTTCCGAAGCCAAGACGGACCAGATGCTGGCCGGCGAATATGCCAGGGAAGCCCTGAAGCGCGGCCTGGAACTGGAAGCCAAATTCGGCACCAACCCCTACCAGTTCGGCTTGATAGGTGCCACCGACAGCCACACCTCCCTGGCCACCGCCCAGGAGGACAATTTCTTTGGTAAGCACTCCGGTGCCGAGCCCGGCCCTGAGCGTATGACACACCCTTTCATGGCCACCGATGCCGGCACCATCATGGGCTGGCAGCAGGTAGCTTCGGGACTGGCAGGCGTCTGGGCCGAAGAAAACACCCGGGAAGCACTCTTTGACGCCATGGAGCGCAGGGAAACCTACGCTACCACCGGCAGCCGTATGCGCGTGCGCATGTTCGGCGGCTGGAACTTTACCCTGGCGGACATGAACAACCGGCAACCGGCTTTTGCGGGTTACAACAAGGGCGTGCCCATGGGCGGCACCCTGCCATCACGTGGTATGAAAACGTCGCCAAGCTTTATGGTCTTCGCCCTGCGCGACCCCATGGGCGCCAACCTGGATCGCATTCAGATCGTCAAGGGCTGGCACGATGGTGTGCAATTGCAGGAAAAAGTTTACGACGTGGTGTGGTCGGGTGAACGCAAACCCGGCAGTGACGGCAAGCTGCCGGCAGTGGGCAACACGGTGAATGTTGCCAATGCCTCCTGGATCAATTCCATTGGCTCGTCAGAGTTGGGCACCGTGTGGTCAGACCCGGATTTCAACCCGCAACACCAGGCCTTTTACTACGCCCGGGTACTGGAGATCCCAACGCCGCGCTGGTCCACTTATGATGCCTTCCGCTTTGGTGTAGATATCCCCGAGGGCGCGCCGACCAGCACCCAGGAACGGGCCTATACATCGCCCATATGGTATAAACCCTGAGGCGGAGCCGGTGAGAACCGGGTAGACTGCCCCTATGGCAAAAAAATACAGAGAATTATCCGGGTTCGCCTGGATAGTATTGGTGGTTTTGATGACAGTACACGGTTCAGCCAGGGCAGAGATACCACCGGAGCGGGCGGGCATGCTGGAGGCCATCCGGGACTCGGTGCGCAACTCCGCTGATTACACCGGTCGCACGGAGCTGAGTGACAGGGTAATGAACGCCATGGGCGCGGTCGCCCGGGAAGAATTTGTATTGCCCCGGTACCGCCACCTCGCCTACCAGAATACCCCGCTGCCGATAGAGGCCGGCCAAACCATCTCTCAACCCCTGATAGTCGCCCTGATGACGGAATTGCTGGATCCACAGCCCGACGATGTGGTGCTGGAGGTGGGCACCGGTTCGGGCTACCAGGCCGCGGTGCTGGCCCACCTGGTAAAGCATGTTTACAGCGTGGAGATTGTGGAGGAACTGGCCGAGGGCGCAGCCGAGGTGTTGCAGCGGCTGGACTACACCAACGTTACGGTGCGCGCCGGAGACGGCTACGCCGGCTGGCCGCAGCACGCCCCCTTCGATGGCATTATTGTGACCGCCGCGGCGGGGGAAATTCCACCACCTTTGCTACAGCAGCTGAAGCCCGGCGGCAAACTCGTTATTCCCGTGGGCGAAGAACACGGCTACCAGGAGTTGCTGCTGGTGGAAGTGGATGAGGCGGGAGAGATCAGCAGGCAATCGGTACTGCCAGTGCGTTTTGTGCCCTTGACCAGGTGACGTTACAGCGGCGAGCGCCCCTTGTTCGCGGCAATGCGCATACGCAGGGCGTTGAGCTTGATAAAACCCTCCGCATCCGCCTGATTGTAGGCGCCGGCATCGTCTTCGAAGGTGGCGATACTCTCGTCGAACAGGCTGTCAGCTGACTGGCGCCCGACCACAATCACATTACCCTTGTACAATTTGAGCCGTACCTTACCGTTCACCACAGTCTGGGAATCATCGATGGCGACCTGCAGCATCTTGCGCTCCGGTGACCACCAGTAGCCGTTGTAGATCAGGCTGGCGTAGCGCGGCATCAGCTCGTCTTTCAGGTGCGTTACTTCCCGATCCAGGGTCAGGGACTCAACGGCCCGGTGTGCCTTGAGCATAATGGTGCCACCCGGTGTTTCGTAGCAGCCCCGCGCTTTCATCCCCACATAGCGGTTTTCCACAATATCGGCACGGCCAATACCGTTGGCGCCGCCGACCTTGTTGAGATACTCCAGCACGGTCGCCGGGCTCATCGCCTCACCATCGATAGCCACGATATCACCGCACTGGTAATCCAGCTCGATATAGGTGGCCCGGTCGGGCGCCGCCTCGGGGCTCACACTCCAGCGCCACATATCTTCCTCGGGCTCTGCCCAGGGTTCCTCCAGCAGGTCACCCTCATAGGAAATATGCAGCAGGTTGGCATCCATGGAGTAGGGTGATTTTTTCTTGGCACTGGCGAAATCCACCGGGATATTGTGGGTCTCGCAGTAGGCCATCAGGGACTCCCGGGAGCTCAGGTCCCACTCCCGCCAGGGAGCGATGACCTTGATGCCGGGTTTCAGGGCATAGGCGCCCAGTTCGAAGCGCACCTGGTCATTACCCTTGCCCGTGGCGCCGTGGGAAATGGTATCGGCACCGGTTTCATTGGCGATTTCGATCAGGCGCTTGGCGATCAACGGGCGGGCGATGGAGGTGCCCAGCAGGTACTCCCCCTCGTAAATGGTGTTGGCGCGGAACATGGGGAACACGAAGTCGCGGACGAATTCCTCGCGCAAATCGTCGATGTAAATCTCCTTGATGCCCATGGCCTGGGCCTTGGCGCGGGCCGGCTCCACTTCCTCACCCTGACCGATGTCCGCGGTGAAGGTGACAACCTCGCAGCCATAGGTGTCCTGCAACCAGCGCACAATGACCGAAGTATCCAAACCACCGGAATAGGCCAGGACAACTTTGTTTACATCAGACATCTAATGCTCCATGCGGGCTGTATTCGAAAAGGCCGCACATTCTACTCCCGGGTGGGGACAATTCCTAGTGCGCCAACCACTTGCTGATCCTGTATTATCAAGTGGTTGGCGCACTGGGCCGTATTCCCGCGCTGCCAGCTTTACTGTAGCATTCACCCCCTGCTCTTCATGCTACAAGGCCCTAGTGTACCTCGTCACTCATATTGTAACATTCAGAGCCCCCCAATTCGTTCGCTGCAAGGCGCAGTTCGCAGGGAATGTAGGTACCTTTCCAAGGGCTGCAACGCGGCAGCGGGCGAATTGGGTGGCTCCCTGCGGGCAAGCCGCCAAGGGGCCATCAGCGGCGTTGCGCTTTCTTGACATAGGCCCGCTATGCCTGCGAAAACACGTCTTGCTGCTAGCCCCTTGGCGGCTTGCTGAATGCTACAATATGAGTGACGAGGTACACTTGTGACCGAACTGACCATTACCCGCCCGGACGACTGGCACGTGCATCTGCGCGACGGAGCCGCCCTGCAGCACACCTGTGCCGATATGGCGCGCTACTTTGGGCGCGTGATCGTTATGCCCAATCTCACACCACCGGCGGCCACCGTCGCGGATGTGAGTCTATACCGGGATCGAATCCTCAAGGCCCTGGCCGGCCTGCCGCGCCGATTCGAGCCCCTGATGACGCTGTACCTCACCGACCAGACCGATGCCGCAGAGATCCAGCTGGCAGCGGCAGTGGACTATGTACACGCGGTGAAGCTGTATCCGGCCGGGGCGACCACCAATTCCGATGCGGGAGTGGCTGAACTGGACGGGCTTTTTACCACACTGGCGGCCATGGAGGAGGCGGACCTGCCCCTGTTGATCCACGGCGAGGTCACCGATTACAACATCGATATCTTCGACCGGGAGAAGGTATTCATCGATCGCTACCTGGCGCCCATCGCCGAGCGCTTTTCTGAACTGCGCATCGTACTGGAGCATATCACCACCCGGGACGCGGTGGCGTTTGTGCGCGAAGCCGGCAACAACGTGGCGGCCACCATTACCCCCCACCACTTGCTATTCAACCGCAACGATATGCTGGTAGGCGGCATCCGCCCCCACTACTTCTGCCTGCCCATCCTCAAACGCAATATCCACCAGGTGGAACTCATGGAGGCCGCCACTTCCGGCAATCCCAAGTTTTTCCTGGGTACTGATTCCGCCCCTCACAGCACCGCCAACAAGGAAAACAGTTGCGGCTGCGCCGGCGTGTACTCGGCCCATGCCGCCCTGGAACTCTACGCGGAGGTGTTTGAGCAACTGGGCGCCCTGGACAAACTGGAAGACTTCGCCTCCCATTTCGGCCCCGATTTCTATCGCCTGCCACGCAACAGCGACACCATTACCCTGCGCAGGCAGGGCTGGCAAGTCCCCGCCCAACTCCCTCTGGGAACAGCAAGCCTCACCCCCCTGCGCGCTGGAGAAACAGTGCAGTGGCGGGTTCTGGATGGGGATAACTGAGACTTTGAACACATCCGACGGGCAGCGTATCTGTGATCGCTTTCGCGGCTTTTTGCCGGTAATCATCGACGTGGAGTCCGGCGGCTTTATCGCCGCTACCGACGCCCTGCTGGAAGTCGCCGCGACCATCGTGCGCATGGATGAAGACGGCTTACTGGCGGTGCATCGCACCTGTAGCTTTAACGTGCAGCCCTTCGAGGGAGCCAATATCGAGCAGGCGGCGCTGGATTTCACCGGGATAGATCCCCACCACCCATTCCGGGAAGCGGTCCCGGAGAAGGATGCGCTGGGGGAGCTGTTCGGCGTTATACGCAAGGAGATCCGCGACCAGCATTGCACCCGTGCCATTTTAGTGGGCCACAATGCGCACTTCGATGCGGGTTTTATCAACGCGGCGGTGGAGCGCTGCGGCATCAAGCGCAACCCCTTTCACCCCTTCTCGTTTTTTGATACGGCAACACTGTCGGGCCTGGCTTACGGCCAGACCGTGTTGGCTAAAGCCTGTGCTGAGGCGGGCATCGCTTTTGATAACAACGAGGCGCACTCGGCGGCCTATGATGCCGAGCGCACGGCGGATCTGTTTTGTGACATCGTCAATCGGTGGAAGGAATCAGGCGGCTGGATGCCAAAGTTTTCCTAGTGGGGGGGTCAGGTCTAGAATTGTAGCCTGACGTCAGGCTACAATTCTAGACCTGACCCCCTAGTCTAATCTTCACCGCTGATTTGATTAAGTACGAGATCCAGCTCGTGTATCAGGCGCTCGATACTATCGATCTCCAGCAATTCGTATTTCAACGACTCTTCCAGCGGCAGCAGTTGAATCAGCGTATACGCCACCTGCCAGGCGTTGTTGTAATCCAGTGACAGGTTCATGCGCTGCACATGGGGGTGGTTTTCCAGACTGCGCAGCACATCCACCAGGGGCAGCCAGGACTCCAGTACCGCGGTCGGCGCAGGCGCATTTTGCAGCTGAACTTCCCCCACTACCAGGCCGTTGGCGCGGATTGCCGTCTCGTGCAATTCAAAACGCTGCGCCCCCTCGATAGTAATCCCCAGCAGGCCATTGGGCAGTTGGTCCCAGTCGACGATGCGGGCACTGGTGCCATAATCACCCAGGTCCGGCGCCGCCCGACCGCGCTGCACAACCTCTGTACCGCGGCGAATCCATACCACCCCGAAAGGGCTGTTGGATTTCATGCAATCCCGCACCAGGTCCAGGTAGCGCTGCTCGAAGATCTGCAGGGGCATACGACCAAAGGGCAGCAAGACACTGCCCAGGGGAAACAGTGGCAACTCACTCACAGATCACCCCCAACAGCCGCGGCATCGGGCAGACTCAATAACTCCAGCTCCGCCAGCCCGGCCAGGGCACGCTCGCGATTGTCCGCGCAGACAGCCCACTCGGGAGTGAACGCATCACACAGGGCAGGACGCCGCTCATCGCCAAACAGGAGGCAGTTCATATCTACGTCCAGGTGCACACAGGGCACTCCGGCCGGCTTGCCATTGGGCATGCCGTAGAAAGGCTGGCTAATGGACGGGGCTATGCAACAAGCGCCACAGGCCGGTCGGCATTGCATCAGGTCCGTTCCAGGCCCCGGGACTTGAACTCGATGATCAGATGGCTCATACCTTCCCCTCCGGCCCCAGCGGTTTGAACAGGATAATCAGGCGCGGCAGTAACAGCAGCGCGCCCAGTACCGCTGCCACCATGGCCAGCACCGTGAGCACGCCAAAGTGGACACTGGGCGTGAAATTGGACAAGACCAGCGTGGAGAAACCGATCGCGATCGTGACCGTGGTGTAGTACATGGCGCGCCCGATACTATTGTGGCAGCGATACATGGTGGCGCGGTAATCCCGGTCCACAGGGAATTCCCGTAAATACCGGTGCACATAGTGGATACAGTCATCCACGCCGATACCCACCACGATGGAGGCAATGGTGATGGTCATAATATCCAGCGGGATTCCCGTCAGCCCCATCATCCCCAATACCATGCCCGCCGCCAGCATATTGGGGGCCAGCGTGATCAGGGCCAGGGAAAGAGACCTGAATAACACCAGGAACATAAACAGGATGGCCAGGAATACCGCGCCCAGGGTAAGAATCTGCGAGCGGTACAGGCTTTGCAGCACATTGTTGTACAACACCAGCATACCGGTGAGCTGTACCTGCTCCGGTTCGAAGCCCAGGGGGCCCACCAGTTGCGCATGTACAGCGCGCAGCAGCTCATCGCGGCGCAGGTCCTTGCTGGTTTCCTTTACCCGCACCGTGACCCGGGCCTGCTCCGTATTTTCAGAAAAATAGGGGGACAGCATCAGCTTCTTCATATCCTCGGGCAGGCTCTTCTGCACAATGGCCAGCTCGACACCACCGATGTCGTCACCCAACAGATCCTTGACCACGGAAAAGACAGTGGACAGGGACAACACCTTGCCGGTCTCAGGCAGCGAATCAAGGTAATTGTGCACCGCATCGAGTTCGCGCATGCCTTCCAGACTGAACCAGTAGCTGGGAACAAACGCATCTTCGGTGCCGGCGAAATCATCGACGTCGCTGTCAAACTCATCGTCCCAGTCATCATCGTCAAGGTCATCGACAGGCGCGACGAATGGCTCGCTGTCCTCGGCAAAGGGGTCGTCATCCGCCACCGGCGGCGCATCGATAGCAGGGGCCAAATTCTCCAGACCCGGTAGCGGTGTGTCCAGGTCCGGCGGCGTGAGAACGATGTCCAGAGGAATAGTGCCGCCCAACTGGGAATCCAGCAGTTCCATGCCCTGGTAGATTTCCGTCGATTCACGGAAGTAGTCGATAAAGCGGTTCTCTACCTTCAGACGACTGATACCCACGGCGGTGAGAATAACCAGCAGCGCACTCACCAGGAGTATCGCTCGACCATGGTGATCCGCCAGCCGTGAAAAATGCGCGGTGAGTACCGGGTCGCTGCCCGTGTGATGATGGGGCCTGCCCTTGGGCCACACCAACATCAGGCAGGGCACCAGGATAAAAGACATCAACATGGCCACCACGATACCTGCGGTCATCATCCAGCCAAAGTCAATCACCGGCTGCAACCCCGATACCACCAGCGAGATGAAAGCGACAATGGTGGTAATACCGGTGTAGATGCAGGGAATGGCCATCAGTTGCATGGTAAGCAGCACCCGCTCGTGCAAATCCCCGTCGGGCTCTTCCGCATGCAGTTCCCGGTAGCGCACGATCAGGTGGATGGTGATGGCCAGGGTAATAATGAGCAACACCGCCACGAAATTGGAAGAGATCACCGTCATACGCCAATCCAGGGCGCCGAGCATGCCCAGCATGATCACCGTGGTGGCGCCACAGGTGGCCAGCGGGATCACCACCCAGCGCACCCGCCGGAAAATAATCGCCAGTGCCAACAGCATGATACCGAGGATGGCGCTGCCGAAGACCACCAGGTCGCGGCGCACAAAACTCACCATATCCGCGGCGATCATGGGTACGCCGCCCACGAACAACCTGGCATGGTCCGCGTAGCGCGCCGCTATCACTCGCACTTGCTCCACCAGCCGACTATCCCGCTCCAGTGCCACCGCGCTGTGCGCCTTGAAGGCCACTTCCACCTCGCCCAGTTCACGCTGCTCGTCCGCGGACAGGCCCTCGCGGTTGCGCTTGATGCGCAGGGACTCGCGCGTGCCCAACAGGTCGTAGTAAAACTCATCGTACTTGAGGTTGATCTGTACGGCACTGACCAGCCCGTCGCGACTGACTAACAGGTCGGCGTAAATAGGGCTGGTAGTCAGTTCCTGCAGTACCAGGTCCAGATCGATACCGGGCTGATCCAGGCTGGGCAACGGGTCCTTACCGGTGATATCCGACAGCGTCACCGGCGGGCTCTCCAGCAGCGGCACGTCCAGCACCGTGACCACTGAGGATACGCCATCCAGCGCGCGCAACTCATCCGCCATCCGGCGCAGGGGCTGCAGGGACTCGGGAGAAAGCAGGGGGGCTTTGGGCTGCCAGGTAATCAGCACAAAGTCTTCTGAAGAGAACTCGGTGACGACCTGACGGTAGAGTTCCAGCGAGGGGTCGCCCTGTAACATCAGCGAATCAGCGGATGCATCCAGCTTGATTTTATCCAGTTGGGTGGCAAAACCACCCACCAGCAATGCGACCAGAAACAGGGCCAACCAGGGTCGGCGCAGGATCAGCCAGTCATAAGCGGCGGCCAACATATCAATCATGGCAAATCCCACTATCGAGTTGCGCCAGTAATTTCTGGTGGATGCCGCCAAAACTGCCGTTACTCATTATAACTACCTGGTCACCCGGGCAGACTTGTGCCGCCACCTGCTTCACCAATTCGTCTATATCGGAGGCCAATACCGCCGGCACCGGGCTCTGCGCCACTACAGTATCCAGCGACCAGTCCATACCCGGTGGCTGAAACCAGTAGACCCTGTCGGCATCCACCGTGGCCGCCGCCAGCTGCGCCCGGTGTTCACCCAGGCGCATGGTATTGGAGCGCGGCTCCACCAGGGCAATCAGCCGGCCACTACCGGCGCGAGCCCGCAAGCCCTGCAGGGTGGTGGCGATGGCCGTAGGGTGGTGGGCAAAGTCGTCGTACACGGCCACATCGCGCACCGTACCCAGCAAGTCCAGCCGGCGTTTCACCCCACCAAACTCTGCCAGGGCACGGGCGGCCACGGCCGGTGTCACACCCACATGCCGCGCTGCGGCCATGGCGGTGAGGGCGTTTTCCACATTGTGCCGGCCGTAATGAGACCAGCTGACATCTATGGTCTCTTCACTAGCTGAGGGCCCTTCATTAGCTGAGGGTTCTCCACTAGCTGAGGACTCTCCACTAGCTGAGGGCTCTCCACTAGCTGAGGGCTCTCCACTAGCTGAGGGCTCTCCACTAGCTGAGGGCTCATCACTAGCTAAGGGTTCTTCACCGCTGCGGTGCAAACGGAATTTCGAGCCGTCCGCCGTCAGCAGTTCGGCGCGCCAGTCGGCGCCGCATTCCAGGCCGAGACCAAAGGAGGTCGTCGGCGTCCAGCAGCCCATAGCCAGAGTCTCGTCGATAGCCGCAACCCCATGACGATGCACAATAAGTCCCTCGCCGGGCACGCAGCGTACCAGATGATGAAATTGGCGCTGAATGGCCGCCAGGTCGTCAAAAATATCGGCGTGATCAAACTCCAGGTTGTTGATCGCCAGGGTGCGGGGCCGGTAGTGTACGAATTTGGAGCGCTTGTCAAAAAAAGCGGTATCGTATTCGTCCGCCTCCACCACAAAAAAATCAGAGCCCCCGGACCGCGCAGACAAACCAAAATTGGCCGGCACGCCGCCTATCAAAAAACCCGGCGCCATACCCGCATACTCTAAAATCCAGGCCAGCAGGCTGCTGGTGGTGGTTTTGCCATGGGTGCCGGATACCGCCAACACCCATTTATCCCGCAATAGATGCTCCGCCAGCCACTGGGGGCCCGAGGTATAAGGCAGGCCGGTATTGAGCATGTACTCCACCGCGGGATTGCCACGGGTCATGGCGTTGCCGACGACCACGCAGTCCGGCCGCGGCTGCAGGTGCTCGGGCAGGTAGCCCTCCATCAATTCAATACCCGCAGCGCGCAACTGGGTACTCATGGGGGGGTAGACACTGGCATCGGATCCGGTAACCCGGTAGCCCAGTTCCCTGGCCAACAGGGCGACACCTCCCATGAAGGTACCGCAGATACCCAGAATATGAATATGACCTTTCAACAACTGCTCCTCAAATGCAGCGCGCATAGTAGCATGCGGTCAATTGGCACCACAGCTGGAACCGGTAAAACTGCCGGGGCAGTCCACAAGTAGCGCCAATTCACGTATGATCCTAGAAACCGCAGTTGGATCACGAAAGTCTGCACTTTAACGGGCCACGGACCGTGCCCATCGTCAGGAATGGAGCCCCACATGCCAGGAAAAAATGCTTTCTACGCCCAGTCCGGCGGCGTTACCGCCGTGATTAACGCCTCTGCCTGTGGCGTCATTGAAACCGCCAGAAAACATCGCGCCCGCATCGGCAAAGTCTACGCCGGGCGCAACGGCATTATCGGCGCCCTGCGCGAAGACCTGATTGATACCAGCAAAGAGAGCAAGGCCGCCATTGCCGGACTGCTGTCCACGCCCGCCGGCGCGTTCGGGTCCTGCCGTCACAAATTGCAAAGCGTGGGACAGAACCCGGCGGAGTACCAGCGTCTGATCGAGGTATTCAAGGCGCATAATATCGGCTATTTCTTTTACAACGGCGGCGGTGATTCCGCCGACACCTGCCTTAAAGTATCGCAACTGAGCCAGTCCATGGGCTACCCTTTACAGGCTATCCATATTCCCAAAACCATAGACAACGACCTGCCCCTGACTGACAACTGTCCCGGTTTCGGCTCGGTCGCCAAGTACATCGCCATCTCCACCCGTGAAGCCGCCCTGGATGTCGCCTCCATGTGCGAGACCTCCACCAAGGTATTCATTCTGGAGGTCATGGGGCGTCACGCGGGCTGGATTGCCGCCGCCGCCGGCCTGGCCGCCGAGCGGGAGGGGGATGCGCCGCACATCATCCTGTTCCCGGAAATCGCCTTCAACCGCGAAAAATTCCTGGCCAGGGTCAAGCGCACCGTGAAACGCCAGGGCTACTGCGTGATCGTCGCCTCGGAAGGCGCCCAGTACAAGGACGGTACCTTCCTGGCCGAATCCGGGCTCAAGGATGCCTTTGGCCACAGCCAATTGGGTGGCCTGGCTCCCAACCTGGCACAAATGATCAAATCGGAGCTGGGCCACAAATTCCACTGGGCAGTGGCGGATTACCTGCAGCGCTCCGCCCGGCATATCGCCTCGCAAACCGACGTGGACCAGGCCTACGCCCTGGGACAGGCAGCGGTGGAATTTGCCCTGCGCGGCGACAATGCCGTTATGCCCTGTATCGTCCGCGGCAAGGGCAAGCGCTATAGCTGGTCTATCGGCGAGGCGGCATTGGAGGACGTGGCCAACCGCGAAAAGAAAATGCCACGCAATTACATCACCCGCGATGGTTTCAATATCACCGACGAGGCCCGCGACTACCTGGCACCTCTTATTGTCGGCGAGGCCTACCCGCAGTATCGCAACGGCATGCCGCAATACGTGCGACTGAAGAATATACCTGTACCCAGGAAGCTGAAAACCAACTTCAAGGTCTAGGGCGCCTCCGGGACTAAAGTCGTCAAGATTTTGTCGGCTGTTTTCTGTACAATGTGCGCCTCTATATTGAAGCGATAATGAAGTAAACCGAGGGATTTCCTATGTACAATGATGCCGAATTCAACCGCTGGCGCCGCCATCCCTGGCACGGCCTGCGCGCACGCGCGGACGATACGCCGGAGGATATCGTCCAGGTCTATGTGGAAATGACGCCGGATGACGTGGTCAAGTATGAACTGGACAAGGCTTCGGGCTTCCTCATGGTTGACCGACCCCAGCGCACCACCTCCAGCCCGCCCGCACTGTACGGCTTTATTCCGCGCACTTACTGTGCCGAAGAAGTCGCCAAACGTTGTCCGGGTATCGACGTGGCGGATGGCGACCCGCTGGATATCTGTGTGTTTTCCGAACGCCATATCACGCGTGCCGACATCATACTGAAGGCGCGTGTCGTGGGCGGTATCCAGATGATCGACGGCGGTGAGGCCGACGACAAGATCGTGGCGGTGCTGGACGGCGACAACATCTGGGGTGACGTACAAGACATAGCCGACCTGCCGCCGATCAAGACCGAGCGCTTGCAGCACTACTTCTCCACCTACAAAATGATCCCCGGCAAGGAAGTCGACGTCAAAGTCGACTTTGTCTACGGTAGGGAAGAGGCGCTGAAGGTCATCGCGGCCTCCGAAGTGGATTACCAGAACCACTTCGGGCACCTGCTCAATAAGTCGAAAGGCTAAGTCCCCGCATCAGCCATCCACAGCGGCCTGACCCTGTCACGCCGCTGTGGGCACCACACGTCTGTTATTCCCGCGTACACCCGTCGCCAGCCACGTTGAGGTACCGTTCCATGATATGGGGCAACTCGGTCTCGATTTCATGGCGCAGTAGCAGTGCTTCTGTAACCTCTTCACAGTCCCAGCACGATTGCAGTAGCTCACCGGTCAATTGCTCCGAACAGCCTGCGGACAGTGACGCGTAGCTCAAATGCCAGCGCTCTGGCGCCACGCCGCCGCGATCCTCGGCATAGGGCCGATAAAAGCCCCGGGACTTCCCGGCGGCGATAAGCTCATCCAGCCAACAGTGCAGCGGATCGAACACGCCGCCGGCAGCCACTTCCTGTGGCGACAACTGCAACGTGTAATCCGGCGCCACTGCCGCCGCATCATAGATATCAAGGTCGGTACCCCAGTGATGACGCGATGTGCCGGGTATCGCCGAGTAGCGCAGAATGGCATAAAGCTGCTCGAGCGGTGACAGTGCGGCCATTTCGACAGCACGCCCGCCATCATCGTGCACCGGTCGCGCACCACAGGCCTTGCCGTTCCAGATGGTCAATTGTCGGGCAAAAGAGCGAAAACTGCTGGCAATCGTCAACTCGAAACCGGCGCGGCGGGCATCCGCCTGCAATGCCGCAATAGCCTGCGCCACTTCATCGCGCAAGCGATGGCCACACGGCAGGGTCACCAGATGGGAGTCATCCAGTCCGGTCAATTGCCGCACAGTCAGTTCGTGTGTCAATTCCATTCACTCCACTTCACTTCACTTCACTCTACTCAGGCAGCCGCGGGAGGGTCCAGCGAAAATGGCAGGGGCTGCGACAGGTCAATGCCCTGCGGGCTGATACTCGCCCCCCAGGCCAACACTTCCACCCCCGCCGCCATGGCCCGGTGCAGGGCATCGCGATAGCGCGGGTCGATATCACCGGCTGCACTGACACTATTTATCCCCTGGTGAAAAACGCAAAATAGCAATACTGCACGGGTTGTTCTATCCCGCACCGCCTGCAGTGCCTGCAGGTGTTTGCGCCCCCGTTCACTGACCGCGTCGGGGAACGCGCCGCGCCCCCCTTCACGGCACAGGGTAACCGATTTCACTTCGACAAATACCCTGCCGGCATCGCCCTCCAATAGCAAATCAACACGACTGCCCTCACCGTACTTCACTTCAGTTCGAATATCCGGGTAATCGCCAAAACCGGGGATGCGCCCGGCGGCAAATGCCTCGCGCACCACCCGGTTGGCCCTGGCCGAGTGAATACAGGCCATGCCACGGGAAGTCTCGACCAACTCCCAGGTATGCGCATACTTGCGGGTTTTCGAATCGCTTACCAACAGCCATACCCGAGCGCCCGCCTCGGCGCAGCCGGTCATGGCCCCGGTATTGGGACAGTGCACGGTAATGACCTCGCCGCCGGGCAACTCAACGTCCGCCAGAAAACGTTTGTAACGACGCAGCAACCGCCCTTCCAGTAGCGAATCGAATTGCATCTCAGGCCAGTACCTGCACCACGCGAAATGGCTCAATTTCGTCCACCCGCTGGGCAAAACCCCTGGGTTTGTATGAATCGGTCACAGACACCCCTTTGTTGTAACAAGCACATTATTCTAACAAGCACCGTCAGCGTGGTGTTAGCCGTCGATAAAAACTGTGAGGAAATAGTGGCACCGCCGCAGCTTATCTGGTAGTTTCTCCGCCCTTGGATTTGGGCTGCCCTTGTAGCCCCGGCCAAAGAACTGTGAGTATTGTCGAGTTACCTTAGTAGTATGGGAAAATAGCCATGCCTCGAGCAGCCAAAAAAGCAGCCAGCGCTGAGTTCAATAACTTCGAGCCCTACAAACCCAAGCGGGGCGAAGAGTACATGAACGAGAAGCAGCGTGAGCACTTCAAAGTCATCTTGCTCAACTGGAAATCAGAGTTGATGCAGGAAGTCGACCGCACCGTCAACCATATGAAAGACGAAGCGGCCAACTTCCCCGATCCAGCTGATCGCGCCACCCAGGAAGAAGAATTCAGCCTGGAGCTGCGCACCCGTGATCGTGAGCGCAAGTTGATTAAAAAAATCGACTCCACCATGGAGCGCATAGACCAGGACGACTACGGCTTCTGTGACGCCTGTGGCGTCGAAGTCGGCATCCAGCGCCTGGAAGCCCGTCCCACCGCCACCTTGTGTATCGACTGTAAGACCCTGTCCGAGATCAAGGAACGGCAGGTGATGGGTTAAACCCCGGGGCGCTACCGGTGCCCGATTCCAACGCACAGTACCGGGGGCGTTTTGCGCCCTCTCCCACCGGCCCTTTGCACCTGGGCTCCCTGATCGCCGCCCTGGCCAGTTACCTGGACGCCCGCTCCTGCGGTGGCACCTGGCTGGTTCGCATGGATGATCTTGACCCCCCCCGGGAAGAACCCGGTGCAGCTGAGCGTATTCTGCTGAGCCTGGCGCGCCACGGATTGCACTGGGACGAACCGGTAATGTGGCAGAGCGGGAGGGCCGGGGCCTACACTGCGGCCCTGGATGAACTGGCTGGGCGCAACCACCTGTTTAGCTGTGATTGCACCCGGGCCATACTGGGACCGGGAGGCGCCTGCCGGGGTCGCTGCAAGCCGCGCCAGACGGCAGTGACCAACCCCTGCGCTATCCGGGTGACCGTACCCGGCGATTGCCAGATCCACTTCACCGACCAACTACAGGGCCTGCAGCATATCTCGCTGGGAGAGCAGTTCCCGGATTTCGTGGTAAAGCGCAAAGACGCTCTGGTCGCCTATCAACTGGCCGTGGTGGTAGATGATGCCGAGCAGGCCGTCACCCATGTGGTACGGGGGTCGGACCTGCTGGACTCCACGGCGCGACAGATATTCCTGCAGCACACACTGGGTTACCACACACCCCAATATTGTCACCTGCCGGTTATCACCAACAGCCTGGGCCAGAAATTGAGCAAGCAACACCATGCCCCCGCCCTGGACGATAACCTGGCCCCCGCCAACCTGCGCAGTGCGCTGCAGTTCCTGCAGCAGAGCGAGCCGCGGACGCAGCTGATCACTGTAGAGCAGATACTGGCATTCGCTATCGGGCGGTGGGCGCCACAGCAGATTCCAGCCACCCTGGCCATCCCCGAATCCAGCCTTGCTGCCGCTCCTTGAACTTTACCCACAGGTGCCGCTTCAGTAGTATCGGTGTCCACACTCACCGGGGCAGCAACTGACAGGAAATTGTGCCGTTATGTATATAAACCGCGCGCTGCTACTGGTCTTTGGCATTGTCATCATTTTCTTCCCGGCGATCGCGGGGTGGATGATCAGCTCGGAGACGGCCTGGTACCGTCCCTACCTGCCGTGGCTGCTGATCATCGCGGCCGCCTACTGGAACCAGCGCACGAGGCACCCGGATGAGCTTTAGCCTGGCGCAGATCCTGCTGTTTATCATCGTTTATCTGACCGGTCTGTTTACTGTTGCCTACCTGGCCGACCGGGGGATCATCCCGGAGCGTATCACCCGCCACCCCGCCACCTATGTATTGTCCCTGGGCGTATTCGCCGGCGCCATGGCCAGCAATGGTGTCATCGAGCTCGCCCATCGCTACGGCTACAACTTCCTGCTGTACTACATGGGCGTGGCATTGATGTTCGTTATGGCAACGCTGCTGCTGTTGCCGCTGTTACGGCTGTGCCGGGTCTACCAGTTGGCGTCACTGGCGGATGTTCTGACATTCCGCTTTCGCAGCCCCTGGGTCGGTGCAATGATCACCATAGCCATGTGCATCACCCTGCTGCCGCTGCTGGCCCTGCAAATCCAGGCCGTCGCCGACAGTATCCACATTCTGGCGGGTGAGTCCTCCGAAAAGCACCGGCACGACGGTCTGGCCCTGCTGTTCTGTATCATTATCACGGTGTTTTCCATTCTGTTCGGCACCCGGCACGTGTCCTCGCAGCACCGCAACACCGGTCTGGTTACAGCCATGGCCTTTGAATCACTGGTCAAGCTGGCGGCCATGATGGCGCTGTTGCTGGCGGCGGTTTACCAGGTGTTCGGCGGCTTCGGCGAATTGGAACAATGGCTGCTGCAGAACCCGGGTATAAGCCAGGAGCTGCGACAACCTATTCGCGGTGATACGGCCCGCGCCCTGCTGCTGGTGTTTTTTGCCGGCGCGGTGTGCATGCCCCATATTTTCCATATGGCATTTGCCGAGAACAGCGACAGCCGGGGCTTGCGCAACGCCAGCTGGGGGCTGCCCCTGTACCTGCTGCTGCTGAGCCTGCCCATCTTGCCGGTGACCTGGGCTGGGCTCAAGCTGGGACACGACCTGCCCATGGATTACAGCGGCCTGGCCATCGGACTGGCCCTGCATTCGACCCCGGTTAGCGCCGCCGCTTTTGTGGCCGGTCTGTCAGCCGCCAGCGCCACCATCATTGTCACTACCCTGGCCCTGGCCAATATGTGCCTGAACCACCTGGTACTGCCCGCAAGGCTACTGCAAATCGACAGGGCGCAAAGTATCTATACCCAGCTTAAATGGTCGCGTCGCTCCCTCATTGGCATTCTCATTCTGGCCGGCTACACCTTCTTTGTTACCCTCAGTGGCGAACACAGCCTCACCCAGCTCGGCCTGGTGGCGTTTGCCGGCGCCGCGCAATTCCTGCCGGGACTCATCGCCACCCCGTACTGGCTCGGTGCCAATCGCAAAGGCCTGCTGGTCGGACTCAGTGGCGGCCTGGCCATCTGGTTCTTTACCATGCTGCTACCGCTTGTCATTGATTACCACCCGCGTCTGCTGGCTGACCTGTACCACACACTGTTCGGGTCCAGTGACAACATGTGGGCCGCGGCCATCATGGTCTCGATGGCGCTGAATACCGGTCTTTTTATCATCGTGTCTGTGCTGACCACGGCCGGTGAGGACGAAAAGGTAGCGGCCGAGATATGCTCCATGGACACCCTCAGCCACCCCACCCGCCAAACCCTGTCACTGCACAGCGCCGGTGAATTCAGCCAGCATCTCGCCCCGGCGCTGGGCAAGAACACCGCCCAATCCGAGGTGCAGCGGGCCCTGGGCGAACTGCAGTTTGCCGCGGATGAAACCAGGCCATACGCCCTCAGGCGCCTGCGCTCGCGCATAGAAGCCAATCTGTCCGGACTGCTGGGGCCGGCAGTGGCCCACGGTATCATCGAGCGCTGTATCCCCTTCCAACCGGGCCTGCATGGAGACAGCGAGGATATTCACCTGATTGACCGCAATCTGGACAGTGCCCGATTCCAGTTCACCGGGCTGGCAGCGGATCTGGACAACCTGCGCCGACACCACCGGGAGACCCTGGACAACCTGCCCATAGGCGTGTGCTCCATCGCTGGCGATGACGAATTGCTGATGTGGAACCGCAGTATGGCGCAGATTACCGGAATCGAGCCCCGGGAGGTACTGGGTTCACTGCTGGACTCAATGCCCCAACCCTGGCGTCAGATCATCGCTGACTTCCAGCAGGGTGACGCCGACACCATCCTGAAAACGGAGGTAATTACTGAGCCCGGTGCATCCCGCTGGATCAGCCTGCACAAGGCTTCAACCGAGCATGACACGTCCAGCAGTAGTGACAATACCGTCATCCTGGTGGTGGATATCACCGATTTCGAACTGCTCGAAGAAGAGCTGCTACACAACGAGCGACTGGCCTCTATAGGCCGCCTCGCGGCGGGTGTGGCACACGAGATTGGCAACCCAATCACCGGTATCGCCTGCCTGGCGCAAAACCTGGAATACGAAACCGACCTGCAAGATATTCGTGACATGGCTCAGGATATTCTCAAGCAAACCGGACGAGTCACCCGCATCGTGGAGTCGCTGGTAAACTTCTCTCACGCCGGCTCCAGTTCTGGCCAGGCCAGCCTGGCCCCGTCCAACCTTGCGGACTGCGTGGACGAAGCCATACACCTGCTGACCCTGGACCGGGATGCCAGGCCGGTACAGTTCAGCAATCACTGCGACCGGGAGCTGCTGGTACTGGCGGACAACCAGCGACTATTGCAGGTGTTCGTCAACCTGCTGAGCAACGCCAGGGACGCCTGCGACGAATATGGGCAGGTGCACATTACGGCGGCGACTGACGGCAAGCAAGTGACGATCGAAGTGGTAGACAATGGCTGCGGCATTCCGCCCGAGTTGCAAAGCCGGGTGTTCGAGCCGTTCTACACGACCAAGGACCCCGGTGCGGGCACCGGTTTGGGACTGGCACTGGTGTTCAGCATTATGGATGACATGGGCGGCACAGTGCACCTCACCAGTCCGGTTGCGACAGGAGACCATCCGGGCACTTGCGTCAGCCTGCAGTTACCTCATACCCACTACGGCCCGGAATTCGAAGTGTAACCTCAGGCAACACTTTTCCCCCGCTCAGGCTGGAATATTCACCGTCGGGAGAGTATGTTGTGTAGGTTGTACACAAAGGTAACACGACATGCAAAAAATCCTTGTGGTCGAGGATGAGTCGGTCATCAGAACCGCGCTGCGCCGCCTGCTGGAGCGCAACGACTACCACATCAGTGAAGCCGGCTCCGTACTGGAAGCGGAAACCAAGTATGACCTGAACGACTTCGACCTGGTCATCAGTGACCTGCGCCTGCCGGGAGCACCGGGCACCGACCTGATCAAGAAAGCCGGTGACGTACCCGTACTGATCATGACCAGCTACGCCAGCCTGCGCTCCGCGGTGGACTCCATGCGTATGGGGGCGGTGGATTATATCGCCAAGCCATTCGATCACGGCGACATGGTCAACGCGGTAGGGCGTATTATCGCCGATCATCCCACCGCCCGTGTCGTGCAAAAAAGAGACCGTGAAGCCCGCGCCGGCAAAACAGATGGTATGACCGGTATCGTGGGTAATTGCCCGGCCATGCTCACCCTGTTCAATCACATCGCAAAAATGGCCCCCACCGACTCTACCGTACTGGTGCTGGGGGAAACCGGCACAGGCAAAGAGCTGGTTGCACGCAGCGTGCACGAGCACAGCCTGCGCGCCGGCAATACCATGATTTCCGTAAACTGCGCCGCCATCCCCGACACCCTGATCGAGTCGGAACTGTTCGGCTACGAAAAGGGCGCCTTCACCGGTGCCAACGCCAGCCGCATGGGACTGATCGAGGCCGCCGACGGTGGCACCCTGTTCCTGGATGAAATAGGCGAGTTACCCATGGAGGCGCAGGCCCGCTTGCTGCGCTTTATACAGGAGGGCGAGATTCGCCGGATCGGCTCGGTACACTCACGCAAGGTCAATGTTCGCCTGATTTGTGCTACCCACCGCGACCTGCAGAGACTGGCGGCGGAGGGGCTGTTCCGACAGGACCTGTTCTACCGCATCAACGTACTGCGCCTCTCTCTGCCATCTCTGCGCGAGCGCGGCAAGGACATCCTGCACCTGGCCGAGTGCATGTTGCAAAAACAGGCTAAACGTCTCAACAAGAACCTCATGCGCCTTTCTCCGCGGGCGATCCAGGCCATCACCACTTACCAGTGGCCGGGCAATGTGCGCGAATTGGAACACGCCATCGAGCGGGCGGTTATCCTGTCCGATTCCGAGGAAATTGATAACGAAGCACTGGGCATAGACCTGGAGCTGGTGAACATCAACCGCCTGCGGGGGCAGGGTATTACCAGAGCGTCCAAACCAGCCCATGGTGGCATCGCCAACGATCCGCCGGTAGATTTGTCACTGGAAGACTACTTCCAGCGCTTTGTGCTGGAGCACCAGGATTCCATGAGCGAAACCGAACTGGCGCAAAAACTCGGGGTCAGCCGTAAATGCCTGTGGGAACGCCGCCAGCGATTTGACATCCCGCGCAACAAGGGCAATGCGGGAAACCGCCGTAAAACCGCAGCAACAGCAAGCAAATGAACGTTACCTCGGCAGACCAGCGTTACTTAAACTGGAGTAAATTGGTAACACTTCCCCACAAAAGGGCAGCCTGCAAAAAAGATAAATAACCATTAGTTCGTTGTTTATTATGGTATTTTTTAAAGGTGGCACACAGCGTGCATTACATTTGGCGGAAATAAAAATAAAAATAACAAAACCGCAATAAAAATAATACTGCTCACTATGGACCTGGATGGGGAAGACATCTTCCCCTTCAATTTCTATACGTTAGGTAGGGCTTGAAGCCAGCGCAACTCTGGCTGATTGCCGGTACAAAGATGTAATAATTACACCATTAAGTACTTGGGCATTCATATAGAACTATGTTTTTATAACAGCTAATAAAAATAACAACACCCAGAAATAACAATAACTCCTAACGTGAGACCTGGATGGGGAAAACTTTGTTTTCCCCGTCATTCACTACACCCATCCGCCACAGACAGCCGCAGCTACAGGCGATACCGCCACTTCTGTGATAGACTTCGCGCCTGTCCAAAACTGCCACAGGCACACAATCGCTTGAACGTCATCCCCAGGGATCAGCACGGCATATCCCGCAAAAATATCAGCGACAGCGCGCTCAAAGTCATGTCGCGATTGCGCAACAAGGGATATCAGGCCTACCTGGTAGGGGGTGCCGTGCGCGACTTGCTGCTGGGCGGGCACCCCAAAGACTTTGATATCGCCACCAATGCCACCCCGGAAGACGTCCACACCCTGTTTCGCAACTCCCGCATTATTGGACGCCGCTTCCGCATCGTACACGTGCGCTTCGGGCGTGAAATCATTGAAGTCACTACATTTCGCGGCCACCACGACAATGACGCGCAGCCCAGTGCGGAGCACGGTGGCAACCACTCCCGCCAGTCGGCCAGCGGCCTGCTGCTAAGAGACAACGTCTATGGCACACTGGAAGAGGATGCGGTACGGCGCGATCTCACTGTGAATGCCCTGTATTACGACTCTGGCAAATTTGAGGTTTTTGATCACGTACAGGGACTGGAGGATCTCAAACGGCGCAGCATCTGCATTATCGGCGATCCCCGGGTACGATACACGGAAGACCCGGTGCGCATGTTGCGCGTCGTGCGCTTCGCCGCCAAGCTGGATTTTAGCATAGACCAGCATACGGCCAGGGCAATCCCCGGCTGTGCCCACTTGCTGGGCGAAATTCCCGCCGCGCGCTTGTTCGACGAATTTCTCAAACTGTTCCTGGCAGGCTTCGCAGCGGCCACCCTGGACAAACTGATCGAGTACGACCTGCTGCAATACCTGTTCCCGGATACCAGTGCCTGCCTGCGCCGGGATGCCGCCGCACTGTCCCTGGTGCGCGCCGCCATGGGCAATACAGACCAGCGTATCGCACAGGGCAAGCCCGTCACTCCGGCTTTCATTCTTGCAGCGCTGCTGTGGCCAGTTGCCAGCAAGTTGGCACTGCACAGACAAAATCACGGCGACCCACCCATGGTAGCCATGCACGGCGCCGCACAACAGACCATTGGCGATGCCGCCAGGCACATCTCCATTCCGCGCCGCTTCAGCCAGCCCATGCGGGAGATCTGGGAGTTCCAACTGCGCCTGCAACGCCGCCAGGGACGCAAGGCTGCTGAACTGGTGGATCACCGCCGCTTCCGCGCCGCTTACGACTTCCTGCTGCTGCGCGAACAAGCCGGGGAAGACATCGGCGACCTCGGCGACTGGTGGACACAGTTTCAGGAGCTGCCACTGGAACAGCGTCTGGCGCAGGTCGCATCCGGCAAGGGCGATCAGGGGGGACGCAGAACCCGCACGCGCCGCTCCAATCGCGGAACATGACAGCGGCCTACATCGGCCTGGGCAGCAACTTACAAGATCCGCTAACACAGCTACGCTACGCAGTCGCCGCCATCAACAAGCTGCCCGACTCCCAGGTCGAACGCAGCTCCAGCATCTATCGCAGCGCGCCGCTAGGCACCGTCGCACAACCGGACTACCTTAACGCTGTATTGCTACTGGCCACTGCATTACCCCCACTGCGACTGCTGGACGCCCTGCAGCAAATCGAACAGGCGCAGGGTCGCGTACGCGGCGTGCGCTGGGGGCCGCGCACCCTGGATCTGGATATCCTGCTGTACGGCGACCTTAAAATAGACAGCCCAAGGCTGACCGTACCCCACCCGGCGATGCAGCAGCGCAATTTCGTGCTTTGTCCACTGCTTGAAATCAGCGATGCAAATTTGGTGCTGCCGGACGGCACAGTTCTTGATACATTAGTAGCCGCTTGCCCGGGGAACAACCTGGAGAAGACGAGCCTGCAATTCAAAAAAATAGTGCCCACGGGGGCAGGGAGTAAAGGGAGAGCAATGCTTTGATGCGCGAGACAACGGCCATCAACATCGACCTGAAAGGGCGTACACCACCCGCCTTTATCGCCGTGGAAGGACCCATCGGCGTGGGTAAAACCACCCTGGCCAAGAAACTGGCGGCCAGCTTCAACTACGAGACCCTGCTGGAAGACGCGGAAGAAAACCCCTTCCTGGAAAAGTTCTACCGCAATCGCAAGCAGGCGGCACTGGCCACCCAGTTATTCTTTTTGTTCCAGCGCGCCCAGAAAATTCAGGATATGCGCCAGGCAGACATTTTCGCGCCAGTGCGGGTATCCGATTTCCTGGTCGAGAAGGATCCGTTGTTTGCCCGCATCAATCTGGAGCGGGATGAATTCCAGCTCTACGAAAAGGTCTACCAGCAGTTGACCATAGACGCCCCCCGGCCGGACCTGGTGATCTATCTGCAGGCCTCCACCGATGTCCTGCTATCACGCATAGACAACCGCGGTGTACCCTTTGAGCAGGCCATAGAACGGGATTATCTGGAGCGCCTGAACGAAGTGTACAGTGAGTTCTTTCTATATTACGATGGCGCTCCTCTGCTCATCGTCAATGCCAGCGAAATCGACCTGGTCCACGGCGAGACAGATTACAGCCATCTGGTGGACTACCTGCTGGACATTCACAGCGGTCGCCACTATTTCAATCCCACGTTTTTCGGATAGTGCAAGCCATGGGCAAAGTCACCATAAGCACCCTGAACAAGAAAAAAGCCGCCGGGGAGAAGTTTGTCTGTATCACCGCCTATGATGCCACCTTTGCCCGCATCATCAGCGAGTCGGGAGCAGAATCCATACTGGTGGGAGACTCCCTGGGCATGGTATTGCAGGGGCACGACAGTACCATTCCCGTCACCCTGGATCACATGGTCTACCACACCGAGTGTGTATGCCGCGCCGCGCCCGACTGCCTGGTCATGGCCGATATGCCGTTCATGTCCTACACCACGCCAGAGCAAGCCATGGCTAGCGCCACCCGCTTGATGCAGGCCGGTGCGCAGATGGTCAAGATGGAGGGAGGCACCTGGCTCAGCCACACCATCAGCATGCTGGTGGAACGGGGGATACCGGTTTGCGCGCACCTGGGCCTCACCCCGCAGTCAGTCAATACCTTCGGCGGGTACAAGGTACAGGGACGCACTCCCAAAGAGGCCAAGTCCATACTGGCGGACTCCGTAGAGATCAAAGATGCAGGGGCCAGCCTGCTGGTATTGGAGTGCGTGCCCTCGCACCTGGCCGGTGGTATCAGTGACAAACTGAATATTCCGGTAATCGGCATCGGCGCCGGTGCCGGCACTGACGCCCAGGTACTGGTCATGCACGACCTGCTGGGCCTGTCCGATCATACAGCCCGCTTCGTGCACAACTTCATGGCCGGCCAGACCACCATTCAGGGGGGCTTAAAGGCCTTCGTGGACGCTGTCAAAGCCGGCGAATACCCCCGGGAAGAGCACACCTATACCTGATGCCTTCCCAACACTAAAGTTAGTGTGTGCTCACTTACATGGACATGTAGGCTAGCTGTATAACTGACCCACAACTTGCTTCTTTTGGTAACACAAAATGTGAATTTTTCATAAAAACCCGTTGCCCGGGTCTGGGGCTTGGGGCATACTTCTCATCCCGCCAAAGCACTAGCTAGGTGCGGGTTTAAAACTAGTGTTTTTTTACTGGTTTAGCGTCACCTCCGTACCGCAGGGATCAGGTAGATATGCGAACTTATAGCAGCAACGCTCAGTTACAATCCGCTCTACATGGCTTTCGCCAGAATGGCCAGAGCATCGCCTTCGTTCCCACCATGGGAAACCTTCACGAGGGACACCTGGACCTGGTCCGCAAGGCCAGGCGCCTGTGCGATGTGGTCGTGGTCAGTATTTTTGTCAACCCCCTGCAATTCGGCCCCAATGAAGACCTGGACGCCTATCCTCGCACCCTGGCGGCGGACAAGGAAAAATTGTTCAGCGAAGGGGTCCAGGTGTTGTACGCACCCGGCGTTGAGGAAATTTACCCCGAGGGCATGGACGCACAGTCCCAGGTACAGGTGCCGGACCTGGGTGAAACCCTGTGCGGCAGCAGCCGACCGGGTCACTTCGACGGCGTCACCACGGTCGTCAGCAAGTTGTTCAATATCGTGCAGCCCGATGTGGCGCTGTTCGGGGAAAAGGATTTCCAGCAGTTGTCAATCGTGCGCAAGATGACCAGGGATCTGTGCATGCCCATCGAGATTGTCGGTGTGCGCACGGCCAGGGACGAAGACGGGCTGGCCAAGAGCTCTCGCAACGGCTTTTTGTCCTTCGAACAGCGACGTATCGCTCCCGTACTGCACCAGACCCTGAACAGCTGCCGCGAGGCTATCGCCTGCGGCTTCGACAATTTTCTGCAACTGGAATCCCACGCCCGCATGAAACTGCTGGAGGCGGGTTTTGAGCCGGACTACTTCGCTATCCGGGACGCCCGCACCCTGCGCACAGTCACCGAAGATACCGAAGAAATCGCCATCCTGGTCGCCGCAAAACTGGGATCCACGCGCTTGATTGACAACGTGCGACTGGCCCTGAACCCGGTATCGGACTGGGGCATGCTGGCCGACGGCCATTAGCATTAATCGGGGCCGGATAGGGCTTATGGCCTTGGGGCATTTACTTTAGGGCAGAACGGCACGTCGTACAGCGGGATTCACGCTACATACCCGACATTGGCTACAGTCCGCGCCATTCTTAGCTGACCCCACTTGTACCCTGATCTAAATCAACTATTAGACTTTGGTCGGCTTGCACTACATAGCCGGCCACGTATTATCCCGTATACACCAAACTCATAGAGGGAAGGGTCAACATGTCTGAATATCCTATCCATCCGGTTCCCGCCAATTTCAGGGATGCCCACATCAACGCCGATCAATATCGGGCGATGTACCAACGCTCGATCGAAGACCCCGATGGCTTCTGGAGCGAGATGGCCAGCGAGTTCCTGTCCTGGGACCAGCCCTGGGACAAGGTCGTCAGTTACGATTTCGTCAAGGGCGACGCCCAGTGGTTTGCCGGCGGCAAATTAAACGTGAGTTACAACTGCATAGACCGACACCTGCCCGAGCGGGCGGACCAGACCGCGCTGATCTGGGAGGGAGATGACCCCGCCGACAGCAAGCACATCACCTACAGTGAATTGAAAGAGCAGGTGTGTAAGCTGGCCAACGCCCTCAAGGCGCGCGGCGTGAGCAAGGGCGACCGGGTGTGTATCTACATGCCGATGATCCCCGAGGCGGCCTACGCCATGCTGGCCTGTACCCGCATCGGTGCTGTGCACTCCATCGTATTCGGCGGCTTTTCCCCCGGTGCGCTGAAGGACCGTATACTGGACTCGGACTGCCAGACCCTGATCACTGCCGATGAAGGCGTGCGCGGCGGCAAGAGTATTCCACTGAAAGTGAATGCCGACCAGGCCCTGGCCTCCTGCCCCAATGTCCACACCTGCCTGGTCGTAAAACGCACCGGCGGCGATATTGCCTGGCGCGATGGCCGGGATGTTTGGTATCACGAGGCGGTAGCGGCCGCAGACAGCGAATGCCCGCCCGAGTCCATGGATGCGGAAGACCCGCTGTTCATCCTCTACACGTCCGGCTCCACTGGCCGACCCAAGGGCGTTCTGCACACTACCGGTGGCTACCTGCTGCAAGCCGCCATGACCTTCAAATATGTGTTCGACTACCGCGAGGGCGAAATCTTCTGGTGTACCGCCGACGTCGGCTGGGTCACCGGTCACACCTATATCGTGTACGGCCCTCTGGCCAATGGCGCCATCTCCCTGATGTTCGAGGGTGTGCCCACCTACCCCGACGCCGGTCGCTGCTGGGAAGTCGTGGACAAGCACCAGGTCAACATCTTCTATACCGCGCCCACCGCCATTCGCGCCCTGCAAGCGATGGGCGATGAGCCGGTCACCCGCAGTTCCCGCGCCAGCCTGCGGATACTGGGCACGGTAGGTGAGCCCATAAATCCCGAAGCCTGGAACTGGTATTACGAAGTCGTCGGCGACTCGCGCTGCCCCATTGTAGACACCTGGTGGCAAACCGAGACCGGCGCCCATATGATCACGCCGCTGCCAGGCGCCACCGACCTGAAACCCGGCTCCGCCACCTTCCCCTTCTTCGGCGTGGAGTTGGCCCTGCTCAACGAGGACGGCTCTGAAATCGAGGGCGCCGGTGCCGGCTACCTGGTGATAAAATCCTCCTGGCCCGCCCAGATCCGCAGCTTGTACGGCGACCACCAACGCATGGTGGACACCTATTTCAGCAATTACCCGGGCTACTACTTCACCGGCGACGGCGCAAGGCGCGACGAGGACGGCTATTACTGGATCACCGGCCGTGTGGACGATGTACTGAACGTCTCCGGTCACCGCATGGGAACCGCCGAGGTAGAGAGCGCCCTGGTACTGCACCCACAGATCGCCGAGGCCGCCGTGGTGGGTTTCCCCCACGACATCAAGGGTCAGGGTATCTACGCCTACGTCACCCCGATGCAGGGGGTGGAACCGACGGAGGAGTTACGCGCAGAATTGATAAAACTGTGCGTCAGGGAAATCGGCGCCATCGCCAAACCCGACGTCATCCAATGGGCGCCGGGCCTGCCCAAGACCCGTTCCGGCAAGATCATGCGCCGTATCCTGCGCAAGATAGCCGAGAACGAGCTGGACAGCCTGGGTGATACCAGTACGCTGGCAGACCCCTCGGTAGTGGAAAATCTGGTGGCCAATCGTCCCGGCTAGCTACGAATGGAGATTCTGGGCAGAATGGCTCTGACTTAAGGCGAATGTGGGTACGCCCCGCTGCTTCCGGGAGTTTTTTGCCTTGCAAAGGCATGCTTTATCCTAACTGAGCAAGGCAAAAAACTCCCGGAAGCAGCTACCTGCGCGGGCATTCAATAATGCTTGAATATGGTATTTGCACTCTCAACCGGTTTGAGGGGTATAATGGCGGCGCAGAATCCTGCGAATAACGAAATAGAGTAGAAGAGAATAGTATGAGTAAAGGTACAGTTAAGTGGTTCAATGCGGACAAGGGTTATGGTTTCATCACGCCGGAAGATGGCAGCAAAGACCTGTTCGTACATCATTCAGAAATCCAGAGCGGCGGCGGTTTTGCCACTCTTAATGACGGACAGGCAGTAGAGTTCGAAGTAGGCCAGGGCCAGAAGGGTCCGTGCGCCAATAATGTTGTGGCTGTCTGACTCCTCAGATCAATAAGCTCACCCTATAAAAAAGGGATGTGCCACGCGGCACATCCCTTTTTTTAATTGCAGCTTGTCTGAGAGGTGAAAGCTTACTCAGCAGCCTCCTGTACCGGTGCTTCCTCAGCGGGAGCTTCATCTTCCAGCAACTCCTTGATGGAGAGCTTGATGCGACCACGCTGGTCCACGTCCAGTACCTTGACGCGCACTTCCTCACCTTCTTTGAGGTAGTCCGTCACATTCTCCACGCGCTCGTTGGCGATCTGGGAAATGTGTACCAGGCCGTCCTTGCCGGGCAGGATGTTAATGAATGCGCCAAAGTCCACGATACGGGCGACAGTACCGGTATACACCGCACCGATTTCAGCTTCAGCCGTGATCTCTTCGACCATGGCCACAGCCGCATCGCGTGAGGCCTGATCCTGACCGAAAATACGCACGGTGCCATCGTCGTCGATATCGACAGTTGCGCCGGACTGCTCAGTGATGGAACGGATAGTAGCGCCGCCCTTACCAATGATGTCGCGGATCTTGTCGGAATCGACCTTCAGAGTCATCATGCTGGGCGCATTCTCGGAAGTGACCTTACGGGGCTCCGCTAACACTTCATTCATCTGGCCCAGGATGTGCAAGCGCGCCTGCTGTGCCTGATCCAGCGCGATCTGCATGATCTGCTCGTTGATGCCTTCAATTTTGATATCCATCTGCAGGGCGGTAATACCCTCGGCAGTACCGGCCACTTTGAAGTCCATGTCACCCAGGTGATCCTCATCACCCAGAATGTCGGTAAGTACCGCAAACTGGTTGCCGTCCTTCACCAGACCCATGGCAATACCCGCTACCGGGGCCTTCAAGGGTACACCCGCCGCCATCAGGGCCAGGGAGCCGCCACACACGGAAGCCATGGAACTGGAGCCGTTGGACTCGGTGATTTCAGAAACGACACGCACGGTGTAGGGGAATTCTTCTGAATTCGGCAGCACCGCGGCCAAGCCGCGACGGGCCAGACGGCCGTGGCCGATTTCACGGCGGTTGGTAAAACCAACACGACCGGCCTCACCTACCGAGTAGGGAGGGAAATTGTAGTGCAGCATAAACGGGTCGCGACGCTCTCCTTCCAGCGCATCGATAATCTGTGAGTCACGGGTAGAGCCCAGGGTCACGGTGCAGATAGCCTGGGTTTCACCGCGAGTGAACAGGGCGGAACCATGTGCCTTGGCCAGTATGTCAATTTCACAGGCGATCTGGCGCACTGTGCGGCCGTCACGGCCATCAATACGCGGTTCGCCGGCCAGAATGCGCTTGCGCACCAGGTTCTTTTCCACGCTCTTGAAGATATCTTTCACTTCATCGGCGGAGGGGCCACCTTCAACCGCCAGCGCTTCAACGCAGGCCTTGCGGACTTCACCGACGCGCTCATAGCGAGATGCTTTTTCGGTGATGCGGTAGGCTTCACCCAGACCGTCTTTCGCATTGGCTTCTACCGCGGCCAACAATTCGGCATCCACAGCGGGTGCCTCCCAGTCCCAGCGGGGCTTGCCGGCTTCAGCGACCAGCTCGTTAATCGCCTGGATAACAACCTGCATCTCCTGGTGGGCGTACAACACCGCGCCCAGCATCTGGTCTTCAGACAGTTCCTGCGCCTCGGACTCAACCATCAACACGGCGCCTTCGGTACCGGCGACCACCATGTTCAGCTTGCTGTCGGTCAGCTGCTCGTAAGTGGGGTTGAGCATATAACCCTGCGCTTCATTAAAGCCAACCCGCGCGCCGCCGATGGGGCCGTTGAAGGGGCAGCCCGAAATGGCCAGCGCGGCGGACGCGCCGATCATCGCGGGGATATCCGGGTCGATGTGCTTGTCCGCGGACATGACGGTTAATATTACCTGTACCTCATTCATAAAGCCCTTGGGAAACAGCGGACGAATGGGACGGTCGATCAGGCGGGAAGTCAGTGTTTCTTTCTCACTGGGGCGCGCCTCACGCTTGAAGAAGCCACCCGGGATTTTCCCGACAGCGTATCTTTTTTCAGTGTAGTGGACCGCCAACGGGAAGAAATCACGACCTTCACGGGCCGTTTTTTCCGCAACCACGGTGCACAGTACTGAGGTGTTTTCGACGGTGACCAAAACCGCGCCGCTCGCCTGTCTGGCAATACGGCCGGTTTCCAGAGTGACTGTCTGGCCACCGTACTGGAATGATTTAGTTACTGGATTCACAATTTTTCTCCAATTCTTTATATGACAAGCGGGACCCTATGTCCCGCTATGTGGTGATGCTTATCGACGCAGACCCAGTCGCTTGATCAGCTGCGCATAGCGCGCAACATCCTTGCGCTTCAGGTAGTCCAGCAGCTTACGGCGCTGGTTTACCATGCGAATCAATCCGCGACGAGAGTGGTGGTCATGCTTGTGCGACTTGAAGTGCCCCTGCAACTGCTCAATATTTGCGGTCAGCAACGCTACTTGTACTTCCGGGGAACCCGTGTCGCCTTCACCTACCTGATAATCTTTTACGATTTCTGCTTTACGTTCAGCGTTTAAAGCCATGTTGATTTCCTCATATTCAATCTGCCCCGGGTTTTATCTACCCTTCGTTAATAATAAGAGCCTGTCCGTGCAGATTTACAGACAGGTTCGCGTCACCTTCCGGTGACTATCAGCCGACGCGGCGCCACGCGCCCATCGTCCAATATCTCTCCAATGCCCAGAAACTCACCGGTTTCCAGGGCGACGCGCACCATACCATCACTGGGCGCATTTGGCACCTGTACCGGTTGCCCCTGGCGGATGTAATATCCACCCGACTCGGTGAGCCGGACCAGTGGCAAGCCGCCCAGGGCGGTATCAGCCGGCAACAGCAGGGCATCCATCTCAGCCATCTGCTCGTTGCTCTTCAGTGCCTCCAGCGTCGTCATACTGACGCTGTCCTCGATACTGAAAGGCCCGGCCCTGGTGCGCCTAAGAGCGCTCACATGAGCCCCACAACCCAGTGCCCTGCCCAGGTCTTCAGCGATGGAGCGCACATATGTCCCCTTGCTGCACTCGAGGTAGATTTCCACCTCGGGCTTGTCTCCGCCTCGAAAGGCGCGCAGCTCCAGCTGCTTTATGACCACTTTACGGGCCTTGCGTTCCACTTCTATGCCCTGGCGCGCCAGCTTGTATAGCGGCTGGCCGTTTTGCTTGATCGCCGAGAACATGGAGGGCACCTGTTCGATCTCCCCCCGAAACGCCTCCAGCGCCCGGCACACATCGGCCTCGGTGATATGGGAGGTATCGGATGTCTCCAGAACCTCACCCTCGGCATCGCCGGTAGCCGTCGCCACACCCAGCACAAACGTGCTCTGGTAGGCCTTGTCCGCATCCAGTAAATACTGCGAGAACTTGGTGGCCTCGCCAAAACACAGGGGCAAAACCCCGGTCGCCAGCGGATCCAGGCTGCCCGTATGACCCGCTTTGGCGGCAAAGTACAGGCGCTTGACCATTTGCAGGGCGCGATTGGAACTCACCCCCGGGGGCTTGTCCAAAATCAGAATGCCATCAACAGGGCGACCGCGGCGACGTCTGGCCACCGCTTACTGGTCCTCGCCGGGTTCGTCACCGCGCAGCCCCAGCTCCCGATCCGCGTCTGCAGCCTTGCGGATCAGGTCTTCCAAGTGGCGGCCCTGGCCCACACTGCTGTCAAAATAAAACCGCAGCTGGGGCAGCCGGCGCATACTGCTGCCCTGTGACAACTGACTACGCAAAAAGCCCGCGGCCTTGTTGAGGACTGCCGTGGTCTCACTCGCCTCATCCAGGGAGTCACTGCCCAGAACAGTATAATAGACCTTGGCGTAGCCAAGATCCCTGCTCACATTGACCCCCGTAATATTGATCATACCCACCCGGGGATCGCGCACTTCGCACTGGATCAGGGTCGCCAGTTCACGCTGCAGATAATCCGCCACTCGCTGGCTGCGGTTATATTCCTTCGCCATGCTAGTATCCCTTCATGGTGATATTACCGCTTACAAAGAGCGGGCAATCTCCCTGACTTCGTATACCTCGATCTGGTCACCCACTTTTACGTCGGTGTAGTTTTTGACCCCGATACCACACTCGATACCGTTGCGAACCTCATTGGCGTCATCCTTGAAACGGCGCAGGGATTCCAGTTCGCCCTGGTAGATCACCACACTGTCGCGCAAAACACGGATGGGCTTGGAGCGATAAACGGTTCCCTCGATCACCATACAGCCCGCAATCTGGCCAAACTTCGGCGAACGGAATACATCGCGCACTTCGGCTATGCCGACAATTTCCTCGCGCAGCTCCGGCGCCAACATGCCGGTCAGGGCCTGTTTCACGTCGTCGATCACATCGTAGATGACATTGTAGTAGCGCAGGTCAACGCCTTCGCTTTCCACCAGGCGGCGTGCCGAGTTATCCGCCCTCACATTGAATCCGAAGATAACCGCACCCGAGGTCACGGCCAGGTTGACATCGGTTTCGGTGATACCACCGACGCCGCCGGACACGATATTGACCTGTACCTCTTCATTACCCAGGTCCAGCAGGGCACCCTGGATAGCTTCCAGTGAGCCGCGCACATCGGCCTTGAGCACCACGTTGAGCATACTCTTCTTGCCGGCGGTCATGCTCTCGAACATATTGTCCAGTTTGGCGGCATGCTGGCGCTGCATTTTGTTCTCGCGGGTCTTTTCCTGGCGGAAATCCGCTACTTCGCGGGCACGCTTCTCGCTCTCCACCGCAGCGAACAGATCACCGGCACCCGGGGTGCCGTCCAATCCGAGGATTTCTACCGGAATACTGGGGCCGGCTTCATCCAGCGGCTGGCCATTTTCGTCCAGCATGGCGCGCACACGGCCAAATTGCAGGCCGGCGAGGACGATATCGCCCTTGCGCAGCGTACCGCTCTGGATCAGCAGGGAAGCGACCGGGCCGCGCCCCTTGTCCAGGCGTGACTCGATAACAGTACCCTGTGCCGGCACATCCCTGGCCGCGGTCAGTTCCAGCAATTCCGCCTGCAGCAGTACCGCATCGAGCAATTCGCTTACCCCCTCACCGGTGTGGGCGGAAACGTTGATAAACTGCGTGTCACCGCCCCAGTCCTCGGGGATGACTTCCTTGGCGGACAGCTCGTTCTTGACCCGCTCGGGGTCAGCGCCTTCCTTATCCATTTTGTTGACCGCAACGATCAACGGCACTCCCGCCGCCTTGGCGTGCTGTACGGCCTCCTCTGTCTGGGGCATGACGCCATCATCGGCAGCCACCACCAGAATCACAATATCAGTACTCCTGGCACCGCGGGCTCGCATGGCGGTAAACGCCGCGTGCCCCGGAGTATCCAGGAAGGTGATCATGCCGTGGTCGGTTTTCACGTGGTAAGCACCGATATGCTGGGTAATACCGCCAGCCTCGCCCGAGGCGACCCGGCTGCTGCGAATGTAATCCAGCAGTGAGGTCTTGCCATGGTCGACATGGCCCATCACAGTCACCACTGGCGCCCGCGACTCCTCGGTACCCTCGTGCTGCGCCAGAGCCTCCTCCAGCTTCTCTTCCAGCGCATCGGAGCTGACCAGCTTGACCGTATGACCCAGCTCTTCCACCACCAGTGTCGCGGTATCCTGATCGATCATCTGGTTGATGGTGGCCATCACACCCAGTTTCATCAGTTCCTTGATGACGGCACCGGACTTGACAGCCATCTGCTGCGCCAGCTCGGACACGGAAATCATGTCGGCCAACTCAACTTCCTGCGTCTTCATCTCGGTGGGTAACTCGAAACCGTGCTTGGAGTGTTCCGCGTGGGTCGCCCGCATCTTCTTGCGCCCGCCACGACGACGCCCCCGACCGGACTCTGCGGATTCCAGGTCCGACAGGGACAAGTTGTGGCCACGCTGCTTGCCGCGACCTGCGGGTGCATTGCGACCTAGCCTGGCACGCTGCTGCTTGCGACGTTGCTCTTCTGTAGTAGTAGAGGGCGCATCGTGCAAACGTTTGGGGCGTTTGACGCCTTCCTTGACTTTCTCGGGAGTTTTTCCTGCGGATTCTTTCTGTGCTCGGGCCTCTGCCGCGGCGGCTTGCTGTTGTTCTTCCGCCGCCTTGCGTGCCGCGATAGCGGCTTGCCTGGCCGCCGCTTCCTCGGCATCCTTGAGCTTGCGACGTGCCGCCGCCCGCTGGCGTAGAATTTCCGGGTCTATATTCGCCGGGTCTTCTTCAACGACAGGCTCAGCCACCGCTTTCAATTCAGTCGGTGTCTGTGCACCGGGCGCCACTGCGCCGCTGGCAGCCGCTTCTGCTTCCGCTACCGCCGCCTCTGCCGCTGCTTCTTCTACCGCCGCCTCGGCTGCCGCTGCCGCCGCCTCTGCCGCGGCCGCCTCAGCTGTAGCTGCCGCTTCCTCTTCCGGTGCTTCGGCTACCAGTTCTTCTGGCGCGCGCTTGACGTAGGTGCGCTTCTTGCGCACTTCCACGTTGACCGTCTTCCTGCCCTGCGACCCGGGAGTACGCAGAGTGCTGAGGGTCTTGCGCTTCAGCGTTATACGCCTGGGAGCTTCAGTCGACTCACCATGGCTTTGTTTCAAGTGCGCCAGCAGTGTCTGCTTGTCCTCATCTGACACAGCCTCCGCCGCTTCCACGTGGGGCAAACCCGCTTCTTTCATCTGCGTCAGCAGACGCCTAGCTGATGCACCCACCACTTCTGCGAGTTGCTGTACTGTCACCTGCGCCATTCAATAATCTCCTTGGTACCATCAAAAACCTTGCGGTTTAGACTTCCTCTTCTGCCTCGGCAAACCAGGGCGCTCTTGCGGTCATAATCAACTCTCCCGCACGCTCTTCTGTCATATCCGGGATATCTATCAGGTCATCAACAGCCTGTTCCGCCAGGTCTTCCATGGTAATAATCTCGCGGCTGGCCAGAACAAACGCCAGGTGCCGGTCCATGCCGTCCATGGTCAACAGGTCCTCGGCCGGCTCGTGCTCTCCCAACTTCTCTTCGGACGCAATCGCCTGGGTCAGCAGCGCGTCCTTGGCACGGGCGCGCAACTCCTCGGCGATCTCCTCGTCAAAACCTTCGATGGACATCATCTCTTCCAGCGGCACGTAGGCCACTTCTTCCAGCGTGGCAAAGCCCTCCTCTACCAGAATCTCAGCCACATCCTCATCCACATCGAGATGCTCGGCGAAGAGCTGTATAACCGCTCCGGACTCCGCCTCGTGTTTATCGGCGGCCTCGTCCAGGCTCATCACATTGATGGTCCACTGGGTCAGCTCACTGGCCAGGCGCACATTCTGGCCGCTGCGGCCTATCGCCTGGGCCAGATTATCTTCGGATACGGCAACATCCATCGTGTTGCTGTCCTCATCCACTACAATGGACTCAACCTCAGCCGGGGCCATGGCATTGATCACCAGTTGCGCCGGGTTATCATCCCACAGCACGATATCCACACGCTCGTTGTCCAGCTCATTGGAGACGGCCTGCACCCTGGAACCACGCATACCGACACAGGCACCTACCGGATCAATACGCTGGTCGTTGGTCTTCACGGCGATTTTCGCGCGGGAGCCCGGATCACGGGCCGCGGCGCGGATCTGGATGACTTCCTCAGAAATCTCCGGCACCTCTATCTTGAACAACTCAATCAGCATTTCCGAACAGGAACGGCTCAGAATCAGTTGGGGGCCACGGGCCTCCATACTGATTTCCTGGAGGATAGCGCGCACCCGGTCATTCACCCGGAAGGTCTCACGACCCACCAGCTGCTCGCGAGGCAGTAGCCCCTCGGCGTTGTTGCCCAGATCCACGATGACATTGTCACGGGTCACTTTCTTGACAGTGCCCGCCACCAGGTCACCGATTCGATCCTGATACTTGTCAGCGACCTGGGCGCGCTCGGCATCGCGCACGCGCTGCACAATGACCTGCTTGGCAGTTTGCGCGGCGATACGACCGAAACCGACGTTTTCCACCTGCTCTTCGTAGATATCGCCGGGCTTCAGGTTGGAATCCTGCTCCAACGCTTCCTCGGTGGTGAACTGGGTACCCAGTAAAGCCAGTTCGTCATCAGGCACAACCAGCCAGCGCCGGACGGAGACATAGTCCCCGCTCTCGCGATCGATAGTGACGTGAATATCCGCATCTTCGTCGTACCGCTTCTTGGTCGCCGTTGCCAACGCCAGCTCAATCGCTTCGAAGATGATGTCCTCGGGCACCCCCTTCTCATTGGATACAGCCTCCGCCACCAACAGAATTTCTTTAGTCATTTCAAGCCTCGCCTGCCGCCTTCAAATACGGGGTTGTACACGCGCTTTTTCAATTGCGCTGTGGGGTAACAGATATTCATGATCGTCCACCTGGACCACGACATCATCACCTTCTATTCCTTTTAAAATACCCTTGAACTTGCGCCGCCCCTCGAAGGCGCTGCGCAAACGCAATTCCACAATCTCGCCAATATAGCCGGCGTATTGGTCCAGCCTGAACAACAGGCGGTCCATCCCGGGGGAAGACACTTCCAGCGTGTACTCCCCACTAATCGGGTCCTCAACATCAAACACACTACCCACCTGCGCACTGACGGCCGCGCAATCATCGACGCCAATGCCCTTCTGCGCGTCGATATAAATCCGCACCAGAGTGTGCCTGCCCTGCGACAGGTACTCCACGCCCCACAAATCGAAACCCAGTGCCTCGATGGTGGTGTCCAGCATGTCTGTAATCTGCTGCTCTTTAGTCGCCACAGGCGGTTTTTTTCTCCACGTACGAAAAAGCCCCTGAAAAGGGGCTTTTTCATCTTCACACTGTCGGTCTTGGAGCTGACAGTGATCAATTGGTAGCGGGGGCCGGATTTGAACCGATTACCTTCGCCCGGCTATGCCGGCCCGAGGTAGAGAGCGAGCCCGTCGGGCATCTCTCTACAAGGTACCTCTCGCTAGATTTGGTAGCGGGGGCCGGATTTGAACCGACGACCTTCGGGTTATGAGCCCGACGAGCTACCAGACTGCTCCACCCCGCATCAAAACTTCCTCGATTGTGAAAGGCCCCTTGGCACTTCACGCTGAACCGTTCTCGTCATACCGGCCCAAATTCGAGGCTGTGCATTATAGGTACCGACCCTACCCGGGTCAACCGCCCACAAGCCGAAAATTGTACTAATTTTTGGCAGTGAATTACCCAAAGATGAACCGGACTTCTAGCGGTTCGCGGTGCCGTCGGCTGAAGCGAACTACACCCCATGCTGGACACGCCGTAAATACATCCATGTAGGCTCGGGCTCGGCATCCATGCCTCACACGGTCCAGCATGGGGTGTAGTTCGCTTCAGCCTCAATAAGTCTCGGATCTCAATAAAAAAAGGCCTTCACGCAGGAAGGCCTTTTTTATCGATTGGTGCCGAAAGCGGGACTTGAACCCGCACGAGCATAGCTCACCACCCCCTCAAGATGGCGTGTCTACCAATTCCACCACTTCGGCAAAGTCTTTGTGCGATTAATCCAGGTCGGGGAGATCATCCTCCGCGGACCCGGTGGCGACGGGGACCGTTTCTTCCAGCACCGGAACCTCATCTTCCAACACGGGGAACTCTTCATCCACCACAGCCTGCACCTGAATCGTCTCAGGGATATCCAGATCCAGCTCGTTCACAGGCGCCGACTTCTGGTTGGCCAATATCGCCAGGCTGAAGCTGCTGGCAAAGAACAACACCACCAGCCAGGACGTGGCGCGGGTCAACACGTTGCCGCTGCCATCAGTGCCAAACAATGTCTGCGAGCCGCCAGCGCCGAAAGACGCGCCCATATCGGCCCCTTTACCCTGTTGCAGCATGATCAAGCCAATAATGGCCAGCGCTACAATCAGGTGGGCAACCAAAATAATCTGTTCCATATCCTTCCAGTCCCTCTGCGGGACAACCTCGTTCTCTATGTCACCCTGCCGCGACCGCGGCAGCGTCAATAATTGCCTGAAATTCCTCGGCGACCAGTGCCGCACCGCCAACCAGCGCCCCGTCGATATCGCGCTGCGCAAACAGCTGCGCCGCATTGGCAGCCTTTACGCTACCGCCATACAACAGGCGGGTCGCAGTCTCATCCACTCCGTCAATACCAGCCAGGCAGTCACGGATAAACGCGTGAATATCCTGAGCCTGCTCAGGCGTGGCCGTGAGACCGGTGCCAATCGCCCATACAGGCTCGTAAGCCACTACCAGCGCCGCCAGGCCATTCTGGCCGGTCAGTGCGCCCTGCAGCTGCGCGGCGACTACCGCTTCCGCTTCGCCCGCTTCCCGTTGCTCCCGGATTTCACCGACACAGACGATGGGCTGCAATCCTGCCTCTACCGCCGCTGCCAACTTGGCGGCCACCAGGTCATCCGACTCGGCGTGATACTGGCGTCGCTCCGAGTGACCCAGAATGACCCAACGGCAACCCAGCTCAGACAGCATTTCGGCAGCCACTTCTCCAGTGTATGCCCCGGACTGCATGTGGCTGCAATCCTGGGCCCCAACCGCAATAGAAGATCCAGCGCAGAGATCCAGAGTCTGCGCCAAATGCACGTACGTGGGACAAACGACCACTTCGGCGCGGGACGCGCCACCTGCGCTAACCAGACTACCGAGTAATGCCTCGACACTGGCCCGAGAGCCGTGCATCTTCCAGTTACCTACAACCAGTCCTTGACGCATAACAATCTCCCAGTGAAAAAAGCGGCCGCAATCTTACCCAAGATAGTGTCCGGTTACAAGGCGTCTGTTGCCACGCGCCTGGTAACAGACGCGTGGCAACTCCTCAGGCGAGGACCCTTTCCACCTCCCGCGCCAGTTCTGCACAGAGGGACTGGACTTCCTCGGCATTTTCGCCCTCTACCATCACTCTCACCTTGGGCTCTGTACCGGAGGGGCGCAGCAATACCCTGCCGCGCTCGCCCAACTGCTGCTCTACAGCCGCCACCGCGGTAGCAATTTCCGGATAATCGTCCAGATCCACCTTGCCGCTAACGGTGACGTTGATCATAACCTGGGGAAATTTCTTCATGCCCGAGCGCAGTGCGGCCAGGTCTCCGTCCGCGGCCTTAAGCGCCATCAGCACTTGCAGGGAAGCGACAATGCCATCCCCGGTAGTGGTCACATCGGAGCAGATGATATGCCCGGAGGACTCACCTCCCAGGGACCAGTTATTAGTTTCCATCAGCGCTTTGACGTAGCGATCACCCACCTGTGCCCGTGCCAACTGCAAACCCGCATCTCGCAAAGCCAGCTCCAGGCCGAGATTGGACATCTGGGTGCCGACCACGCCGGCGTCGCTGGTACCGGTGGCCAGGCGATGCATGGCGATGAGGTAAATCAGTTCGTCCCCATCCACCAACTCTCCCGCGGCGTCCACCAACAGCACCCTGTCGCCATCACCGTCATAGGCAATACCCAGATCTGCATTGCGCTCGATCACCAATCGAGACAGCGCTGCGATATCGGTGGAACCGACGCCTTCATTGATATTAAATCCATCGGGCTGCACACCCATGCTAATGACCTCTGCGCCCAGCTCACTGAGCACACTGGGTGCGATGTGATAGGTGGCGCCATGGGCGCAATCAATCGCGATACGCAGACCGCGCAGGCTGAAGCCTTCCGGCACGGTGGACTTGCAAAACTCAATATAACGCCCGGCGGCATCCACCACCCGCAGCACCTTGCCGATATCCTTCGATTGCACCGTGGTGAGCTCCAGTTCCAACTCGGCTTCAATGGCGTGTTCAATCTCGTCCGGCAACTTGGAGCCATTGGCACCAAAAAACTTGATGCCATTGTCATAAAAGGGGTTGTGTGAGGCACTGATAACAATACCGGCCACCGCGTTGTGCGTGCGCGTCATCAGCGCCACAGCGGGTGTCGGCATGGGGCCGAGCAATTTAACATCCACCCCCGCGGCGACCAGACCCGCCTCCAGAGCGGACTCGAACATGTAACCGGAGACCCGCGTATCCTTGCCGATAATAACCAGGCAACGGCCATCTCCAGCCGACTCCCGGGCGAAAACACGGCCACTGGCCCACCCCAGTTTAAGCATGAAATCCGGGGTGATCGGTGATTCCCCTACCAGACCACGAATCCCGTCCGTACCAAAATATCGCTTACTCATTCTTCCCCCAACTCATTCAATGCCACCCACATCGCCACTGCATCCGCGGTGGCGGCAACGTCGTGCGTCCTTATTATCGCAGCGCCACGTTCCACCGCCAGCACCGCCAGGCCCAGGCTGGCCGGCAGGCGCTGCTGTACATCGCGACCTATCATCTTACCTATCATGGACTTGCGCGACAGCCCCACCAGAACCGGCAAACCCAGTGCCACCAGGCAGGGCAGTCCCTGTAGCAGTTGCAGGTTGTGTTTTACCGACTTGCCAAAGCCGAACCCGGGGTCCAGCAGCAAGCGCTCCCGACTAATGCCCTGCGCTTCACAGGCGACAACCCTGCGTTGCAAAAAGTCACTGACCTCGCTCACCACATCGGCATAACCTGGCGCGGCCTGCATGGTACCGGGATCGCCCCGCATATGCATCAGGCAAACGGGTAAACCGGTGGCGGCGGCAGCCTCCAGGGCACCCTCTCGGGCCAGGGCGCGCACATCATTCAACAGGCCGGCGCCGGCACGAGCTGCCTCCGTCATCAGGGCCGGTGCACTGGTGTCAACCGAAATAACCACCTCGAGTTCAGCCGCGATGCGCTCTACCAGTGGCAGAACCCGGTCCATTTCCTGCGCCGGTGATACCGGGGCAGCGCCGGGTCGGGTGGACTCACCGCCGATATCCAGGATAGCGGCGCCTTGCGCCACCATGTCGCGGGCCCGCTTCAGGGCCCGTTCAACATCGAGCTGCAGGCCCCGATACAGGGTACCGCCGTCGGAAAAAGAATCAGGGGTGGTATTAATGACGCCCATGATGATGGGACGAGACAAATCCAGGCTGCGCCCGGCGCAGTTCAACACCGGGGCATCAGGTTTTTCAGGAACAGCCAAGGGTCCGCGCGGGGCCAGGGCTGAATCAGTGCTCGCCGGCTGGCCCACCAATAGGGCTCTGTGAGTCCTTCTGGTCGACCGAGGCATCTGGCTCGGGGCTGTCACCACCGCTGGTATTACCCCAGTCTTTGGGCTCCCTGGGCTCGCGCCCCGCCATGATGTCATCGATCTGACTGGAATCAATAGTCTCGTAAAGCATCAGGGCCTGCGCCATCGCGTGCAGCTTATCGACATTTTCTTCCAGAATTTTCTGGGCGGCGACATAGCATTCATCGATGATGCGCCGCACTTCCTGATCAATTTGCTTGGCCGTTTCGCCGGAAAGGGCGTTGTGATGCTGCGCGACGCTGCGCCCGAGGAAAATCTCCTCGGTTCCCTCGTCGTACATCAGGGGCCCCATTTTGTCCGACAAGCCCCACTGGGTAACCATTTTACGGGCAATTTCCGTGGCCCGCTGGATATCATTCGAGGCACCGGTAGTCACGCCATCCTTGCCCAGGGTCATCTCCTCTGCGATACGCCCGCCAAACAGGCTACTTATCTGGCTGTTGATATACCTGCGACTGTGGCTGTAACGGTCTTCCTCGGGCAGGAACATGGTCACCCCCAGAGCGCGACCCCGTGGGATGATGCTCACCTTGTAGACCGGGTCGTGCTCGGGCATCAGGCGACCGACAATCGCGTGTCCCGCTTCGTGGTAGGCGGTGTTGCGCTTCTCATCCTCGGACATCACCATGGATTTGCGCTCGGCGCCCATCATGATCTTGTCCTTGGCCAGCTCGAAGTGGTTCATGTCAACTGTGCGCGCATTGGTCCTGGCGGCGAATAAAGCCGCCTCATTCACCAGGTTGGCCAGGTCAGCGCCGGAGAACCCCGGTGTACCGCGCGCGATCTTGGCCGGCTCCACATCCTCTGACAGGGGCACCTTGCGCATATGCACTTTAAGAATCTGCTCGCGCCCGCGGATGTCCGGCAGGCTCACCACCACCTGACGGTCGAAGCGGCCAGGGCGCAGCAGAGCGGGGTCCAGCACATCCGGGCGGTTGGTGGCGGCGATTACGATGACCCCGTCATTTCGCCTCAAAACCGTCCATTTCCACCAGCAACTGGTTGAGGGTCTGTTCACGCTCGTCGTGACCACCACCCGAGACCCGCACCACGGTGCCGGCCTACCGCGTCAATCTCGTCGATAAATATGATGCAGGGGGCCTGCTTCTTGGCCTGCTCGAACATGTCCCGCACGCGGGAGGCACCCACGCCGACAAACATCTCAACAAAATCGGAACCGGAAATAGAGAAGAATGGGCACCTTGGCCTCGCCCGCTATGGCCTTGGCCAGCAAGGGTCTTACCGGTACCGGGCGCACCCACCATGAGTACGCCGCGGGGTATTCGTCCGCCCAGTTTTTGAAATCTGCTGGGGTCGCGCAGGAAATCAACCAGCTCTTTTACATCCTCCTTGGCTTCATCCACGCCCGCCACATCGGCAAAGGTGGTAGATATCTGGTCTTCGCCCAATAACTTGGCCTTGCTCTTGCCAAAGCTCATGGGGCCGCCACGGCCGCCGCCACCGCCCTGCATCTGGCGCATGAAAAACATAAAGACAGCGATGATAATCAAAATGGGGAAGCTGGCGACCAGCAGTTGCGTCCACACGCTCTGCTGCTCCGGCTTGCGGCCCACCACCTCGACCTTGTGTGCCAGCAGGTCATCGATCAGCTTGGGGTCTTCCACCATGGGGCGGATAGTCTCAAATTGGGAGCCATCGTAACGCTCACCGGAGATGGTCAGCCCGTCCACTACCACCTTCTTGACCTGGTCGCGCTGGATCTCCTGGATAAGATCGGAATAACCGACCTGTTCCGTGGCACTTTGCATGTTGAAGTTGTTGAAAACAGACAACAGCACCGCGGCTATAACCAGCCAAAGCAATAAATTCTTTACCATATTATTCAATGCCGTTACCTCGCTTAGGGTCTCCAGTGGGATTCCCAGTCAGCTCCGCCCTTGCTACCGCGGGCCGGGGCAGGTATGACAGCCTCTTGCTCCTCAAAATTATATCCAATTTACTACATTTGGGGCGATCTCTCCATTTTTCAAGAGATGCGGGCACACTAGTTCAGCTATAAATGGCGCCTGGTTTAGGGCGGAAGTGGATACATTCCGCTGCTTTGGGGGTTTTCTGCCGTGCTCAATTCGAACGTCCCGCTGCTTCCGGGCGTTTTTTTCCTTGCTCAGTTAGGATAAAGCATGCCTTTGCAAGGCAAAAAACGCCCGGAAGCAGCTACCTGCGGCAGCATTCAATAGGCTTGAAAATGGCGCGTAGGGTGCGCATTGCGCACCATTCGAGTCTAGTTCCCTCCGATAAAGTCCTTCGCCACCAGGTATACCTCGCGGGAACGGGGCCTGGAGGCCTTGGGTTTGCGGGTTAGCACTTTTAAAAAAGAGCGTTTAGTATCGCGCAGTAACTGGTCAAAGCCCTCACCCTGGAACACTTTGGCCACAAATGACCCACCGGGGACCAAAACCCGCCGCGCCATATCCAGCGCCAACTCCACCAGGTAAATAGACCGGGGTTGATCCGCGGCGCTCATCCCACTGATATTCGGCGACATATCAGAAATCACCAGATCCACGGGTTTATCGCCAATGGCCGCCAGGATTAGCTCAAAAGCTTCGTCCTCGGTGAAATCTCCCCGGATAAACTCCACCCCCGCCAGACTGTCCATGTGCAGGATATCCGAGGCTATCACCCGACCCTTGTGCCCCACCAGCTCTACCGCCACCTGGGACCAGCCCCCCGGCGCACTGCCCAGATCCAGCACAGTCATACCGGGGCGAATCAGCCGGTCCTTGTGCTGCAATTCCAGCAGCTTGTAACAGGCTCGGGAGCGGTAGCCCTCGCGCTGGGCCTGCTGTACATAGGGGTCGTCCCGGTGTTCTTTCAACCAGGCTTTGCTGGTGGATTTTTTTTTGGCCATTGTCGGTCACTGCGATACTGGTTTCGTGGCCGGAGCGGCTTGTGTAGACTTGCATAAAATATGCGCCCCCCCGCAGTACCGGCCATTGTACCTTGGAAACACTATGAGCAAGAAAGCGAATCAAGACATCAAGCAGCTACGAGCCATTGGGCACAAGCTGAAACCGGTTGTCACCATCGCCGGTAACGGCCTTACCGAGGGTGTAATCGCGGAATTGGATCGGGCCCTCAATGACCACGAACTGATCAAAATCAAGCTGGCGGTGGGCTCGCGAGAGGCTCGCAGCACAGTGGCGGCGGAGATTTGCGAGCGTTCGGGTGCCGAGATGGTACAGAGTATCGGCAACGTTATGGTGATTTTACGCCGCACTGACAAACCGGATCCACACCTATCCAATTTGATTCGGCGCCTGTAGCACAAATGGTGCGCGGTGCGCACCCTACGGGATTGCGCGATAGGCATTTGGAATCGCTGGTGCGCGGTACCCGATAAAGCGGGGCAGGCCCTGCGCACCATCCCCTGTAAGGACAAAGCAAGGTTTCGCGATATTCGCTATGATGGCTGGAAATCAGCTTATGGATAAAGCGGCATGGGGGAAATCCTCAAATTCCCGTCACAACAGGCCCAGGGCCTGGCTTTTCTCGATCGGGAATTGCGCACACTGCTGGCGGCCAAAGGCGCCGATGAACTCCTTATCGATTTTGCCGCCAATCAACTGACCCGGACCTACGCCGAGCTCAGCGAATCAGAGCAGTACAGCTTCCACGTCGAATTGCCCGAATGTATCGCGCATGAGGACAAGGACAGGCTGTACCAGCAGATCAACACCGGCCTTGAGGGTATCCGCCAGGAAAATCACGCGCTTATGGTGAAATTGATCGCGCAGCTGGTACTGGCGGAAGTTCGCCTGTTTCAGCACGAGCGGATTGATTAGTCGTCAGCAGCCTGTTGAAAACAGTCTCAGGCGAGTGTGAGACTTTTTCAACAGGCTGCCCCGTCAGGTCAGCAGGCCGGCCAACTGGTAAACAGCCAGTGCGGCGATGTAGGCCAGCAGGAAATAAGCGGCGAACATTTTGATGGCCAGCGAACCGGAGCCGCTCTCCTTGGCCAAAATAGCCATGGTGGACACGCACTGCAGCGCGATCGCGAAAAATACCAGTAACGCCAGCCCCGAGCCGATAGTCAGATCGCTGGACTGTATTTGCTCCACCAGCGGTGTCATATTTTCGTCCGCGTTCTCGATACCGAATATGGTTCCCAGCGTACCGACAAATACCTCCCGGGCCAAAAATGAAGTAAAGATGGCCACGCCATAGCGCCAGTCCAGCCCCAGGGGCGCAAACAAGGGCTCGATAATCCTGCCTATCTGGCCCAACCAGGACGCCCCCAGGTCGGCGCCATAATTGGGGAAGTAGCCCAGGCACCAGACCACCAGGGTCACCGTGAATATGATCTTCCCGGCCTTGGTCACAAAGTGTTTGGAGCGATTCCAGGCGTTGCGCAGCAGGGGTTGCAAGCCTGGAATGCGGTAGGGCGGTAGTTCCAGCACAAAGGGTAAATCGGTATAGTGATCCTTACTGGTGCGCGACACCACAGCGGTAACCAACAGCCCGGTGAACATACCGAAGAAGTAAATGGCAAACATGGCCAGGCCCTGCCAGCCCACCAGCCCGCCGAAGGCGGTGCCCGAGGGAATAAAAGCGGCAATCAACAGCGTGTAAACCGGCAGACGCGCCGAACAAGGCATCAACGGAATCGCCATATAGGTCAGCAGCCGTTTGCGCGGGGAATCAATCGCACGCGCCGCATAGATCGCCGGGATAGCGCAGGCTACCCCGGACAACATCGGAATAAAGCTCTTGCCTGTCAGCCCGAACAGGCGCAGGGGTTTGTGGCAGATCAGCGCGGCCCGGGCCATATACCCCGAATCTTCCAGCAGGCCGATAACAAAGGTCAGCACAAAAATCTGCGGCACAAATACCAGAAAGGCGCCGATGCCGCTGAACAGTGCATCGGAGGTGAAATCCTGCGCGACCTGGTTACCAATCAACGGCACCACCAGGTTGGCCATCGCCGCCAGTACGGTCTCCACAGCATCCATCATGGGTGCCGCCCAGGTAAATATTGACTGGAACAACAGGTACATGATGGCAAAAAAAGCGAAGCCGCCTGTCACCGAGTGCAGGAAAAAACTGTCCAGTCGTGTCTGGGTCTTGATCAGCACATCGCCCTTGGGGCCGTAGCGATGCGCCAGCTGATGCGCGTTACCGCGCAGTATTTCATCGGGGGAGTCGATCAGATGGCTGCGTGGAATGAATTCCTCCAGCGCCGCGCTCTGCGCCAGCTGCTGGATAATCGTCTTTAGTCCCTTGCCTGTACGGGCGGAAATCGGCAGTACCGGTGTATATAGGGCTGCCGACAGCCCCTCTACGTCCAGGGTGATATCATGGGAATCGAGTACATCCATCATGTTCGCCAACACGGTGACCCGCTTGCCGTGGCGCTCGCAGTCGCGAATAACCTGCAGGGTAAAATAGAGGCTTTTCTCCAGGCGGGTGGCGTCGATAACGCACAGCACATGATTTACCTGGGGGTCATCCAGTGCATGCTCGAAGTATTCAACCGCGACTTTTTCTTCCGCCGAAATCGCTTGCAGGGAGTAGGTACCGGGAAAATCGATCAGCTGCGTGTCGGGCAGGGCCCGCAGCCTGCCTGTTCCCACATCCACGGTGATACCGGGGAAATTGGCGACTTTTTGGTGTAAGCCGGTGAGACGATTGAACAGCAGGCTCTTACCCGAGTTGGGGCTGCCGATAAGAATTACTTTATTCATGGGCGCTGTATTTATGGACGTTAGGCATGGGTGTCAGGCGTGGGCATCAGTGAGCCTGACCCGCACATGGGCAGCGACCTCGTCGTCCAGTGAAAATATGGTATTGCTGACACGGTAAACCTTGGGCGCGCCGAATGCCAATACCTGCACGCAAACCACTGATTCACCGGGGTGAAAGCCAAACTCCATTAGCCTGATGCGGTACTTGTCGTCAAGGGCATCGTCATAGCCAAGAATTTCGCACCGTTCACCGGCCTTCAGGGTCCATAAGGAGGAGTTCATAGCTCTATGGGTATCGCCACAAAAGAGTGATGATAACCTAAATGAGAATTATTTGCATGTGCGCGATGAGATTTTGGTGCGCAATACCCGATAAAGCGGGGCAGGCCCTGCGCACCAGGATTTGGGTATCAGGAAAATGCCGACCGGCGGAGAGGTCAGTGCATTGTGGCGGATTAAAGTGTACATTGCACTAGAGTCAAATGTGCTGAACCTGATCGATCTCGTACTCGATATCACCACTGGGCGCCTTGACCACGACCACATCGCCCTCTTCCTTGCCAATCAGCGCACGGGCAATGGGAGAGCCCACCGATATGAGGTTACTTTTAACATCGGCCTCATCCTCACCTACGATGCGGTAGGTGACGGCCTCGTCCGTGTCGATGTTGATCAGATCGATGGTCGTGCCAAAGATAACCTTGCCGGTCCTGGGGATCGCCGTGACATCAATAACCTGGGCGTTGCCCAGCTTGCCCTCGATCTCCATCACGCGACCTTCAGTAAAGCTCTGCTGCTCCCTGGCGGCGTGGTACTCGGCATTCTCTTTGAGATCACCGTGCTCCCGCGCTTCGGCAATGGCCTGCACAATACGCGGCCGCTCGACCCTTTTCAGTCGATCCAGTTCTTTACGCAGGGCTGCTTCCCCGGTGGCTGTCATCGGAAACTTGTTCATGTCCTGATACTCCTGTGCAGGTCTTGTAAGCACCGCACTGTTTTGTCCCCTTTATGCTTCAACGCCAGGCAGATCGCCTCAGCTGCGGTCAGGGTCGTCGTGTAAAACACCCGGTGGGTCTCGGCACTGGCCCGAATGGACGCCGAATCTTCGATAGCGCGGCGACCCTCGGTGGTGTTGATGATGAAGTCCGCTTCATCGTTCTTGATCATATCCACAATGTGGGGGCGACCTTCCAGCACCTTGTTCACCCGGCGCACGGCCAGGCCCGCCTCTTCCAGGGCTTTGGCGGTACCGCCGGTGGCCACCAGGGAAAACCCCAGGGCCGACAGGTCACGCGCCACATTTACCACCCCGGGCTTGTCTACATCGCGCACGCTGATAAGGGCCGTGCCACCGTCGGGCGGCGCACCCCCGACAGCCAACTGTGCCTTGGCGAAAGCACCGGCAAAGGTATCCCCGGTACCCATGACTTCACCCGTTGATTTCATCTCCGGACCCAGGATGGGGTCCACGCCGGGAAACTTGTTGAAGGGCAGCACCGCTTCTTTCACGCTGTAGTAAGGGGGCACCACTTCCGCGGTATACCCCTGCTGCGCCAGCGTCTGCCCCACCATACAACGGGCCGCCACCTTGGCCAGGGACCTGCCGATACACTTGGACACAAACGGCACGGTGCGCGAAGCCCGTGGGATTCACCTCGATCACGTAGATCTCTTCATCCTGCCAGGCCAGTTGCGCATTCATCAGGCCTTTCACACCCAATTCCAGAGCCATTTGCTTGATCTGCCGTCGCATCTCATCCTGCACCGCCGGATCCAGGCTGTAGGGCGGCAGGGAGCAGGCGGAGTCACCCGAGTGCACGCCGGCCTGTTCGATATGCTGCATGATGGCGCCGATCACCACTTCCTCGCCATCGCTCACCGCGTCGATGTCCACCTCCACGGCAGCGTTAAGAAAGCTGTCCAGCAGCACCGGCGCATCGTCGGAGGCCTGCACCGCTTCGCGCATATAACGCAACAGGTCTTCCTCCCGGTAGACGATTTCCATGGCGCGACCGCCCAGCACATAAGAGGGGCGCACCACCAGCGGGTAACCAATTTTTTTCGCCGCCGCCACCGCCTCGTCGGTACTGCGTACCGTGGTGTTGTCGGGTTGCTTGAGACCCAGCTTCTGGATCATCTGCGCAAAGCGCTCCCGGTCCTCGGCCCGGTCGATGGCGTCCGGCGTGGTGCCTATGATCGGTACGCCCTGGGCCTCCAGGGCCCGCGCCAGCTTCAGCGGCGTCTGGCCACCAAACTGTACGATGACACCTTTGGGCTGCTCCAGATCCACTATCTCCAGCACGTCCTCCAGCGTCACCGGCTCAAAATACAGGCGATCCGAGGTATCGTAGTCGGTGGAGACGGTCTCCGGGTTGCAGTTGACCATGATGGTTTCATAACCGTCTTCGCGCATGGCCAGAGCAGCGTGGACGCAGCAATAATCAAACTCGATACCCTGGCCAATGCGGTTGGGCCCACCGCCGAGCACCAGAATCTTGTCCCGGTCAGTGGGAGCCGCCTCGCACTCCTCCTCATAGGTGGAATACATATAGGCCGTGGCGGAGGCAAACTCAGCGGCACAGGTGTCCACGCGCTTGTAGACCGGGCGAATACCCAGACCCTGGCGATGCTCGCGTACTTCTGTCTCTGACACACCCAGCAATACGGCCAGCCGTTCATCGGAAAACCCCTTGCGCTTGAGGGCAAACATCTGCTGATGCGCCATCTCCTCCAGCACAACCGTTTTCAGGCTGCTCTCGGTCTCGACGATATCCTTGATTTGCACCAGATACCAGGGGTCCACACAGGAGTACTGGTAAACCTCGTCGATGCTCATTCCTGCGCGAAAAGCGTCCGCCAGGTACCAGATACGATCCGGCCCGGGGTTGGTCAATTCGGCAATCAACTCAGCTCGCAGGTCCGGGTTGTCCACATCAATCTTGGGCTCAAAGCCGGCGGAGCCTACCTCCAGGCCACGCAGGGCTTTTTGCAGTGATTCCTGGAAAGTGCGGCCGATGGCCATGACTTCACCCACGGACTTCATCTGGGTAGTGAGTCGGGTATCCGCGCCCTTGAATTTCTCGAAGGCGAACCTGGGAATTTTGGTGACCACGTAGTCGATAGACGGCTCGAAGGACGCCGGTGTCGCACCACCGGTAATATCATTTTGCAGCTCGTCCAGGGTGTAGCCGATGGCCAGTTTGGCCGCTATTTTGGCGATGGGAAAGCCGGTGGCTTTGGAGGCCAGCGCCGAGGACCGCGACACCCTCGGGTTCATTTCGATAATCACCATGCGCCCGGTTTTCGGGTCCTGCCCGAACTGCACATTGGAGCCACCCGTTTCCACACCTATCTCACGCAACACCGCCAGGGAGGCGTTGCGCATAATCTGGTATTCCTTGTCGGTCAGGGTCTGGGCCGGTGCCACAGTGATGGAATCCCCCGTGTGCACACCCATGGCATCGAGATTCTCGATAGAGCAGACGATGATGCAGTTGTCATTTTTGTCCCGCACCACCTCCATTTCATACTCTTTCCAGCCAATGAGGGACTCGTCGATCAGCAATTCCTTGGTGGGCGACAAATCCAGGCCGCGGACACAGATTTCCTCGAATTCAATCCGGTTGTAGGCGATACCCCCGCCGGAGCCACCCATGGTGAAAGAGGGCCGGATAATACAGGGGAAGCCTATCTGGTCCAGAACCTGGAAAGCCTCCTCCAGGCTATGGGCGAGGGCGTTGCGCGGCGTCTCCAGGCCTATGCGCTTCATGGCCTGGCCGAACAGTTGGCGGTCCTCCGCCATGTCGATGGCCTCTACAGTTGCGCCGATCATTTCCACGCCGTGCTCCTCCAGCACCCCTTCCCTGGCCAGGTCCAGAGCGCAGTTCAACGCGGTCTGGCCGCCCATGGTGGGCAGCAGTACATCCGGCTTTTCAATCTCGATGATGCGCGCCACCGTCTGCCACTCGATGGGCTCGATATAGGTGGCATCGGCCATATCCGGGTCGGTCATGATGGTGGCCGGGTTGGAGTTCACCAGGACAACCCGGTAACCCTCTTCGCGCAGGGCCTTGCAGGCCTGGGCGCCGGAGTAGTCAAATTCACAGGCCTGGCCAATAACGATGGGGCCGGCACCGAGGATCAGGATGGTGTGGATATCGGTTCTTTTAGGCATACGGGATCAACTTTCTCGGGCGGGGCCGCTAGCCGATGGAAGGCCAGCCGCTCTGGCTTCAATCAATTCGATAAAGTGGTCGAATAGGGGGGCGGCATCGTGAGGGCCGGGACTGGCCTCCGGGTGACCCTGGAAACTGAAGGCGTCCTTGTCGGTGCGATGAATGCCCTGCAGGGAGCCATCAAACAGGGATTTGTGGGTGACCCGCAGATTGGCGGGAAGCTGGCTCTCATCCACGGCAAAGCCGTGGTTCTGGCTGGTAATCAACACAGTGCCATCCTCCAGGTTCTGCACCGGGTGATTGGCGCCGTGGTGGCCGAATTTCATTTTCATGGTGACCGCACCGCTGGCCAGGCCCAGCAACTGGTGACCCAGGCAAATACCGAATACCGGGATATCCGTCTCCAGAATTTTTGTGATCGCCTCGATGGCATAGGTACAGGGCTCGGGGTCACCCGGGCCGTTGGACAGGAATACCCCGTCGGGCTGCAATGCCAGCACTTCCTCCGCGGTTGTCTGCGCGGGCACCACCGTCAAACGACAGCCCCGGTCAACCAGCATGCGCAGTATGTTGCGCTTGACGCCATAATCGTAGGCCACCACATGCCAGGGCAGATCCGCCGCTGGCCGCTCTGAGTACCCCACGCCATACTCCCAGCTGCCTTCGGTCCAGGCGTAGCTTTGCTCTACTGTGACCTCTTTGGCCAGGTCCATGCCCTTGAGACCGGCAAAGGCCCGGGCCTGCGCGATCGCCGAGGCCTCATCGATGTCCTCACCCGCTATCAGACAGCCGTTCTGGGCGCCTTTTTCCCTGAGGATACGGGTGAGACGCCGAGTATCGATATCGGCAATCGCCACAATACCGCGGCTCACAAGGTACGCTTGCAAGCCCTGTTCGCTGCGGTAGTTACTGGCCAGCAGCGGCAAATTCCGGATAACCAGGCCGGCGGCCCAAATAGCGGTGGACTCCTCGTCTTCCGTATTGGTGCCGGTGTTACCGATATGCGGATAGGTCAGGGTGACAATCTGCCGCGCATAGGAGGGATCGGTGAGGATTTCCTGATAACCGCTCATGGCGGTGTTGAAAACAACCTCACCAACTGAGCCACCCTCAGCACCTATCGCCAGGCCTTTGAAAATACTACCATCTTCAAGGGCCAGTATGGCCGGACTGAACAAGCAAACCTCCAACTTATCAGTGGAATAACGCTGGCCGCGCGCGCTCATAAAAAGGCGAGATGGGAAACCTCATCTCGCCTTTTTACATAAATTCAGCTCTGGTTATTCACAGGGATACACGTTACCCGGTGCGCTGGCCGAGTGTGTAAAATCTGGCGAGAGATTGTAGGGGATAGGTTACTGGCTGTCCAGACTCCGCTGCAAGCTATTCGTGGCCGGTGACCAGGGGCAGGTCTTCATCCCTCACCCACTCACTCATGGAGCCGTCGTAGACCGCGACATTGTCATGGCCAATGAGAGTCAGGGCCAGGGCATCAATGGTCGCCGATATGCCGCCACCGCAGTAAGCGATAACCCGGGATTTGTCCAGAACACCCTTGTCGCTAAACAGCATTTTGAGTTCAGCCGCGGACCTGAAACACCCCTGATCCAGCACCTCGTCATAATAAACATTCTTGCTATTTTCGATATGCCCCTTGCGACCATAGTGCATGTCCGCTTCACCGGAATAAACACCCGGCGACAAAGCGTTGATGGTACAGGTCGCGGAATCATTGATTGCCCGCACCACCTGGTCCTTGTCCGCCCACCGCCCGGGGTTGAGACTAACCTCAAGGTTTCCGTCTTGGGCCGGCAATATCTCATCGGTAACCGGCCTACCTTCACTCCGCCAGTTGACGAAACCACCGTCCAGGACGGCAACATTCTTGTGGCCGCAGGAATGCAGCATCCACCAGGCCCTTGTCGCCCACATCATGTGGCCGGTACTGTAGAACACGACCTGGCTATCCGCGTTTATTCCGTAGCCGCGATAAGCTGATTGTAAATACTCTTCACCCGGGCAGGTAAACCCCACCGGGCTACTGGTGTCCGAAAGGTCTCTGGCCAGATCAATGAAAGTCGCACCGGGTATGTGCTCATCTTCATAGTCCTCCAGCCCGGAGACGGCCTTGTAGCCGGGCGGACTGGGAACCAGATTCACGGTGACATCAAAGATGCGCAACCGATGAGGTTCGGTTTCCAGGCTGTCAGCGAGTTCTTCCGTTGAAATCAGGTAGTTCGGGTATACATAGGACATGGGTCTGCGTGGCCTGGCGTTAATGGAAGCGAGCAGGGATTGTAGAGCTATGCGGGAGCAGAGTAAAATGACGAGGTACACGAGGGCAGTTTCGTCCCCTTCCAGGTCATGCCCGGCTCACCACCTGAGCCATCGGCAATGACTACCTTGTCGGCGGCGTATTGGCTCCAGGCCACACCCGAACAAACAGCACCAGAGAAACGACTCAAAGGCTTGCACAATGACCAATGCAGCACAAAACCTGTTGTTCGACCTGACCCTGACCGACGAACAAAGAATGAACCGCGAAACCATGCAGCGCTTCGCCGCCGTCGAGATTCAGGCGCAGGCCAGGCCCGCGGATGAAGCGGGCACCATCCCCGGGGACTTCTACCCGAAAACAGCGGAACTGGGCCTGGCCCTGCTGCAAATCCCGGAGGCCCTGGGCGGGGCCGGTGTCAATCGCTCCCCCATTTCCAATGCGCTTATCTTTGAGGACCTGGCCCATGGCGACCTGGCCATGGCGCTGGGGGCAATCAGCCCCCTGGCCTTCGTTAACACCCTGCTGGACCAGGGCTCTGACGCCCAGCGCGAGCAGTACCTGCCCCTGTTCTGCTCGGGAGAATACGTGGCCGCCACCACTGCCCTGCTGGAGCCGCGGGCCACTTTTGAGCCCACAGAGCTCACTACTGTCGCCACCGCCGGCGCTGACGGCTATTGCCTCACAGGCACCAAAACCATGGTGCCACTGGGCCAGGACGCACAGCTGACGCTGGTCATCGCGCAGCTCGAGAACGAGGGCCCGGCAGCCTTTATCGTAGAGGGTGCGCCGGCCGGTATGACCCGCACACTGGAGACCCATATGGGGCTGCGCACAGTGCAGCTGGCCACCCTGGAGTTCGACCGGGTACAACTGCCCGCCACGTCTTTGCTGGGGGGTAAACAGTTTGATTTGCAGCGATTTATCGACCTGTCACGCATTGGCATATGCGCACTGGCGGTGGGCACATGCCAGGCGGTGCTCGACTATGTAACACCCTACTGCAATGAGCGAGTGGCATTCGGCGAGCCCATTAGCAACCGTCAGTCAGTGGCGTTTTTGATCGCCGACATCGCCATCGAGCTGGAAGCCATGCGTCTGATGACCTGGCGGGCGGCATCGCGGGCGGAGCAGGGGCTGGATTTTCATGAGCAGGCCTACCTGGCCAAAGTATTTTGCGCCGAGCACGCCATGAAAATCGGCACGGACGGCGTCCAGCTGCTGGGCGGCCACGGCTTTTGCCGGGAGCACCCGGTGGAGCTCTGGTATCGCAACCTGCGCGCCATCGCGACCCTGGACGGCGTTGCCAGCGTCTGACCCTCGACCCTCGACTCTCGAATTTAGGAAGAAAACAAATGATTAATCTGGAACTCTCCGCCAGGCACCAGGAAACCTTCGACCAGGTAATGATGCTGGCAGAGCACATGATGCGGCCTTACTCCAGGAAATACGACAGGGAAGAGCACAGCTACCCCAGGGAAATGGAAGAGGTGGCCAAGCTGATCGGCGGCGGCCGATCCGGCGGTGGCCCCAGGGAGCCCACTCCTGAGGGCACCGTGGTAAATGGCGCCAGCATGGGGGCTGTAACAGGTTTGTTTGCCCTGTGCTGGGGTGATGTGGGGCTGTTCCTGGGCATGCCGGGCAGCGGCCTGGGCAACGCCGCCATCAATGCCGTGGGCACCCCCGAACAAGTGAAGAAATTCGGCAAATGCTATGCCGCCATGTGCATTACTGAACCCGGCACCGGCTCCGACTCGGCGAATATCAGCACAACCGCCCTCGCAGATGGCGATGAGTGGATACTCAACGGTGAGAAAATATTTGTCACCGATGGGCAGCGCTGCGACACCCTGGTGGTGTGGGCCACACTGGACAAATCCCTGGGCAAGGCGGCGATAAAATCTTTTATCGTGGAGAAAGGCACACCCGGCTGCGAGGTTACCAGGCTGGAGCACAAACTGGGCATACGCGCTTCCGACACAGCTTCTATCAGTTTTAGCGACTGCCGCATTCCCAGAGACAACATCCTGGGCAGCCCCGAGATCGCGGCCGATGCCGAGGGGCGTAAAAAGGCCTTCGGTGGTGTCATGCAAACGTTTGACAACACCCGTCCACCAGTGGCCGCCATGGCCATAGGGGTCTCTCGCGCCGCCCTGGACATGTCCCGTCAATTACTGGAGGAGGAAGGTATATGCCTTCAGTTCGACAAGAAGCCGCTCAACCTGAGCGCTGTTGAAGCTGAACTTTACAAGATGGAAGCCGAATGGAACGCAGCCAAATTGCTGGTGCTGAAAGCGGCGTGGATGGCAGACAACAAACTGCCGAATTCGATGGAAGCTTCCATGTGCAAAGCCAAAGCCGGGCGGGTCGGCAATGACATCACCTTGCGTTGTGTCGCCCTGTGCCAGAGTCTTGGCTATAGCGAAAACCATCTGCTGGAGAAATTCGCACGGGATTCCAAGATTCTCGATATATTCGAGGGCACCCAGCAGATTCAGCAGCTGATCGTGGCGCGTCGGGTGCTGGGCAAGTCATCCTCTGAACTAAAGTAGGTCTTTCCCTTGCCCGCGAAACTGAGCCGCCACCAGCTGACGGTGTTAATCATAGCCCTGATGGCCACCGGCATAGGCCAGTCGCTGGTGTTTGCCATCCTCGCCCCCTTGGGGCGGGAGGTGCAGCTGGGGGAATTGCAGATTACCTCCATTATCGCCATCTCCGCCCTGGTGTTCGGCGTTGCGGCTCCCCGCTGGGGCCGCTTTAGCGACCGCGTCGGTCGCAAGCCCATCATTATCACCGGACTGCTGGGCTACACCGTGGGCACGCTGGTGTTTACCAGCGTGTTTTACGCCGGCCTGGTGGGGCTGCTGGGCGGTATGGCCCTGTACGGCCTATTGTTACTGGTACGCTGCAGCCAGGCACTCATCATGTCTGCAACCAACCCGGCCAGCACGGCCTATGCGGCTGACCACACATCCCGCGAACAACGCACCAAGACTATGGCCCGACTCGGCACGGCCAACAGCATGGGCACCATACTCGGCCCCGCGGTCAGCGGCGCACTGGCCACCTTTGGCCTGCTGGCACCCCTGTATTTTGCCGCGAGCCTGACAGCACTGGCCGCGTTGTTGGTCTGGTGGCAATTGCCCATAACGCCCGCGCAGGATTTGACTGCACGCCGGGCCAGTGTACGCCTGCGCTACTCCGACCGGCGTATCATGTTGCTGCTGGTAACTACCGTCGGCCTGTTCGTGGGGTTCTCGGGTATCCAGCAAACCCTGGGATTCCAGCTACAGGACAAGCTGGGGCTAAGCGGTATCGAGACAGCGCAAATGACCGGCGCGGCGCTAATGGTATCCGCCGCCTTTACCTTCCTCATCCAGGTAACCGTTATGCAGCGGGTCAATCTCAAGCCCACCCAGTTCATTCGCATGGGGCTGCTGTCCATGCTGTTTGGGGCGACAGTGATCTCCGGCTTCGACACTTTTGCGGTACTGGCAGTGGGTATGGGCTTTCTGGGCACCGGACTGGGCCTTTGCATGCCGGCCATTTCCGCCGGTGCCTCACTGGCGGTATCCGCTGAAGAACAGGGCGCGGCAGCCGGGCTGGTCAGCTCCTGCCCGGCCATCGGCTTTGTCGCCGGCCCGATCTGCGCCGGCGCTCTTTACCAGGTCCACGGCCCGCTGGCGCCGCTGTTCAGTGCCGGGGTATTTTTCGTGACATTGATCATACTGGTGCTGAACGACCGCTGACCCTTGCCTGGTGGACAAGCAGAATTGGTGCTGCCATGTCGGCAGCGGTTATAATTCACCACCAGGCGTAAAACACGACCCTCACGAGAGATTGCCTCACCATGCCCACCACAGCGCTCGATTATTCTATAGAGGACTGGTTGCCCTATCGTCTGTGGCGCCTGTCACGGGCTGCGGGCGACACACTCGAGGCGTATTACTCTGACGCCTTCGGTCTCGATGGCTCCGACTGGCGGACCCTGGCAATTCTGGCGAATTACGCGCCGATTTCCGCCAAGGCGCTGGCAGACACGCTCGATATCAACCAGGTGCAAATGACCCGCGCCCTGACCAGGTTACAGGATCTCGGATTATTGAGCCGGCGCACCGACAAAGACGACAAGCGCAAAGTGGTATTACAGCTAAACCGCAAGGGGAGTGAAATCTATCAGAAAATTGCACCCAGGGCGCAGGCACTTGAAGATCAGGTTTTTTCAAGCTTTAGTGCCGACGAACGCAAAAAGTTTCTTGCCCTGCTGAGCCGCCTTGAACAGCAAACACTGGCAACTCTGCAAGGCGATATTGCCGGGGCACTAAAAACCGGTTAACTCTCCACCGGCTTGAGCCTGGCGGTAAAATGACGCAGTGACCCGGGTTCCCAGAGAATATCCAGCCCTTTTATTTCTCCGGCCTTTGCGTAAATCTCCTCAAAACATTCAATCAGGTAATCCGCCTGGCTCTGTGTATAAACACGCCGTGGCATTGCCAGCCTTACCAGCTCCATCGGAGATTCCACTTCACTGCCATCGGATTGGCGACCAAACATGAACGAACCGATTTCAACGCCACGAATACCGCCGGTAATATACAACTGCACGGCAAGCGCCTGCGCCGGGTATTGCAGGGATGGGATATGCGGCAACATCTTCCTGGCATCGATAAACACCGCGTGGCCACCGCCGGGTTTCATTACCGGCACACCAATGGCATCCAGTTTCTCGGTAATATACGCGATGGATCGAATACGATAAGCCAGATAGTCTTCGTCGACAATTTCTTTCAGGCCCGCCGCCACACATTCCAGATCCCTGCCTGACAAACCGCCATAGGTGGGAAAACCTTCGGTCATGATCAAACGTGTTCTGGCCTGCTCCGCCCAGTGATCGGAATTCAGCGCCAGCCATCCTCCCATATTGGCAAAAGCGTCTTTCTTGGCGCTCATGGTCATGCCGTCGGCATAGGAAAATATCTCGCGGACGATGTCCACAACCGGGGTATTCTCAAAACCCTCTTCCCGGATTTTTATAAAATAGGCATTTTCAGCAAAGCGGCAACTATCAATAAAAAACGGCTTGTCATACTGGTCGCAGAGGGCTTTTGTCGCCCGGATATTAGCCATGGAAACGGGTTGGCCACCACCGGCATTATTGGTGATAGTAGTCATCACCAGGGGAATTTTATCGCCCTGCTCCCGCAGCAGCTTTTCCAGCTTTGCCAGGTCCATATTACCCTTGAATGGATGCTCCAGCGCGGGATCCTTACCCTCTTCTATAACAAGATCCAGCGCGGTTACGCCGGTATTTTCAAAGTTTGCGCGGGTAGTGTCAAAATGCGTATTGTTGGGAACAATTTTGCCTTCCCCACCAAAGATGGAGGTCAGAATCGCTTCCGCCGCGCGCCCCTGGTGAGTTGGAATTACATGCTCAAAAGGCATTAATTCCCTGACTGCCTGTTCGAAGCGGTAAAAAGACGGGGAGCCCGCATAGGACTCATCTCCCTGCATTAGCGCAGCCCACTGCTGAGTACTCATTGCGGACGTTCCGGAGTCAGTCAGCAGATCAATGATCACATCTTCCGATTTTAGCGCGAACAGATTGTAATCAGCCGCCTTTATCAATTCCACACGCTGCTGCTCCGTTGTCATCCTGATGGGCTCAACGGTTTTTATACGGAATGGTTCTATAATTGTCTTCATTTCCAGGGCTCCGAATATTTATTTACATAATGCAATACTTTCATATTGAAATTATTATACGGTGGGCAGGTTCAGAAGTAAACTCGATGGACTATACTTCCCCCGGGAGGCATCCTATTCTCGGACAGCCACCTGACGACCCTGGCTTTTATTAACCTGGAGAATCGCCCGCTATGAGCGGTAACTATATCGATGAGATATCTCGAACAAATCCGCAGCGAATTCAAGCTGCTGGAGGGGTTTTTACAACTTCGTGGAATATGGCCGCATGGAAGATATTCCCAATGCGGATATCGCAACCCACGTATTTCTTCAATACAGAAGAGGACATCGACTACCTGGTGGAATTGCAAAAAAGCATGCTCACACTTAAAATGGCGACAGGCTCAGGCTAACAAGTCGGACTCTGCCTCCAGGGCCGCAACCAGTCTTTCAACATCACTGGCATCATTGTAAAAATGAGCTGCGACACGAATATTGCCATCGCGTTCGGTGAGGATGATATCCCGCTCACCGAGGCGCTGGACCAGCTTTGCCGCATCGGTGGAGCGAATGGCCAGCATCGCCCCATGCCGGTCGCGGGGTGTCACCAGGTCCCAGCCGTGTGCATCCACCGCGTCCACGATCAATGAGTTGACCCGGGTAATCTGCCTGGCGACCGCATCCATGCCCACCTCCAGCAACAGTTCCAGCCCGGCCTCTGCGGCGAACAGGCCGCAGGCGTTGGGCGTTCCCGATTCGAAGCGACGCGCGCTGGCGTGGGGGAGGTGGTGATAGATATCCATGGCATGGGGGTTTTCCTGAGCGAACCAACCTGTCGCTGTCGGCTGCAGGCCATTACTCAGGCTGTCGCGCACATACATAAAGCCCACACCACTGGTGCCGATCAGATACTTGGTACAACCGCCAACCAGGAAATCCGCCCCTTGCTGCACCACGTCGACCGGGCGGGTACCAATACCCTGGTAGCCATCGACCAGCACCATGGCGCCGCGCGCGTGGGCCATTTCGATGATGGGTTCAACGTCTACCCAGACCCCATTGCGATAACAGACCAGCGGTACGGCGACCAATAGGGTATGTTCATCTATCAGGCGTTGGTATTCACTCAGCGGTATCGCAGTGCCGCTCTGGTCGGCCTGCGCACGTACCACCTCGGCCCCGCGCGCCGTCTGCGCCAGCATGATCTGCGAGGTCGTGGGGAAATCAAAGTCCGTCACTACAATTTTGTTGCGGGGTCCGTCGAACCGCAAGGCGGTCATGAGACTGTTCAGTGACTCACTGACCGAGGTGGAAACGGATACGTCATCGGCAGGGCAGTGCAGCAGACGCGCGAGCAGTTCACGGACGTTCTCCGCTTTTTGCACATTGATATCCCAGCGGGCGCCCTCCTCCAGGCGGATCTGTATGTAGTGTTCAATCGCCGCCTGCACCCGCAGCGAAATCGGCCCGTAGGAGCAGCCGTTGAAATAGGCCTTGTTTGCAAGGATGGGAAACTGGCTGCGGATATCCGGGCTTATCTCGTTCATGCCTAACCTCCTTCTTATTCGCCGGTAACCGCACCGAAAATGGTCCCGGCGAGAATGCCGATGATCTCAGGGTGCCAACTGGGGTAGATCATCGCCTATTCAGCACCACCCTATGGGTTAGGGCGATCGGCCGCCCTCTATGCCGCGTCATACGGCAGCGAAAATACCGCTCTGTATGCCCTGGTTCGAGCCAGCTGGAACTTTTTTTCATAAGCCTCCAGAGAGCTTCACGGAATACCCCTTGTTTCATCATCGGGGGGTACTTTATGCTGTTTTGGGACTTCAGGCAGCCCGGCGGTAACATTGTCCTTTGGGCGCACTACGATTCACAATCGCTCCAACGCCGCCCGCAGATTCTGCGGAATGGGCACTGACCGGTTGGCCGCGCGTTCCACAAAGACATGCACAAAATGCCCGTGGGCGGCGGCTTCGGTCTCGCCCTCCTTGAAAATCGCAATACCGTATTGCACGGAGCTGTTGCCGAGGCGGTCTACTCGCAGGCCGGCCTCTATGGTTTCGGGGTAGGTGATGGGGGCGTGGTACTCACAACCGGAATTCACCACATAACCGACAATGCGACCATCGCTGATATCCAGGCCGCCCTCCTCTATCAGGTAACGGTTGGCGGCGGTATCGAAATAGGAGTAATAGGCCACGTTATTCACGTGACCGTAGATATCGTTATCGGACCAGCGCGTGGTGATCGGGTAAAACACCTTGTAATCGGCGCGGGTGGGCACCTGTGGTTTACTCATGCCGCACCCCAGTAGGCGGCCCGGTAGATGGCCAGGGCATCGTCATAATCCACGTCACGGGGGTTGTTCACCAACAGGCGCTGTTGCAGCATCGCATCCTGCGCCAACATCTGCAGGCTGTCCTCGTCAACACCGGCCAGCTGCAGTGTTGCCGGCAGGGAGACGTCGTCGATCAACTGGCGCATCGCATCGATCAGGGCCGTGGTTTTCGCTTCCACGCCACCTGCGACAGGCTCACCGGTCACAATCTCCGCTAACTCGGCATACAGTTCACCGGCTTCAGGGGCATTGAATTCCAGCACCGCGGGTAATACCAGTGAATTACTGAGACCGTGGGGAATATGGTAGTGCCCCCCCAAGGGGTAGGCCAGGGCGTGCACCGCCGCTACCGGCGCGTTGGCGAAGGCCTGCCCCGCCAGGCAGGCTCCCAGCAGCATATTTTCCCTGGCCTCACGGTTTTGGCCATCGTGCACCGCGATGCGAATATTACGCGACAACAAATCCAGCGCCTGCCGCGCCAGATGGTCAGAAATCGGGTTTTTCTGGTGGCGGGAAGTATAGGCCTCGATGGCATGCACCATGGCGTCTACACCGGTCATGGCTGTTATTGCCGGCGGCAAGCCCAGGGTGAGGCCCGCATCCAATACCGCCACATCCGGCAACAGCACCGGCGAGGACACGCCGGCCTTGGTGGTTTCACCGGTGGTGATGACCGCCACCGGCGTCACCTCCGATCCCGTACCGGCTGTGGTAGGCACCAGTACCAGGGGCAAGCGCCCGCCGGTGACCTGGCCGACGCCATACAACTGGGCCAATGGCTGGTCACCGCCCAGCAACACCGCCACCACCTTGGCCACGTCCATGGAACTGCCGCCGCCCACGGCAATGACGCTATCCACTGCCCGGCTGCGACCCAGCTCAGCGGCGGCCAGCACCGTGGCTTCCGGCGGATCTTCCCGTACCTGGTCAAACACCACCGGTGCAAGATCCTCGCTTGCCAGCGCCTCCACCACTGGCTGCACCAGGCCGATTGCCATTAAGCCGGGATCGGTAACCAGCAGGGGATTGTTCACGCCCAGGCGCCGGCACTCGTCGGCCAATTCCAGTGCGCTACCAGAACCACTGACAATGCGTGTTACCGTGTTGAATTCGAAACCTTGCATGGATACTACCCCTACATAGTCATAATCGCTTTACCACGGGCGCGGCGCTCGATTAGGCAAGTGAAAGCATCTTCGTACTGCTCGAAAGGAAAACAGTCGTTCACTACCGGGCTGATTTTGCCGCTGGCGAACAATTCCCACAACTCTTCAATATTCTTGAGATTTTGTTCTGGCTCCTCACCCGCGAACCGGCCCCAGAATACGCCGACCAGGGAGCAACCCTTGAGCAGGGTCAGGTTAAGTGCGATTTTCGGGATGGGGCCACTGGCGAAGCCGATTACCAGGTAGCGTCCGTTCCAGCCCATGCTGCGAATGGCGGGTTCCGCGTAGTCGCCCCCCACGGGATCGTAGACCACATCCACACCCTTGCCGTCGGTCAGTTCCTTGACCGCGTCCTTGAGGGAAACCTCGTTGTAGTTGATGACCTCATCCGCACCCAACTGCTTACACAGTTCCAGCTTTTCATCGCTGCTGGCGGCGGCGATCACTTTCGCCCCCATCAATTTACCCAACTCGATGGCGGTGGTGCCAACGCCACCGGCCGCGCCGAGCACCAGCAACGTCTCTCCGGGCTGAATATTGGCGCGCTGCTTCAGCGCGTAATAGGAGGTGAAGTAGGTAATACTGATGCCAGCCGCCTGCTCGAAGCTGAGACCTTCGGGCATGGGGAATACCGCAAATTCATGGGCTGCAATCTTCTCACAGAAGGCACCTGATGCGCCCATGGACAGCACTTTGTCGCCCACCTTGTATCGAGTGACATTGGCGCCCACCGCCTCTACCACGCCGGAGCATTCTCCACCGGGGATAAACGGCAGGTCGGGCTGGATCTGGTACTTGCCCTGGATAATCAGCACGTCGGGAAAATTCAGCCCCGCCGCTTTCACATCGATGAGCACATCGTCTTCACCCAACTCCGGGTCCGCCCAGTCATCTACCAACTCCAGCTTGTCAGCCAGACCCAATTCCTTACATACCAGTGCTTTCATTGTTCATCCCTTTGCATCTATTTACACTTTTGCCTGCCGCTGCCTGAACGAAAACGGCGCCCGCAGGCGCCGCATCGTAACATCAAAACGGCTCAGGCCACCTCAAACAGACCCGCCGCGCCCATGCCACCACCAACACACATGGTAATCACCACGTACTTGACGCCGCGGCGCTTGCCCTCGATCAGGGCGTGGCCAATCATACGCGAACCGCTCATGCCATAGGGGTGACCTATGGCGATGGCGCCGCCATCGACGTTGAGCTTGTCGTTGTCTATGCCCAACTGGTCGCGGCAGTAGATCACCTGCACCGCGAAGGCTTCGTTCAATTCCCACAGGCCGATATCGTCTACCGACAGGCCGTGCTGCTTGAGCAATTTGGGCACGGCGAAAACCGGACCTATGCCCATCTCATCCGGCTCACAACCCGCCACGGCGATACCGCGGTAGATACCCAGGGGCTCAAGTCCCTCCTGCTCGGCAACTTTCGCATCCATGATCAGCTGCGCGGAAGATCCGTCAGACAGTTGGGAGGCGTTACCTGCGGAGATAGTGCCACCCTCGATAACCGTCTTGAGGCCGGCCAGGCCCTCCGCCGTGGTGGCGCGCAGGCCCTCATCGACCGCAACAGTGGCCTCCACCTCTGAGGCGTCACCGGTTTCCTTGTCCCACACGGTGCGCTTGCAGGTGACATCGACCAGCTCGTCAGAGAACTTGCCCGCTTCATAGGCCGCGGCGGTGCGCTGCTGTGACTGGGCGCCATACTCGTCCATCGCCTCGCGGGAGACGTTGTAACGCTGAGCCACGACTTCCGCTGTCTGCAACATGGGCATGAAGATATTCGGCGCAATAGCCAGCAACTCGTCGTCGACCATACGGTGCAGGTTCATGTGCTCATTCTGCACCAGGGAAATGGACTCCAGGCCACCGCCAATCACGCAGTCCATACCGTCGTACATCACCTGCTTGGCGGCGGTCGCCACCGCCATCAGTCCGGAGGAACACTGGCGGTCCATAGTCATGGCGGAGGTGGTGACCGGCAGGCCGGCTCGCAGTGCGATCTGGCGCGCCACATTGCTGCCGGTTGCGCCCTGCTCCAGGGCGCAACCCATGATTACATCTTCCACCCGGGCCGGATCGATACCGGCGCGCTTCACCACCTCGGCCACCGATGCCGCCCCGAGGGAGGCACCGCCGAGATTATTAAAGCCACCGCGATAGGCCTTGGCGATGGGCGTGCGTGCTGTTGATACGATTACTGCTTCTCTCATCATTGTTCTCCAATAGTTCGGGCGCCCCTGGGCGACCCTGAAAAGTTCAACCCTGGGTCAGCCCCAGGCCTGTCATCGCCTTACCTGTGAATTTCACCGTCTGCTCGAAGCCGGCCTGGGGCTGCACCTCACCTGCAGGGGAAGTAATCGCCTCCCAGTTGGCAGCAATGCCTTCCGGTGTCTGCTCTTCGGGCGACAACCAAACGCCGTCGGTTTCAACAATCTTGGCCACCGAATAGGCGCCGGCGCCGGCGCAGATGATGGTCTTGCTGGGAGCGTCCTCACTTACCATGTACAGCACCGCAGGGGTAACTGTTTCCGGTGTGAGCAGTGCAAAGGCTTCCTCGGGAATCAGACCCTCGGTCATACGGGTACCGGCGGTGGGCGCCAGGGCGTTAACACGGATATCGTACTTGGCGCCTTCCTGCACCAGGGTATTCATGAGTCCAATTACCCCCATCTTGGCTGAACCGTAGTTGGTCTGCCCGAAGTTGCCATACAGGCCACTGGATGAGGTGGTGACCACGACACGGCCGTAGCCCTGGTCGCGCATGATGTCCCAGCATGCCTTGGTGCAGTTCACGGTGCCCATCAGGTGCACATCGAGCACCAGTTTGAAATCGTCCAGGCCAACCTTGGTGAAACTCTTGTCACGCAGGATGCCGGCGTTGTTGACCAGGATGTCCACCCGACCCCACTTGTCCATGGTCTGCTTGACCAAGGCTTCCACCTCATCGTATTTGGCCACGTTGGCGCCGTTGGCGATGGCTTCACCACCGGCGGCCTCTATTTCCGCCACCACGGACAGGGCCGCCTCACTGGAGCCGCCGGTACCGTCCTTGGCGCCACCCAGGTCATTGATAACAACCCTGGCACCGCGCCTGGCCAGTTCAATAGCGTGACTGCGACCCAGGCCCTGGCCTGCGCCCGTTACAATGGCGACTTTGCCGTCATATCTGATAGACATTACTTGTATCCTCTGTTTGTTGCTGGAAAAATAGGGAACCTCTTATCAATCTGGTTATAGGCGTTCCGGGATAAGCTTAATCAAAGGCTCCTTAATACTGGTTTAGCCCGTGATGATCATTGACAGCCACTCGGCAACCAATGCTGGCGTTTCCTCACCCTCGATCTCCACCGATACCGTCTGCTTGATCAGGAAGCGGCCGCCGGACTTGGGGTCCACACTGGTGATTTCAATATGGGCGCGCACGCGCTTACCGGACTTGACCGGCGCCAGGAAACGCACCTTGTCAAAACCGTAGTTCAGGCCCATCACCGTGTTTTCGGGGACAACACCATTGCCCTCGATCATTTTAGACAGCAGGGACAGGGTCAGGAAGCCGTGAGCGATGGTACCGCCAAAAGGGGTCTTGGCCGCTTTTTCCTCGTCCACATGGATAAACTGGTGATCTTCGGTACAGTCGGCGAAGGTGTTGATGCGATCCTGGGTGACATCGATCCACGCACTGGGCTCGAACTTGGTGCCAACCGCATTGACCATCTCTTCCTGGGGTACGAGTTTTACTGCCATTGTGTATTCCTCATGGGTTTTGCGTGAACAGAAAGAAGCAAGTGTAGTCGAGATTTAGTATTTCAACGAATCCCGGGGCAAGCAACCGCGGACGCGGGCCCATGTTACGGGATAAAACGCCACCAGAGCAGAAAAATACAGCGCAGGGGCCTGCCCAAAAAGCGGATTTGAACATACAGTATGTATTTAGTCCTTTCAAGTATTTTTTGCCCCATCAAGTCCTGCTATGCTTGGGCTGTCTTCACGCCAGCAACGCTGTCACATCAGGCAGCAGGATTTGAACACAATGCCCCATCCCGCACCCGTCACCCTGGTACAAAAACTGGCGGCGCGCACCGTCTCAGAGGATGCAGGGCCTGCAGCCTGCAGCAAGCGGATTCCTGTTACGGCCTACACCGACCAGCAGCAATTTGAGCAGGAGCGGCAGCGGCTTTTCCTGCGCCGCCCCCTGATCATCGGCCACCAGTCACAAATCCCCGAGGCGGGTGATGCGATTGTGTATGACTGGCTGGGCCTGCCCCTGATTACTGTGCGCGACAAGGCGGGACAAATAGGCACCTTTTTGAATGTCTGTCGCCATCGCGGCATGCGCCTGGTACAGGAACAGGGGCAGACCTGCCTGCGCTCCCTGGTATGCCCATACCACCAGTGGACTTATGGCCTGGACGGCGCGCTGCGCAATATTCCCCGGGACGAGAGTTTCGCCGATCTCGAGTTGGCTGAACTGGGCCTGGTGGCCCTGCCCACCGAGGTGCGCAACGGGCTGATCTGGATGCAGGCGGATAGGGAAGTGCCCATGGATCTGGACCGGCACCTGGCCGGACTGGATAGCGACCTGGATATTTTCCAGGTGGCGGACTTCACCTTCTGTGAACAAAACGTCAGGACCATAGATTGCAACTGGAAGCTGGTACAGGACGCCTTCCTGGACGGCTACCATGTGACCCGTTTACACAAAAATACAGTGGGGTCCTTCTTCCTGGACGCCGTGGCCGAATCAGACCTGGTGGGAGA